>ENA-ORSX01001752-ORSX01001752.1-human-gut-metagenome-genome-assembly--contig:-NODE-1752-length-14331-cov-2.130849_pt1 | contig 14331 bp, 10 predicted proteins | sample MGYA00241904_ERZ509172 | MGnify/ENA primary metagenome ERZ509172 (study PRJEB26280, sample SAMEA2338795) | human gut metagenome | biome: human gut; feature: human-associated habitat; material: faeces...
ATTTCGTGCACACTTAGTATATTTACTTTCGGAAACAGAAAGGAAACCATATGACCCGGGAAGCGCTCAGCAGTATGACAGATGACCAGCTCATGGAATTGGTCAGGGATAAAAATTTAAGACAGGCTTATGACGTGCTGGTTCTCAGGCATTACCGGGAGGCTGTGCGCTTCTGCATGAAAATGTTGGGGGATGAGCAGGCTGTCCTTGATATTGTACAGGACAGTTTTGCGGATATCTATGTGCATAGATCCAGGGTTTCTCTGTCCTGTGCATTCAGAACGTATCTTTTGGCTGTGGTGAAGCACAAGGCGCTGGATGAGATCAGAAAAAATGCCAGACATAGGACAGAGGAGCTGGTCGCATCCAGGATTGAGGTGCCGGGGCAGTCAGAGCAGTCGCCGGAGGAACTTTATGTGAAAAAGGAAGAATACACAGAAATTCTCCAATGGATCGAAGAATTGCCGAGGGATTACAGACAGGCGCTTATATTATTCTGTGTGGAGGGAATGTCTTATCAGGAAATAGCGGCAGCCATGGGGAAAAATCTTGCCCAGGTCAGGATAATACTGTACAGGGCAAGGAAAAAATTGCAGAGGCAGAGGAGGGAACAGGAATGATGCAGCCAGAAAATGAACTTTTAGAAGCTGTGTGGGAAAAAGCAGAGCGAAAAGAAGAGAATCTGAAACTGGCAGGGGAACTGAGCCGGATGCCCAGGCAGGAGGGACTGGATTCTTTTTTGTGGGAGATGTTCTGCGGAACCGGTATCCGGCATCTGTATGCGCATATGACGGATATTTTATTGCTGTCCTTTATCCTTATGGTGCTCTTTTTCTATATCGGGCTGAAGATGGTGGGGATTGGCGCTGTGACTGCTTCAGGCGCTGTTTTTGCTGCAGCCCCGGTTCTCTATGCAGCCATTTTTTATCTCTCTTTGGTGAAGGAAAAGCAGCAGCAGACCTGTGAACAGCATATGAGCTGCAAATATACTTCTTTTTATCCGATGGCTGCGCGTATGTTTTTCAACAGCCTGATGGGGCTTGGATTTGATCTGGGGTATGCATGCATTCTGGCTGTCAGATTTCAGGCGGATGTTCCCAGGCTGCTGGCAATGGCCTTTGCCTCCCTGATGATCTTTTCCCTTCTTCTGGTTCTCGGAATTGTGAGGGGGAAGAAAATCGCGTGGGGGTCGGCAGTGAGCAGTGTCTGGATCATCGGGAACCTTCTTCTTATGGGGCTGGCAGCGAGCTGGTATCGAACGCTGCTGGAACAGGTTCCGGTGGTTCTGTTAGAAGCGGCAGGTGTGGCAGCCGCGTTCATTTATATCCGTCATCTGCTTCTGTTATGCGGGCAGCGGCAGTGATAGTTCTGGGAAGCGGAATAGTGACAGCGGACCTGCAGTTTGCCGCGGAGAGAAGGTGTAACATCCGCCAGAGAGGTTTTAAAATGTATGAACCGGTTAAAATATGTTAAAAATGGAACTGTACGGTAACTTTGCAGCAACGTGTAAAAATCCATACAGAACCGCTTTAAACGCGAATACGCGGCAGCAAGGAGGAAGAAAAATGCTGGAAGAAAACATGATGATACAATTTTTAAAAAAATTTGATGAATATCCGTTTCTGGTGAAAGCATCAGGGAAGGAGTATCTGATCGGAGAGGGAAGTCCCCTGTTTACGGTAAACTGCCATAAAATGATTCCCATGAAGGAGCTGGTCACGAGCACCTCCCTGGCATTGGGAGAGGCGTACATGAACGATGATCTGGAAATAGAAGGGGATTTATACGAGGCGCTGGATCATTTTCTGGGGCAGATGGATAAGTTCTCCACGGATCGAAAGGTTCTGAAAAAGCTCATTTTCTCCTCCACAACGAAAAAGAACCAGCAGAAAGAAGTCAGGAGCCATTATGATATAGGAAACGACTTTTACAAGCTCTGGCTGGATGAGACTATGAGCTATTCCTGCGGATATTTTCTTCATGAGGATGATACACTGTACCAGGCACAGGTCAATAAGGTGGACTATATTTTACAGAAACTGTATCTGAAAGAGGGGATGAGCCTGCTGGATATCGGATGCGGCTGGGGATTTCTTCTCATAGAGGCAGCTAAAAAATATAAGGTCAAAGGCACAGGAATCACTCTGAGCAAAGAACAGTATAAAGAATTCCGGAAACGAATCCAGGAGGAAGGGCTGGAGGACCTGCTCACAGTGGAGCTTATGGATTACAGGGAGCTTGAGAAAAGTGAGTGGAGATTTGACCGGGTTGTGAGTGTGGGCATGGCGGAACATGTGGGACGTGAGAACTACAAGCTGTTTACAGACTGTATCAGCCACGTTCTGCAGCCTGGAGGTCTGCTTCTTCTGCATTTTATCAGTGAGTTAAAAGAGCATCCCGGGGACCCCTGGATCAAGAAATATATCTTTCCCGGCGGTGTTGTGCCGAGCCTCAGGGAAATGGTCTCCTATCTGGCGGAGGACGGCTTTCATGTGATGGATGTAGAGAACCTGCGGAATCACTATAACCGCACACTTCTGTGCTGGGAGAAGAATTTTAAAGAACACGCAGATGAAGTGAGAGAAATGTTTGATGAGAAATTTGTCCGCATGTGGGACTTATATCTTGCATCCTGTGCGGCCACTTTTCACAACGGTGTGATAGATATCCATCAGATACTGGCGTCAAAGGGAATCAATAATGAACTGCCGCTGGTTCGGTGGTACTGAGAAGAAGAAAAAAGACTGCGGCAGCAGAAGGGGATGGTTTCGATGTCCCGTTTCTGCTGCCGCAGTTATTTACATACATGTCTCTGCCATCCCTGCCAGTGACAGCATCTTTTCCTGAGTAAGGTGATTGAACACAGCGATTACCCGCCCCACACCGATCACAGCGATCACGGTGCCGAGACCGATGCCTGTGAGATGTCCGGCAAACAGCAGGCTGACTGCAATGGTGAAGGAGATATTCAGAAGGTCAAAACAGTTTTTGGTAAATCCCACTTTCCAGCCGGTGCAGTCCGCGATCGCCTGTACAATACCGTCTCCCGGGTTGGGGATCACGCGCATGTTCAGGGACATAGCAGCCCCGGCTCCGGTCAGCGCTATGGCAAAAAGTAAAATAAGGATCCTTCCGGCAAAACTGCCCCAAAAGCTGCCTGCGTAAGCCGTCTCAAATTCCGGGATCCTGTCTGAGAAAAGATTGAGAAACCGGGTAAAGACAAGGCTCAGGGGAAGCTGCAGCACATCCATAAGTACCAGCTTCAGATTCGTCCGGTTGGCATGAGCCAGGACCTGCCCTCCTCTGGCAGAGTATTTTTTATTGCGAACAATGTGGAGGCACATTTCCACCAGGACAAAAATACTGTAAAGGATAAATGTCATGTCTCCGAAGTTCAGATTCCAGATGGAGGAGATGCTGTAAGAGACGGATATGATGGGAGAGACACCAAGTCCGGATTTGGTGTTCAGGGAAATCCCCAGGGCCAGCAGCAAAAGTCCTGCCGCGTAATACAGCCCCCGGTAAAAAAATGGTTTTTTCATAATGCTTATGTACACTTCCTGTTTTCTTTTATTTACACGTTCTTATCTTACCACACAATAAAATAAAAATGAAGAACATTTCGTCCCACTTCCGAATATGTTATAGGAGGCAAAAACCGAAACATAAGCGGGAGGTATGAGGATGGCAGAAAAAAACAGCGGTGCAGAGGGGCGGACAGCACTCGGTGCGCCGTTTCCATGTGATTCTAAAATGATATTGTTTTCCGGGAGGCCCACAAGCTGGTATGAGGTAGAGATGGTGACCGGCAGGGCAAAGCTTCGGGGAACCCTGGTTCCTGAGAGAGAGGTAAACGCCATTGGCTACAATGTGCTGGATTCTTATATTTACGGATATGACCAGAAAAGCGGCCAGTTTGTCAGGGTGGACAGCAGCGGCGCGGCGGAGGTCCTGACACCCAGGCCCCGGGGACTGCCTGCGGCTTTTTATGATGTGGGGACCCTGGATCTGAACGGGTATTATTATCTGTATGCGTCAGGGGAGCAGAGATTTTATACCGTGGACCTGAGGCCGGGTTCCCCCACGTATTTAAGACTGGTGGACCCGGCTGCCGGTTATGGGGAGCAGACGGAGAACTACGGCACAGCGCTCACACAGCCCCTTAAGATCGGAGACTGGGTGTGGCAGTCACAGGAAAATGTTCTGTATGGGGTAGCGGATGACGGAACCGTGTACCGGATTTTTACTGACGGTCAGGTGACAGCCCTTGATACTACAGGGCCTGATCCGGGCAGTACTTTCGGGGCAGCGGTCATGGACCGGAATGGGGTGCTCTATGCGGTGGCAGGCGGGGACGGAACCATTTACCGGTACCTGATCGAACAGGACAGGGCGCAGGCAGCCCGGTTTTCCGCAACCGTGCAGAATGCATACCAGGATGGTACCATGTGTCCGTATGCGGCTTTAGAGGTGGATTTTGGTGATGCGCCTGATATCGGAGGCACAGCGGGAAGCGGGAATTATAATACGCTGCTTGCCAGTGACGGGCCGCGCCACAGAATTGTTGACGGGCTGACTCTGGGACTTCTGATAACCGGGGAGACAGAAGCACATCAGAATGCCGCAGCGGATGGGGATGATCTGGAGCGCCGGATACAGGATGATGCCCTGACTGTTCCTCTGGCTTCCCTGCATGTGACAGACAGCACATATCATGTACTTGCGGGGGTCAGAAACCTTACGGGCACTGCGGCGAATCTGTACGGGTGGATCGATTTTAACAACAACGGGCTTTTTGAGGAGGAGGAATCGGTACACCGGGTCGTGCCGGCCAGTTCCCAGACCCAGATGATCTCCCTGGATTTTACGGTTCCGCCTTCCGCCAGGCTTCGGCCGGGGCATACATTTTTAAGACTCCGCCTGACCACGGATGATCTGCCGGAGGGGACATTGCTGGGACAGGACACGAGAAGCGTAGGACCTGCGTCTGACGGGGAGGTGGAGGACTATATCATAGAAATCCAGGCGCTGGCAGATCTATCTGTGGAGAAAACGGCTGAACCGGATTTCCTCAATGAGGGGGAACGGATCATCTACCGCATTGTGATCAGAAACCAGGGGCCTCATCCTGCTCTTGCAGTGCGTCTGACGGATGATATCCCGGAAGAGATTCTTGATCCTGAATACAGCACAGACAACGGAGGAACATGGAATCCGTGGACGGGAAGCCTGGAGATTGGGGAGATGCAGGCCGGCGAGGAGCGGGTGGTTCTTATTCGCGGCATCTTCCGCAGCAGCACAGCCACTGAGGTGGAGAACACGGCCCGCATCACAACAGGCTCCCAGGATGACAATCCAGATAACAACACGTCCACAGTGGTAACTCCGGTTAACCGTTCGGCTGATCTGTCTGTCACTAAGAAAGCAATCCCTTCTCCGGCTGTTGCAGGGGAACAGGTGGAATTCCTGATAGAAGTCACAAATCATGGGCCGGATGACGCGCTGAATGCCAGGATGACGGATGATATTCCGGCGGTACTGGAAAGAACTGAGATATCTTATGACCAGGGCGCGTCCTGGCAGGTATTCAGCGGGCAGACCGATGTATTTCGTGTGCCTTCCGGCAGCAGTGTGACATTCCATATAAGAGGAATGCTTTCGGCGTCGGCCGCAGGCAGTTTTTCCAACAGGGCTGAGGTGCAGTCTGAGACACCGGACCCGGACCTTTCTAATAATACAGATACCATAGAAGTTCCCATTGACCGGTCCGCAGACCTGTCCGTGATAAAAAGGGTAGTCCAGGCTGCAGTATACGAAGGACAGAGAATCGAATTTACCATAGTGCTTGAAAACAAAGGACCATCGGATGCGGAAAATGTCACACTGACGGATGCAGTGCCGGCGGAGATCGTGAACGCTGAATTTTCCCTGAATGGGGGAGGCGTGTGGAATATCTGGAGCGGCTCCTATACCTGGCCCGATTTCCCGGTGGGAAGCAGTGTAACGGTACAGCTTCGCGGTACGGCAGCCCCCGGATTTACCGGAACAGTGACGAATACGGCGTTGGTGACTTCATCCGTACCGGACCCGAACCCGGATAATAATTCATCCGAGGATACAGTCACAGTGGAACCGGGCGCAGATCTGACAGTGAGCAAGACAGCAGATCCGGACAGCATCACAGCAGGACAGAGAGTTGTGTACACCATAACAGCCGGCAACCTGGGACCCGGCAGGGCTGAAAATGTTATCATCCGGGATGCAGCGTCCCCGTATCTGATGGAGACAGAGTATTCCATAGACGACGGAAGGACCTGGCTTCCCTGGAGCGGTTCCTATGCCGTCACATCTCTGGAAGTAGGGGAAAGTGCGGAAATCTCCCTGAGAGGCAGGACAGAGCCGTCCTTTACGGGCACACTTCGCAACACAGTGTCTGTCAGTTCGGATACACCGGACCCGAACCCGGGCAATAACACAGATGAGGCGGAAGTGGTGGTGGATGTGTCGGCAGACCTGTCTGTGAGAAAGACGGCAAAACCGAATCCCGCCAAACCCGGCGTACCGGTCACCTATGAAGTTACGGTAAAGAATCTGGGACCGTCGGATGCCGTGCAGGTGATTCTGGAGGATGCCATGCCGGCCGTTTTGGTGAACCTGGAGGTCTCCGCAGATGACGGGGAGAACTGGGAACCCTTCAGCGGCTCATGGACAACGGAATTTCTGGCTGCGGGTACTTTTGTAAGGCTGCTGCTCAGGGGATTTGTGCCCCATAATGCCACGGGACAGTTGGTAAATACCGTGGAGGTAAGCAGCAGTACCAGGGACCCCTATCCTGACAACAACAGGTTCGAGCTTGTGACCCCCATCGCGCCCATGCCGGAGTTATTTATCACCAAGACCGCGTATCCGGACTGCGCCATACCCTGTGAATATCTGATCTACACCATCCTGGTGGAGAACAGCGGTTCCGCAGACGCGGAAGAGGTGGTGCTCACGGATTACGTTCCGCGGGAACTTTGTAATCTGCAGTTTTCCGCAGACGGAGGCAGGACCTGGTCAGAGTGGAATGGGTCAGAAGCGATCGGAACGATCAGCAAGGGAGAAACTGTGAGCATACTCATTGCGGGGATGGTCCGTGGCAGAGCCTGCGGGGTTATCACCAACACCGCATCCGTATTCCGCGCAGGCTCGGAGGAATACTATCCGGATGACAGTGTTACCATAACCACGCCGGTAAAACAGTGCTGCTGTTGTGAACCGGGAAGGCCGATCCCTCTGGAAAATAGCAGGGTGTACCGGGATTTCTTCCATAACATGTGATTAATGACACATCCCCCGGGCTGTCCGGCATATCCCTGTGCGGGGAATACCGGGCAGCCCGGCATAATGTAACAAAATGTTCACGTGACAGAATGGGAAGTTCTGGTATAATAGACATATCACTTTATAATTGTCTATTATTTCAAGGCATAAGGGCAGAGCAGGAGAGGAGAAACAGCATGAATTTTGTCATAGAACATCTTTCAAAAGCCTTTGAGAAAAAGCAGGTACTAAAGGATATTACATTTACTTTTGACAGTGGAAAGATCTACGGACTTCTGGGAAGAAACGGGGCAGGCAAGACCACACTTTTTAACTGTCTGAACCGGGACCTGAAGACGGACGGAGGGGATTTCTTCCTGCAGGAGAACGGGGAGAGAGTGGAATTAGCGGCGGAGGATATCGGTTATGTCCTGTCTACGCCCACTGTCCCGGAATTTCTTACAGGAAGGGAATTTCTGAAATTTTTTATTGATATCAATGAAAAGAGTATTGCGGATATAAAAGATTTGGATGAGTATTTTTCCATTATGAACATTGATGAGGAGGACAGGGATAGGCTTCTCAAAGACTATTCTCATGGTATGAAAAATAAGATGCAGATGCTGATAAATATCATCGCACAGCCAAAGCTTCTGCTTCTGGATGAGCCGCTCACATCCCTGGATGTGGTGGTGGCTGAGGAGATGAAGCAGCTTCTGCGCTCATTGAAAAAGGACAGGATCATTATTTTTTCCACACATATTATGGAGCTGGCTCTTGACCTGTGTGATGAGATCGTGATCCTCAACCATGGAGAGCTGGAAGTGGTAGATCCGTCTAATCTGGATAATGGCGGATTTAAGGACAAGATCATACGGGCACTGAAGGAGGAAGAGAATGATTAGGACGTTTCGTATTTCTTTTTCGCTGAAAAATACATACCGTGTGAACACGATCCTCTATTCCCTGAAGCAGATTCCCCTTGTCAGGAAGATTCTGCCCCAGAGCCTGTACAGGAGCCAGGGGCTGAAGATATTTGCCAATATACTGTCCGGCCTGTGGGAAATCGCGGGAACTTTTCTGGGGAAGGTTTTATATCTTCTGATCATGGTATTCGGGTTGGGGATGCTCTATGAGAACACAGGGGACGGAAGACTGTTTGTACATATTTTGTTCTTTCTGAGTCTGGTCGGGTCTTATATGAATACCTATATGTTCAATCCCAGTAATGATAAGTATTATGCCATGATCTTAATGCGTATGGATGCCAGGTCCTATACACTGACGAACTATGCCTATGCGGTGGGAAAGTGCATCCTGGGATTTCTGCCTTTTACCATTTGGTTTGGGGTGGAGAGAAATATTCCGCTGTGGTGCTGCCTGCTGTTTCCGTTTTTTATCGCGTCAGTGAAGATGCTGATAGCCTGGAACTATCTGGTTGATTTTAAAAGGACAGGGGAGAGCAGGGATGAGAATCTTCCCGGTAAGCTGGGATGGATACTGACAGCAGTCCTGCTTGCGGCGGCTTATGGGCTTCCTTATCTGGGAGTGCTTCTGCCCATGTGGCTTATGGCAGCGTTCATGGTGCTTTCCGTGGCGGCGGCCTGCGGGGCGGCAGTTTATATGGGGCGGTTCGATGAGTACAGAACCCTGTATCAGCAGCTTCTGGCAAAATTCAGAAACGGTATGGATTATAAAGCAACAGTAAAGGCCGCGGTTGAGGAGCAGAACCGTAAGCTTATCAGCCAGGACACCGGAATTACCAGCAGCAGAAAGGGATTTGAGTATTTTAATGAGCTTTTCGTGCGCAGGCATCAGAAAATCCTCTGGAAATCGGTGAAGAGGCAGGCGGTTATCTGTCTGTTTCTGTTTGTGGGGATTCTGTTCCTGTTTCAGGTAAACGAGGATATCAGGAAACAGATCAACAGGATGCTTATGGTGTTTCTGCCGTACTTTGTGTTTATTATGTATATGATAAACCGGGGGACAAGTTTTACGCAGGCGCTGTTTATGAATTGTGACCACAGTATGCTCACATACTCTTTTTATAAGAAGCCGGAATTTATTCTGAAGCTGTTCCGCATCCGGCTCAGAGAGATCGTGAAGGTGAATCTGCTGCCCGCGTCGGTGATCGGTGTGGGGCTGCCGGTGCTGCTGTACTTCTCCGGGGGGACGGATAATCCTGTGAATTATTTGCTGCTGTTTGTGTCAGTGATGGCTATGAGTGCGTTCTTTTCCGTGCATTACCTGACCTGTTATTATCTGCTGCAGCCTTATAATGCGGGGACAGAGGTGGTCGGGGGGACTTACAAAATTGTCACCTGGGCGACCTATATTGTCTGCTTTATGTTCATGAACTTAAGGATGAGTACGCTGGTGTTTGGAACGGTCGTTACCTGCTTTTGTCTGATTTACTGTGTGGTGGCCTGTATTGTGGTTTACCGGGTAGCCGGGAGGACATTTCGGATTAGGAATTAGGGTGTTTATGACTCCGGTTCGCTGTTGTCTGTGGGACAATCAAAGCGGCAGCACTCCAGCGCTTCCAGCTTGGCATAGAGTACCTGTTCCAGGAAAGTGACTTTGGTGACAGTCTGTTGGACGGATTGATTGACTTTCAGAAGGTCACAGATGTTGTCGGCCAGTTCGATGGCTTTCTGTAGTTTTTCACCTTCTGCATTCAGGATGTGGGCCAAAGCATTTTCCGTCTTGGCGATTGACTTCAGGATGGCACAGGCAGCGTCGGAGCAGGAATTGCAGTTGCAGTCACAGTCGGAATCACAGTCACAGCTGGAATCACAGTCACAGTTACAATCACAGTCGGGTCTGCAGGAGCATTTGGAACTGCAGCACTTGGGGCAGCAATCGCAGTCACAGTCGGTTTTGCAATTGCTGCCTGATTTGCAGCAACCCTTAGAATCACAGTCACAGTCGGGCTTGCAGCATACTTTAGAATCACAATTGCAGTCAGATTTGCAGCAGCCCTTAGAATTACAGTCCCGATCGGTTTTGCACCTGCAATTCATTTCAGAAATATTCATTTCACTTATATTCATTTTACAGATATCTGCAGCGGATATATCCGTGCCATATATTTCCTCAGCCAAACTGGCTATAGTTAGAGGTTCTATTTTTTGATTCATATATTTCTCCCTGATTAAAAAAAGCCAGAGCGTATTAGAAAATCATTCTCCGCAGACAGTGATAAACTGCGGGCAGGATTAAAGTTTCAAATTCACTCTAAAGTCCGTTTCCATGCAGATGCACATCGGAAAACAGCAGGACAGTTACCGGACAGCACCGGAATGGCAGCATATTTGTATTTAATATATGCGGGTTTTCGGATGACGGTACAGGATGTATTATTGTCCAATATCCTGTCCTATTAACTGGAGGCAAGTACCTGCATATATATAAATAATGAGCAGATATTTGCTCAGAATATGAATATTTAGGGGGATATTTTATGGGTATGCCCATTATTATGCCGGGGGACACTACGCTGGACCAGGCCGTAACAGATTTGATAATATCAGTTGCGATGCAGGAAACTTCACTTTCCCACATTCTGAACGCGGAGGGGGAAAAGATGGAGGCAATTATTTCCATGGAGGGAACATCTCCGGAGGACCTGATGAGGATGAACCGGTCTGCGGAACTCATAACAGGCGCGGTCACAAGGCTGGAGCTGATACTCCAGAGTAAATTAGAGCTGTTTGTCCGTTGTCCTTCTGTGACGAGCAGCAGTATGAATGGAACAGGAGGGGAAAGCTGATGGCAGTAGTAGCAGGCAGAGTGATATTTGACCGGGACAGAAGTGCAACTGTCAACAGCGGAGATTCCGGAATTGCCAATATTCCGGTTGTTTTGCAGAATGTGGACACCAATGAAAGGCTTACCGTTCTCACGGATGTAAATGGAAATTATTCTTTTATCAATGTACCCCCGGGAAATTACAGGGTGGTAGAATCCTACGGAACACAGGGAGGCATTCCATCACCGGGGGATTTTGCCGATGCGGAGACAGGAAGCATACCGCAGGGTGTGAACCCGCCCATCAGTACGGTGACGAATCCGCCTGTCGGTTCAACCAATCTTGACTCAGTGACGCCGGATACTCTGTTTGTGACAGTGGACATGGCAGATGTGATGAATCAGAACTTTCTGAACGGCCCGGTGATCTATACGCCTATTGGGGCACTTGTAGATCTGTGTGCGGTGGTATCAGGGGAAAATCTCATTGAAGCCGCGGATAACGGCACTTTCGGCAGGTTCCCGGCGGGGACGCCTGCCAATACAGGAGTACCGGTTGAGCCATATCCTGATGTGACGCCGGATTTCACTTATGTGCTGCCGAATCCGGATGTTTTTGCGCCTATGGGCGGGGAATATACAGTAGAAAATATTATGAATGATGCCAGAAGTGAGCAGATTGGCGCATGGTGGCGGATCGCAGACCATACGGAAGGCAATGAAACAGGACGAATGATGGTGGTAAACGGATACAACCCCGGCGCTGTATTTTTCCGTGCCGCGGTGGATGTTGAGGAAAACACCAGCTATCTGTTTACTGCATGGATACTGAATCTGTTCAGGGTTACAGGTTATCCCAATCCGGAATTGGGCGTGCGGGTTCTGGACAGAAACGGTAATATTTTATACAGCGCAACGCTGGGCCTGCTGATTCCGCCAAATGTAAATGCACCGGAATGGAAGCAGTTCGGTACAGTCCTCAACTCCGGGAACAATACCAGTCTCACAGTGGAATTTTTGAGTGAAGGCCCCGAGGTGATCGGGAATGATTATGCCATTGATGATGTGGCATTCCAGGAAATAGAGGTACGCCAATTTGTTCCGGTGAAGACTGCCAGTACCTCGGCTGCAGGTATCGGAGAAATTTTTGATTATACTGTCACGTTGACAAATACCTGTGAGAATCCGCTTACAGATGTATTCTTCCGTGATTTGGTACCCCAGGGACTGACATTCGTTCCGGGCAGTGTGACCATCAATGGAACCACATTTCCGCAGGCAGACCCGGCGGAGGGATTTTCACTGCCCGATATTGCCGGCGGTCAGACTACAGCGGTCAGATTTTCTGTAGTGGCCAATGCGGTACCGGAAGAGAATCCCACGATCAACCGCGCAACCATTAATTACTCTTATACGCCTGTGGAGGGCGGAATCCCTGCTGCTTTCCAGGTGGAATCCAATGAGGTCCCGGTATTGATATCGGGGGCGCTGGCGGATCTGTCTGTGGTAAAGACAGCCAGTGAAAGCACTGCGGGACAGGGGGCACAGCTAACCTATACCATTACTGTGTCAAATGCAGGCCCGTCTCCGGCTGAAGATGTTCTTTTAACAGATGCAGTACCCCCATCCCTTACAGATGCGGAATATTCCGTAAATGGTGGTACTGTTTTCAATCCGTGGAGCGGAAGACTGAGTCTTGGCACCCTTGAAGCGGGAGAAAACCGGATTATCCTCATCCGGGGAATCGTAAGCCCTCAGGCAGCGGGAACTATTGTAAACACCGCTGTTGTGACCTCTTCCACACCGGACCCCAATCCGGACAATAACTCATCCACCGTAACGATAAGCATTCTGACACCCAGATGCCGGGCCCTTGTAGATTTGGTAGAATCCGTTGCGCTGCAGGAAGCCGCCCTTGCCCGCATTCTAAATGCAGAGGGACAGAAAATGCAGGCGTTTATCAATTTGGAAGACGTGACCAATGAGGAATTATTCAAGCTCAATAGCTCTGTGACAAGTATGATCGGGACGGTTTCCAGACTGGAGATCGTACTTCAGGCAAAATTACAGAATGTGTCCTGTCAGCTTAATGACTGCCTGGATGCATAAACGATGTTGGCTTTGATGGAAAGGCTGGGGCTGTCGGGAAATAGATAGTTCCAAGCAGCAGGGGCAGGTATGACTCATACGAGTCACACCTGCCCCTGAAATTGTTTTAGAAAGAAAAAGATGGCTAAAGGGTGCTATTCATAAGACAGTACCAACAACAAACTGAAAAGGGTAGCTGCCATACGGATTGTAACAGAAAACAGGGCAATGTCTTCTTGCCCTGTTTTCTATACTGCGTGGAACAATATCCTTTGCTTGAAAAATCTCGTATTTTGAGATATAATTTTATTAGTAAAATATGTCTTGTTGGAGAGTGTGACACCAACAAATTCTTTATATCGGGGGAACAAAAGTTATGATGACATTAAAAAGATTTAGGGTTACGAATTTCCGCTCTATAATAGACAGTGGTTGGATTGATTGTGATGATGTAACATCATTAGTTGGTATAAATGAAGCTGGAAAATCAAATGTCATCTTGGCTCTTTGGAAATTGCGCCCTGTACGTGATGGTGAAATTGACCCTTTGCATGATATGCCAACAAAAGAGTATTCATCATGGCGTTCTGTCCCGGAAAAAATAGTTTTTATATCAGCAGATTTTGAATTAGATAGTGCATTAGTTGAAAAAGTGGTTGCTTTATGTAAGTGTGATAGAGATGCGGCAGCAATCGTAAATATTCAACGACTGTATAATGGAAAATACATTGTCTCTTTTCCAAATTATAAAAAGGGACAATCCGTAGATGCCGCTACTGTTACGGAAATTGTCTCGAATGCAATTGCACAATTAGGCGACTTGAAAGAAAAAACAAAAGCTGAAGCGGGTATTAAAGATAAAGTTTCGACTTCATACGAGAATATACTTTCCTTTGTATCTGCAAAAACAGTTCTCATGCAAATAGACTTAGATGAGATAAAAAAGAAATATCCAACTGGCATTACTCAATCGGCAACATCTGAAATATATCCTAATTTACAACGCACCCAAAAAGCCATAGCCAGTGCTTTTTCTGCATTAAACCCAGCCAATCCTACCGATAATGCCGAAGCAAGAAAACTGATGTTAGCAGAAATGCCATCTTTTGTTTACTACTCTAACTACGGTAATCTTGATGCGCAAATATATTTACCCCATGCAATAAAATGGTTAAAGAACGAAGAAGTAGC
>ENA-ORSX01001754-ORSX01001754.1-human-gut-metagenome-genome-assembly--contig:-NODE-1754-length-14278-cov-4.112916_pt1 | contig 14278 bp, 14 predicted proteins | sample MGYA00241904_ERZ509172 | MGnify/ENA primary metagenome ERZ509172 (study PRJEB26280, sample SAMEA2338795) | human gut metagenome | biome: human gut; feature: human-associated habitat; material: faeces...
GCATGTGGTATAATAAAGCCGTTACTTTAAAGAAATATCGAGAATATCTATACATTTTACGCTCAGCCTGCGCTCACTTTGAGCTTATAATCTCAAAGCGTGCTTGACAAATTCGCTGGAAATGTATAGATATTCCTAAATATTACTTAATGTGACGGCTTCTATCAATAGATAAGGATGGATGAGAATGAGAAGAAGACGGTATAAAGGAGATATACGCAGAATACGGCAGAGGAACGCCAGAATTTTCTTAGTGGTCTGTCTTGTTGTTTTTGGCGCAGCCACAGTTTGGATTTCCATAGATGAGAAAAAAGCAGAGAAAAAGGCAGAGCAGGCATATAAAGAGCAGATAGCGAAGGAAGAACAGGAGAAAAAGGAAGAAAATACAAAGTCGCAGGTAAATATTGAACCCACAGGTCCTGTTCTGGCAGATGAAACAGAAAAGCAGCAGTGGTATTTGAGACTGGTAAACAGTGATTATCCCATGACAGAGGCAGATGTGCCGGAGGTTGCCACAGAGACCGTAGATACCAACGGCTATCAGGTAGATGCCAGAATTATGGCAGATTTAGAGGCAATGTTCGCAGACGCCAGAGCAGCAGGGAGAAATCCTATGATTTGTTCTGCTTTTCGGGCGTGGGATTTACAGGTGTCACTTTATGAGAACAAAATTGAAAGAGTAATGCAGGAGGAAGGCCTAAGCTACGAGGATGCGGCAGTAAAGGCGGCAACCGTAGTGGCAAAGCCGGGAACCAGCGAGCATCAGGTGGGACTTGCCCTTGACATTGTATCCTCCGAGTATCAGGAGCTGGACGAAGCGCAGATGGAAACCGAAGACCAGAAATGGCTGATGGAAAATTCTTGGAAATATGGTTTTATTTTGCGCTATCCTATGGATAAAAGCGAGATTACCGGCATTATTTTCGAGCCGTGGCATTATCGCTACGTAGGGAAAAAGGCAGCAAAGGAAATCACAGAGCAAAATCTCACATTAGAAGAATACGTGGGTGCAGGAGCAGTGCAGACATCGGGATTTTAAAATTTATTTATATGTCAAAAAATGGATTATAGTATGAAGTTATGATAAATAATGAAACTAATTTGATATTTGAAACTAAGAGATGTATAATCAAAATGAAGACATTAAATAAGAGAGGAAATAGGTATGAGCAAACATGAGTTATATCATAACTACAATTACGTTTATCTGCTGATTTCTAATATTATTAATCGATGTGGTGACTCATTAGATACAATACTTTTTACATGGTTAGTATATTTAATTACAAATAGTGCAGGGTGGTCTGCGATTATTTTTGGTATTAATCAAGCTACTTCTGTAATTATTCAACCATTTATAGGTCCATTAGTCGAGAATATGAATAAAAAGAAAGTGTTAGTACTTTCAGATATAGCTCGAGTTCTGTTAGTTTTGTATATATTATATGTATATACACAAAACATGCTTTCACCATTAATATTGGTTTTTATGACAATAGCCATTTCATTAATAGAAGCATTTCATATGCCAGCAGGGGTAGCAGTTATTCAGCATGTACTTCCTAATGAACATTATGATAAAGGTGTAAGTGTCAATGTGTCTTGTACCAAAATAGCAGTATTAGTTGGAACTGGCTTGTCAGGCATAGTGATTAGTTCATTTGGAATAGGTATTTCTTTAGCAATAGATGCTTTGATATTTTTAATATCAGCGTTGCTTATAGTAAAAATAAAATTTTTTGTTCAAGAAGAAAAGAAGAAAAACCGAATAATTGGCAGAGAATATTTAATTTCGCTTAGAGATGGATTTAGTTATGTATTCGACCATAAGAAGCTATTAAAACTATGCTTTTTATGTATTCTAATTAATTCAGCAGTGGTTCCATTTGATGCACTGCTCGCCCCGATTGCAAGAGAAATGTTTAGTGGAGATGCCAAAATTGTTTCATTACTAAGTGTAAGCGTAACTATTGGTACTATTTTAGGCTCATTGACTTTTGCAAAAATGAACGATGAGAAAAAAAATAATACACTTGTTACATTTTGTGGAATTGTTTTAGGCGTATACTATGTTTTTATTGCATTTGTTTCAAAATATATTGCGAATCCGATAACTCAAAAATTACTGTTGCTAATCGGTTCGATAATAATTGGTGCAGCATTGGGATTAATGATTACTTATGTACAAGTGAAATTTGTAAAAGAAGTTACTAAAGAATATATAGGACGTGTTTCTGCAATTCGATTTTCACTTACATACGCATGCGCGCCAGTGGTATCTTTTGTGATTAGTATAATATACAAAGTTACTGTTGTTGATACAAGTTCAATTTTTGTGGGATTTGGTATTGTAATAATAATTCTTTTTCTTTTGGCAAATAAGATTACGTTTTCTCCTTTGAAGAAAGGCGATAAAAGCTATTAGAAGTTATTTATATGAAAAGTAATGCAACGGTAATGTTAATATGTATTGCTTGGGGCAACGGACATATTTATGTAAGCTATTATTATCAAATACTACAAGGAGGAAATGAATATGTTTGGCGAAAATTTAAAAGCAATGCGAAAAGCAAAAGGATATACACAGGAGGAACTTGCAATAAAGCTGAATGTTGTAAGAGAAACAGTGAGCAATCAAGAATAGGCGTAATAAAAAAATTTGGAAAAGCATGGGGATTACGTTATTGATAATTGTGCTTTTTAACATCATATTGGTAATATTTAATATACCGGTATCTACAAGTATTTCGACTGATAGCAGTACCACCTTTATAGAAGAATAGTTAGGGTTAAATTCATACCTATATATAAAAAGTGATTAATCTTAGAGTTAATCGCTTTTTATATTACTTATTTTCCGTAATTACAAGCTTGACATTAAAATTTGATTTCCTTATAATAGTTCTACTGCAATAGTTAGGAAGCTAACAATTAAATAAGAAGGGAGAGGAGAATATGATTAAAACCTTGGCAGCACAAATAAAAGAGTTTAAAAAGGACTCTGTGTTGACACCAATCTTTATGATTTTAGAGGTTTTATTTGAAACCATGATACCGTTTTTAATGGCATCCATTATTGACAAGGGTGTGGAAACGGGCGATATTTGGCATATCTGCAAAGTGGGACTTGTAATGGCAATTTTAGCTCTTTGCGGACTTTGGGCAGGTATGATGGGAGCAAAGTATGCTTCAAGAGCGTCTGCTGGCTTTGCCAGAAATTTAAGAAAGGCGATGTATGATAACATTCAGACCTTTTCATTTTCTAACATTGACAAATTCAGTACCGCAGGTCTGATTACACGTCTGACAACAGATGTTACCAACCTGCAAATGGCATACCAGATGCTTCTTCGTATGTTTACAAGAGCTCCGGCAAGCTTAATCTGTGCTATGGTGATGGCGTTTACCATCAACGCAGAGCTGGCAAGCATTTATCTTGTGGCGGTTATCGGACTGGGTATTTGTCTTGTGCTGATTATGAGCCGTGCAACAAAGTATTTCCAGCAGGTTTTCAAGAAATATGATGAATTGAATGCCAGTGTGCAGGAAAATATTTCCGGTATTCGTGTGGTAAAGGCTTATGTCCGTGAAGATTATGAGAACAATAAGTTCTTTAAAGCGGCAGAAAACGTATATAAGATGTTTATCAAGGCAGAAAATATTATTGTTGCCAATATGCCTCTTATGATGTTTGCCGTTTATGCCTGTATTTTAGGACTGAGCTGGCTGGGAGCAAATATGATTGTGGTGGGAGACCTTACCACAGGAGAGCTGATGAGTCTTTTGACTTATTGTATGAATATTATGATGAGTTTGATGATGCTTTCTATGATTTTTGTTATGGTTACCATGAGTTTTGCTTCAGCAGAGCGTATTACAGAGGTTTTAAATGAGAAAGCTGATATCTGTAATCCGGAAAACCCTGTAAAAGAAGTAAAAGACGGAAGCATTGTATTTAAAGATGTAAGCTTTTCCTATAAAAAAGACAGTCAGGAGTCTGTGCTTTCTGATATCAATCTGGAAATTGCGTCCGGTGAAACCATTGGAATTATCGGAGGAACAGGAAGCGCCAAATCCAGTTTGGTAAACTTAATCAGCCGTCTTTATGATGTGACAGAGGGTGAAGTCTTAGTCGGCGGTGTGGATGTAAGAGCGTATGATTTGGAAGAACTTCGAAATCAGGTGGCGGTGGTTCTGCAAAAGAACGTGTTGTTCAGCGGAACAATCCTGGAAAACCTCAGATGGGGAGATAAAAATGCCACAGAGGAAGAATGTAAAAGAGTTTGTGAGCTGGCATGTGCAGATGAATTTATTGAGACCATGCCTGAGAAATATCATACTTACATAGAACAGGGCGGAAGCAATGTTTCCGGTGGTCAGAAGCAGAGACTTTGCATTGCAAGGGCGTTGCTGAAAAAGCCGAAGATTTTGATTTTAGATGACTCCACCAGTGCGGTAGATACTGCAACAGATGCAAAAATCAGAAAGGCTTTTGCACAGGAAATTCCAGATACTACAAAACTGATTATTGCACAGAGGATTTCCAGCATTAAAAATGCAGACCGGATTATTGTTATGGAAGAAGGCAAAATCAACGGTATGGGAACTCATGAAGAACTGATGGAAACCAATGCTATTTATCGTGACGTTTACCAGTCACAAAATCAGGGCGGCGGCGACTTTGATGAAAATGTAAAACAGGGAGGTGAAAAGGAGTGAAAAAGGACGGAAAAAAGAAAGGCGACTCAGGAAAGCTGTTAAAACGAGTTTTTCAGTATGTAGGAAAGAATTACAAATACCATTTGATTTTTGTTCTTATTGGGATTTTTGTCAGCGTTCTTGCCAATGTACAGGGAACCATGTTCATGAAGACCATGATTGACGATTATATTATTCCTCTGACACAGGCAAAAGTGCCCGACTTCGCTCCTTTTGCATGGGCGATTGCCAGAGTGGCAGGCTTTTATCTCATTGGTGTTTTATGTGCTTATATGTACAATAAAATCATGATTTATGTAACGCAGGGAACATTGAAAAATCTGCGAAACGATATGTTTGCAAAGATGGAAAGCCTTCCTGTAAAATACTTTGATACCCATCCCCACGGGGACATTATGTCTGTATACACCAACGATATTGATACGTTAAGGCAGATGATAAGTCAGAGTATTCCACAGATGATTTCCAGTTTCCTTACGATTGTCAGCGTGTTCATCAGTATGTTGATTTTAAATATTCCCCTTACAGTGGTAACGGTAATTATGCTGGGACTAATGATGCTGGTGACAAAGAAGATTGCAGGACTTTCCGGAAAACATTTTATGGCGCAGCAGGTGAATATCGGTAAGGTAAACGGTTATATTGAAGAAATGATGGAAGGTCAGAAGGTCGTAAAGGTCTTCTGTCATGAAGAAGAAGCCATAGAAGCCTTTGATAAAATCAATAACCAGCTTTTTGAAAGTGCAGATAATGCCAATAAATTTGCCAATTACTTAGGACCGGTAAATGCACAGCTTGGAAATATCAATTATGTGGTCTGCGCAGTGGTAGGCGGTGTTTTGGCGATTAACGGCATCGGAGGCTTTACCCTTGGAGGACTTGCCAGCTTCCTGACCTTTAATAAAAGTATTGCAGGACCGGTAAACCAAATCAGTCAGCAGTTAAACAGTATTGTTATGGCGCTGGCAGGGGCAAAGAGGATTTTTGAGCTTATGGATGAAAAACCGGAAGAAGACAACGGTTACGTGGAGCTGGTTTATGCCAAGAAGGAAAACGGTGAGATTAAAGAAAGCAAGGAACGTACCGGACACTGGGCATGGAAACATTATCATCAGGCAGACGGCACAACCACTTATGTAGAGCAGCAGGGAGATGTGGTGCTGGATGGCGTGGACTTTGGCTATACAGATGAAAAAATCGTGCTTCATGATATTAAGCTCTATGCAAAACCGGGAGAAAAAATCGCATTTGTCGGTTCTACCGGTGCGGGAAAAACTACCATTACCAATCTGTTGAACCGCTTTTACGATATTCAGGACGGTAAAATCCGTTATGACGGAATTAATATCAACAAGATTAAGAAAGGCGATTTAAGACGTTCTCTGGGAATTGTATTGCAGGATACCAATCTTTTTACCGCTACGGTTATGGATAATATCCGCTACGGAAAGCTGGATGCCACAGAGGAAGAAATTATTCAGGCAGCCAAGCTGGCAAATGCAGACGGATTTATCCGCAGGCTGCCGGATGGATATCAGACTATGCTTACCGGAAACGGAGCAAATTTAAGTCAGGGACAGAGACAGCTTCTTGCCATTGCAAGGGCTGCGGTTGCAGACCCTCCCGTACTTATTTTGGATGAGGCTACAAGCTCTATCGATACCAGAACAGAAAAGCTGGTTCAGGAAGGCATGGACAGGCTGATGGAGGGAAGAACCACCTTTGTCATTGCACATCGACTTTCTACGGTAAAGAACAGTGATTGTATTATGGTACTGGAAAAGGGAAGAATTATAGAACGAGGTTCTCATGACGAACTCATGGAGCAAAGAGGAAAGTATTATCAGCTTTATACCGGAAACGGAGTATAAATCTTTATATAGTCTTAATACTTCGTGCGATTTATTTATACATTCTTTATATCACAGGATATATAGTAGAAGATACTGTAATAAGCATGGAGGGCGAGATGAAGTTCAAATTTAAGAAGAAAAATTTTTCTTCCTTTCAAATTATTAGTTTAGGTTTTTTAATTGTTATTTTAACAGGCGGTTTTCTTTTAATGCTGCCCATTTCCACCAAAGGACCGGGAGGCGCACCTTTTTTAGATGCAATGTTTACCTCTACATCAGCAGTCTGTGTGACAGGTCTGGTGCTGCATGATACGGCGACCTACTGGTCCTACTTTGGTCAGTTTGTTATTATACTGCTGATACAGATTGGCGGTATGGGCGTAGTGACCGTGGCTGTTTCCATTGCCATGTTTGCAGGACGAAAAATCGGTCTGATGCAGAGAAACACCATGCGTGAGGCAATTTCCGCTCATCACGTAGGGGGAATTGTGCGAATGACGGGCTTTATCCTAAAGACAACTCTTTGTATAGAGTTTATGGGAGCAGCATTGATGGCGCCTGTTTTTTGTAAAGATTTTGGATTTTTTAAGGGCGTATGGTATGCGATTTTTCATTCTGTATCTGCCTTTTGCAATGCAGGCTTTGACTTGCTGGGTGTGAGGGGAGAGTTTTCCTCTATTACCACTTATGCTTCCCAGCCTATTATCAATATCACCATTATGGCATTGATTGTTACCGGCGGTATTGGTTTCCTCACGTGGGAAGATATTAAGACGAATAAGCTTCATATTAAGAAATACAGAATGCAAAGTAAGGTTATTCTCACAGTTACCAGCTTTTTAATCTTGCTTCCGGCAGCATACTTTTTCTTTGTAGAATTTTCACAGGCGCAATGGAGTGATTTAAGTCTGTATGAAAAGATACTGGCATCTTTATTCCAGTCTGTAACACCGAGAACAGCGGGCTTTAACTCCGTAGATTTGACCTTATTTACAGAGGCGGGAATTATGATTATGATTATGCTGATGCTCACCGGAGGTTCTCCCGGTTCAACAGCCGGCGGTATGAAGACTACTACCGTTGCCGTGCTTTTTGCATCCACTGCGTCTGTATTTCGAAGAAGAGAGAATGCACAGATTTTCCATCGCCGTATTTCGGAAGGTACGGTGAATAATGCAGCCACCATCTTACTGATGTATGTGGTACTTTTCCTCACAGGGGGGATTATCATAAGCTGCATAGAGAACATTCCTATTTTAACCTGTCTTTTTGAAACTGCCTCCGCAATCGGAACCGTAGGTCTGACATTGGGGATTACCACAGAAGTAGGCGTTGTGTCCCACTTGATTTTAATGCTTTTGATGTTCTGGGGACGTGTGGGCGGTTTGACGCTGGTATTTGCAGCCGTTTCAGGTAAGCATGTAGAAGTAGGAAGATTTCCTGAAGAAAAAATTACAGTAGGATAAAGGGGCGTGATGACTTGAGAAAATTAAAAGAAAAGTCAAAGCTTCAAAATTCCGTGAAAGATGTTTTAAAAACCCTTGGTATTTTATCAGCAGCCACAGCAATCGGAGTGTTTTTCCGATGGAGAGGGCTAAACGAGGCAAATATTATTACTGTTTATATTTTGGGAGTGTTGATTACGGCAGTATCGACCTCCCAGAGAATTTTCAGCCTTGTAAGCTCCTTCATCAGTGTGTTGTTATTTAATTTCTGGTTTACAGAGCAACGCTTTACCTTTAAGGCTTATGATCCCAGTTATTTAACAACATTTCCGATTATGTTGGCTGCTGCGTTTATTACAAGCTCTTTGGCAGAACGGATTAAGAAGCAGGCGGCGCAGTCCGCTAAAACAGCATACCGCACACAGATACTTTTTGACACCAACCAGCAGCTTTCCAATGAACAGGATGTGCAAGGTATTATATCAGTTACCTGCGGACAGTTGAAAAAATTATTAAAAAGAGATATTATCTTTTATAAAACAATAGAAAATACCTTAGATGAGCCATTATTTTTCCCTTTTCAGGAAGGAAAACCAGAAACGGAGTATATGACAGAGGCAGAAAAAAGCGTTGCCAAGTGGGCGTTTGATAACAATAAGCACGCAGGGGCAGGGACAAAGACATATCCCAATGCCAAGTGTCAGTATTTGTCCGTGCGTGTAGGACAAAATGTGTTCGGCGTTTTGGGAATTGTTATGGGAGAATGGCCTTTGGACAGCTTTGAAAACAGCATTGTATTGTCCATTTTGGGCGAATGTGCGCTGGCTATGCAGAATGAAAAAGTGACAAGAGAAAGAGCCGCCGCTGCTTTAATGGCGAAAAATGAACAGCTAAGGGCAAATTTGCTTCGCTCTATTTCACATGATTTGCGGACTCCCCTTACCTCTATTTCCGGAAATGCAGGAATTTTGATTTCCAATGCAGACAATATGGGAAAGGAAAAACAGCAGCAATTATATGAGGATATTTACGAAGACTCTTTATGGCTCATAAATCTGGTAGAAAATCTGTTGTCTGTTACAAGAATTGAAGACGGGACAATGAAGCTTCAGTTCAATGCAGAGCTTTTGGAAGAAATTGTGCAGGAAGCCGTTCATCATGTGGAAAAGCGATGCAAAAAACATAAGCTTCGTGTAAAACTTTCTGATGATTTGATTTTGGTAAAGGCAGATGCACGGCTTATCGTGCAGGTGCTTGTTAATCTGGTGGATAATGCGGTAAAATATACACCAAACGGCTCGGAAATTCTCATTGAGACAAAGCAGGAAGGAAAAAATGCCGTAGTCAGTGTGTCGGACAATGGAAAAGGAATTTCAGACGAGGCAAAAGAGCATATTTTTGAGATGTTTTATACAGACAGCAGTCATGTGGCAGACAGCCGAAGAAGTTTGGGGCTGGGATTGGCATTGTGCAAGCCTATTTTACACGTCCACGGCGGCAATATCTTTGTAGAGGATTGTCAGCCCCACGGCGCACGTTTTACATTCACATTACCTGCGAAGGAGGTTCAATTACATGAATAAACCGTTAATTATGGTAGTAGAAGATGATGCGGCAGTAAGAAATTTAATTACAACTACATTGGAAACCCACGAATATCGTTTTCAGGCAGCGGACACAGGAGAAACTGCTATTTTAGAGGTGGCAACTCACAATCCTGATGTAATTTTATTGGATTTGGGACTGCCGGATATAGACGGAATTGAGGTTATCCGAAAAATCCGTACATGGTCTAAGACACCGATTATTGTTATCAGCGCCAGAAGCGAAGACACAGATAAAATAGAAGCTTTAGACGCAGGGGCAGACGACTATCTCACAAAGCCGTTTTCCGTAGAGGAGCTTCTGGCGAGACTTCGTGTAACCTTCCGCAGATTAAATGATATGAAAGGCGATACGGTGCAAAGCTCCGTGTTCCAAAATGGGAATTTGAAAATCGACTATGCAGCAGGTTGCGCCTTTATGAAGGATACAGAGCTTCATCTTACACCTATTGAATATAAGCTTTTGTGTCTGCTTTCCAAGAACGTGGGAAAGGTACTGACACATACTTATATTACAAAGGAAATATGGGGAAGCGCATGGGATAATGATGTGGCGTCCCTTCGGGTGTTTATGGCGACGCTTCGGAAAAAGATAGAAGAAAATCCATCAGAACCGAAATATATTCAGACACATGTGGGTGTGGGGTATCGGATGCTGAGGGTGTAGGAGAATAAAGTATGTGGGAAAAGCTCGGTAATGACCGGGCTTTTTTTGGTAGTACAAAGATAAAGAACTTTGAACTGGAAAGAGATTTGTCAAGGGTGTTTTCTCCACTAAAACACCCTTGTTTTTTATAAAAACTATGATGTATAAAACAAATATATTGCACTAAATTATAATATGGTCTTAAGTGGATTTACCAACACATCAATATGCTCTTTCTGCAAAATCAACGGAGGCAATTTTCCATTTGTTCTTGCAGTGCGCGTGTGTAATTCGGATCGTGATATCCCAGGGCACACACACCGATTCCAGACCCGAAATCCAGATACCGTTTTCCCTCTGTATCATAAAGGTACATACCTTCTCCATGATCCAAGACAATAGGATAACGGTTATATACAGGAACAAACTGCTGATTTGCTTGTTCAATATAAGGATTCATTTCAGTCTTTTTCCTCCACCACTTCAATTTTAAACACATTGATCACATCCACATCTGGACAACAGAATACAATGGAGCCATCCGGTTGGCTGGGAAGTTTTCCGCCGTACCGCAGAATGTCAATGTAAGGGAAAGCCACATGCATGGCCATTGGACAGAGATTGCCTCTTTCGGTATCAAAGTCAAAGGTGTCTCCAATTTGATGACCACGATGACACCCCATATGACCTTTTTGATCAATTAAACTGATTTTAATTTTAGGCTTTTTCATCATTGATTTCCTCCAAAAATTGTTCAATGGGAATTCCCTTGTATTTATCAATATCATGCACATTGGCATAAATAATTTTTTCGAGTTGTCTCATTGCGATTTCTACGCTCTCTAAAAGCAGTCCTGATTTTAAATAATGCCCTACTACAATTGCCATAAAAATATCCCCTGTGCCCGGAAAACGCACCGGTATTTCATCATAAGGGAGCAAGACACACGAATTTTTCGGAGAGTTTTTTACAACAGTAAACATTCTTCCGTTAATGTTTGCGCTTGTAATCACAACCGATTTAGCACCAAGCATATGTAGTCGATTTGCGATTACTTCAATTTCCGCCTCAGAATAGGTGTTTTTAACTGTGTATCCGGATAAAAAACACGCCTCCGTAATATTGGGGATAATCACATCTGCAATAGAACACAACCGTTTCATATAAGTGACTGCTTGATCTGTCACACCATTGTATCGTTTTCCGTCATCCCCCATAATAGGGTCAACAAAAATCGAAGTACCTGATTTTTGTTGTTCTTTGCAATATTCATATATGAGACATGATTGTTTTTCTGACACAATAAATCCAGTACAGATTGCGTCGAAAGAAAACATGAGTTTCTTCCATACCAGAAGCGTATTTTCCATATATTCTGTTGTGTCCAAAATATCAAACTGCCCATAATCCAGAGTGTTGGAAACGAGTGCAGTCGGCAAATTGAAAGTTTCAAATTTCAAGTGAGATAAAACAGGAATCATGACAGATAAGGCGACCTTGCCATAACCTGCCATATCATTGATCAATAAAATTTGAGTTTGCTTTTTATCTGCCATAGCCATATTTCCTCAGTGACCGAAATAACAAAGTCTGCACAGTGTTTTTCCTGACTCTGTTTGAAAAATCTTCTGTAATGTGGTTTCTATTATATTTTTTCCCAGATTATCTTCATAAAAATTTACCAAAAAATCTGCTTCCACAAGAATCTGATAGTCAATACCATCTATATCTACGTAGGTATGATGGTGTCCTACTAAATAGCAGATTCGATTGATGTCTGCTTCCTCAAATCCCAGCTCTCCCAACATTTTGCGGGCATAAAAAGGACCTTCTTGCTCCTGTAATCTCCCATTGGACATCCCATACTTTTCTTCTGCCGGCCGAATACCAATATCATGAACCAATGCGGCGCATTCGGTCAAAAACTGACTATGCCCATACAACTGTTCCATACGACCAATCATCTGTGCAAAACTGTGAACTTTTATCAAATGATCAATGCGTTGTGGATCATTCTGATTAAAACGAATCATCTTCTGCATTAACATATCAATTATATTTTCCTGATACATAATACCCTCCTATTCCATTTCTTTTTTCAAACAAAGTGCCAGCAATTCCTTTCCTCCATCTGTTTGAAAAATTTTCTTTATATACTCTGCTTTTTTATGATCTGGCCGGTTTTCATAGCAGTTTACAATTAAATCGGCTTCCATCAAAAGTTGCAATAGTTTATTTTTGGGCTTGTCATAATCATGATGGCAATTCACCAGTTCAATGATTTTCGGAACATACGACGGAAGATAATTGGCCGATTCTAAAAAGCGAGTCACAAGGATAGATACCACCTGTTTCTGATTGTTCTGACTGGCATCCCCGTTATAATGTTCTTTGCAATATTTAATTGCCACATCATGTAAAATGGCTGCTGCTTGCAAAATATTGGAAAGGTATAACATATTGATATATAACAGCTTGAGAGATTTTTGAAGGACACTTAAAAGTATTTTTTTGATAAAATAGATCATCAGAAAACATACAATGAATCATTCATACTCTCTATTGAAACATCAAGCTATCTTTTAATAAAAATTGATTCTTGCTGTACTCAATAATTCCGTCTTTTTGCATTTTTGAAAGCTCGTTACACATGGTACTGCGGTCCACATTCAGATAATCAGCTAACTGTTGGCGGTTGTAGGGGATCAGGAAAGAATTGCTCCCGGCGCGTTTGGCGCATTCCGAAAAATAGGACATCAACCGCCCCCGAATGGATTTGGAACTGGTATGCTGGATTCTTTGAGAAAGCTGAAGGTTTCTGTGAGCGCAGACAGTCAGCAGATTTCGGACAAGTCTTGTGTGGAATGGACAGGCATTGGTACAAGTAGTCAGGACACGCCCCACATTCATAAACAATATGGATGTATCCTCCACAGCGGACACCGTAACCAACATCGGCTCCCCCGGAATGCAGGCATACACCTCGGCGAATACAGAGCCGGGCGCAACATGACTCAAAATACTGGTATTGCCCCAGATATCGTTGCAGGAGATCACCGCCAGGCCGGACAGCAAGATCCCGATATTTTCCGTGATGTTTCCTTCTGAAAGGATTACCTCTCCTTTTTGAAAACTACGCGTTGTGGCATTCAGGCAACCCAAAAGAGATGTAATCTCTGCTTCTTCCAGTCCTCGAAACAGTTGTGTATTGGATAAATTCATATTTTTCACTCCTTGTTGTTATAACAACAGACTTTCATTTCATATTATAGTATACTAAATCCAGAAACGCAAGAGAAAGGATGAAGCAAACATGATTCGGAAAATCATTCAAATAGACGAAGAAAAGTGCAATGGATGTGGGGCCTGCGCCGAAGCCTGCCATGAAGGGGCTATCGGCATGGTAAACGGGAAAGCAAAACTCCTGCGGGACGATTATTGCGATGGTCTGGGCGATTGTCTGCCTACCTGCCCCACCGGTGCGATTTCCTTTGTGGAACGGGAAGCTGCTGCCTATGACGAAAAGGCCGTGCAGGAAAATATGAGAAAAAAGAACGGAATGAATTCTCCTTCCGTTGGTGTTCATGCGGATTGCCCCGGCAGCCGAATGCAGCGAATCCAGCATTCGCAGGAATCTGCTCCTTCTGCCCCGATGCAGGCTGAGTCACAGTTGAGGCAGTGGCCCTGCCAAATTAAGCTGGTTCCAGTAGGTGCCCCCTATTTTGAAGGAGCCAAGTTGCTGATTGCGGCAGATTGCAGCGCATATGCCTATGCCAGAATGCACGAGGATTTTATGCGTGGGAAGGTTACGCTGATTGGCTGCCCCAAGCTAGACAACGTGGATTACAGCGAAAAGCTGACGCAGATTATCCAAAACAACAATATCCAGAGCGTGACCATTGTGCGGATGGAAGTTCCCTGCTGCGGCGGACTGGAATCAGCTGCCAAAAAAGCATTGCAGGCAAGCGGAAAATTCATTCCTTGGCAGATTGTTACGATTTCGTTGGATG
>ENA-ORSX01001768-ORSX01001768.1-human-gut-metagenome-genome-assembly--contig:-NODE-1768-length-14152-cov-2.205788_pt1 | contig 14152 bp, 9 predicted proteins | sample MGYA00241904_ERZ509172 | MGnify/ENA primary metagenome ERZ509172 (study PRJEB26280, sample SAMEA2338795) | human gut metagenome | biome: human gut; feature: human-associated habitat; material: faeces...
TTGGGATTCCGGGACGGACCTTTCGGCCCGAAAATAGGACGAAAGGTCCGTCCCGGAATCCCTATTTTAGGGCACTATTCAATTCGAAGTACAAATAATCATAATGCACTTTGTCGTCTCCCGAAGCAGAATGGCGTCTATTCTTCAGTAGCTCTTTCAGTTTTACCAATTGCCCGTAATACAAAGTTTTAGAACTGATCCCCAAATCCGATATTTTGGTATTGGCAGACATTTGCCGGGCATGCCGGTGATACTCGTAGCAATAACACGGCAAATGGTCTTCAGTCAATAATTCCAAAGAGAGCCCTTTCGACTTCTCCGCATCCTTCGTGAGTTCCAGTTCTTTTAACAAATATTGCACATAAGCGTATTGCAGGTTACGGTCGTAATAATCCAAGGCTTTCCCTTGTTCGGTCTTATTCCATACCCCCTGATACAAATCGTTCAGGTATTCCTTCTGGGTATAAGGCCGCTCGGAATATTTGGCATTCATGCCCACTTTTCCGAGTGTAGAACTGTTCAATAGATTACGAAGCAGATTTGCCTGCAAATTAGCGACCATATCATTATTCGGTTCGAAAAGGGTCATAATTTCTTTCTTCGCCATCCATTTGGGTTGTTCTTTAAATTCGTCGAAGAAAAATTTCACGACCTCTTTCTGTTTCTCCCTGGACACGGGTACAAATCCTTTCTGCTCATCTCCGGCTACCGGATGGTTGAGATACAGCCCTCCGATGTAGGCCATACAATGTCCCATATACCTTTGGTATTGTTTGGTCAGTTCGTAATATAACTCACTGGTCTGATCATAAGGCCGATTTTCAATTGCACTCCATTCCACCAGATGGTCCATGATATACCGCAGGTTCTTAATCCCATACCGGCTGGCTTTCACCGCATCGTCCCCGAGCGATTCCGACTGGGAAGCGGGATCCAGGGTTCCCAGGATTTGCTGTTCACCATAGGTATACATCGGGTCGCCCGCTTTTTCCTGAATCCATTTATTCAGAGTAGCATATTCGTCGGCCGGTGTTTCGGCATCGTAAATCGGAGCATATCCCAATTTGATCATAAAGATATCGTACACACCCAACAGGGGCGGAATCAAGCGTACATTTTTATCTTCAGGCTGTGCCACATAATTATTCCGGGCGTAATCCATGATAGAAGTCGTCGTTCCGTATTTTGCAGTAAAAGCGGGGGAACGGAGCGAATCCACCGGTATCGAATAAGAAGCCCTCATATTATGCATCAATCCCAGCGTGTGGCCCACTTCATGAGCGATCACGTAAGCCAGCGATTCTTTCACCACATCATCCGGCATCTTTTTTGCCCGGACACGGGGATCAACCTGAGCCGTCTGCACGAAGCGCCACCCGTTAATCAACCGGATTACGTCGTTATAGATCAGCACGCTGGCATTAATAATCTCCCCCGTACTCGGATCCACCCACGAGGGTCCCATTGCGTTGGCCGTCGTTGACGGGATGTAGCGAACACAAGAGTATTTCAAATTATCGGGATCAAACTCTGGATCATCCAAGGGAAAATCCCGCACCTGAACCACGTTCTTGAACCCGATTTTCTCGAATGCGGTGTTCCATCTTAAAATTCCCTCCCTCAAGGGTTCTTTCCACGATTCCGGGAACGTGTTATCCAAATAATACACGATTGGTTTCACCGGCTCCACCAACTTTCCCTGTTTCCACGCATCCATATCCTTAGGTTCCAACCGCCAGCGATTAGCCACCGAATATTTCTGAATACCGTCCTCTTCCATGGAAACGTACACTTTATTCCCTAAAAATATACCTAACCGGGAATCCGTGATCCGAGGACGCATCTTGTTTTCCGGTAAAAGCAACAACGTGCGTGTAACACGAGTAGTCAATGGATCATCCTTCTTTACCGTGAGCATACCCATCGCTTTCGTCGTGACCAGATAAGACAAAACGGATTTAATACTTACATTATCTTCAAAAGCCTTGATCTCGGTCAACATAGATCCCTCTTTATTCAAACTGGCAGAATGACTGAGTATTCCACCCGAGTTCGGCATAATTGGAGACAAAGAAGATTCATCCTTCGTGAACATATCCGTCATGTCAAAAACCACCGCAGAACTATCCGGCGTGTACGCCAGCACCCGGTAAGACTCGACAATAGGATCCCCGAAATTCTTCTCCATCGCTTCTTCTAGCCCGGCCTGTCCCTTGTCATAAGTCATTTTCGAATTGACATTCCTCAAACAGACCATACTATCCAATAATGTAAATTTTATATGCCGGGGAGTTCTCGGCTTATAACCTACCACGCAGATGCTATTATCTGTCGCAGAAGTTACCGTGGAGGCCAATAAAAATTCCCGTCCCATGTACTTTAAAGGCATTTCAAAAAACAACTTGCCGTCCACCTTGTGCAAGGTCATAAAACCGCCTTTCGCCACCACGTGTGCCTTGTTCTTGAACAACTTGTCATATTTACCAAGCACAACCTTCGTCGTTTTAGGCTGAACCTCTTTCTTTTTCCTGTCAATTCCCTGAGCTGAATAAGGACATAACGCTACCACGAGCATTACCGCAGCCAGTACACTCCAATTTTTCATACATTTAAAATTTATTATACGACACTCCGATGATTAATTTAGCTGGCCATGCTTGAATTAATGTTTTATAATTATCACTTTTTTATCCTCTTTTCGAACAAAACTTACATTCGCCGATTGTTCCAATATCTCGAACAAATTCGTTATACTCTCGTACCTAGGCATAAACCCGGAAAATTTATAATCCTTGATCTCCTCATCATCAAACACGAACTCCACGTCATACCAGCGGGAAATCTTTTTTAACAAATCCTCCAGACGTTCCTCGCTGAAACTGAACTGGTCTCTCGTCCAAGAAATATAGGACTCCACGTTCACTTCCCGGGTCGTCACTTTCGAATCGGCCACGGCAGCCATCAGTCCGGGAGTCAACGCAACAACCGTATTCCCGCACTCAATATTCACCCGTCCCTCGACTAACGTCGTCATCGAAACTTCATCGTTCTGGTAAGCAGAAATATTAAACGTAGTACCTAACACACGCACGGCATACTTCTCACAATGCACGATAAAGGGTTTTGCGGCATCCTTTGCCACTTGGAAAAATCCTTCTCCTTCCAGATACACCTCCCGGGTATCACCCGAAAAAGATTGCGGGAACTTTAACCGGGAATCGGAATTCAGCATTACCTTCGTACCATCTGACAACTGCAAGGAATAAGCCCCGCCACGAGGTATTTTCAGCGTATTATACACCAAAGAATCCGCCGTCCGGGGAGTATGATAGATCAAGGTTTCACCATTATTACTCACGAAAGGTAATTGCTCGTCAAGCGTGTCCGCCACCCCCGGGGCAATCAGCAAAGTATCCCCTCCCGGCAGAATCAGCGAGGCACGCTTCCCAAAAGAAAAATGGTTGCCCGACTCCACCCGGGCCACGGGCAGTACTTCCTCCCCACCCGTCGAAAACATCAGATAAGAAGATACACTCAATAACACGATGGCAGTCGCGGCAACACCACGATACAAGCGTCGAATGGAATGTCTCTTCCGAATGTCTTTCATGACAGACGGCCACGACCGACGAGCATTAAAATGCTCGTATAAAGGATATTCCGTGTGTTCCTCGTATTCATTTTCCAATCGTTCATACAACTCCTCGTTGGCCTTGGAACGTGATTTCCAAGCCGCGAAGAAAGTTTCCTCTTCGGGAGACAAGCCTCCTTGAAGTCTTTTCACGATCAACTGGATAATATACTCTGTTTCCTTTTTCATTTCGTGCTATTTTACCTTATAACACTTCACGAAGAAAAAGGTACCGACAAATTTGAATCTTTTTTAATAACTTGTAAACAAATCCCTAGTGAGCCTCCTAACGCTCAACAGTGACTCGCACCTATGTCTCACTAATACCTCATTCATTTTTCAAGAAAAAAGTAACGAAAAATTGACTGCCCGTATCGGCAACTTATCGAAGACTTATCGGTAACTTATCGGTAACTTACTAACGAGGCAGCGACGCGAGTACATGGTAACTTATCCGGAATATTAAGTTTAGAATAACCCGGAACACGCTCCCTTATTCACTCCCCATGTATCGACAATAAATATTAAACAATTCCTTGGGCATCTTCAACAAATGCTTGAACTTGATACGGCTATCCCCCTTCTCCACCCATGTATTCAAGGGAACTTCATGAATAATCCGGTCATAATCAGCGTGTTTTTCCCGGATTCGTAAGATTAGTTCCACGTCGAAGAGCCAACCGGAACGAAATTCCTCGCTAAATCCAACAGGTATCAACTCACTTTTCAAAAGCTTGGCCCCGCATTGGGAATCATACACGGGAAGTTGGTATAACATCGAAACTAACGTGGCAAACCCCCGCCCCAAATAGTGGCGATACGCTTTCCTTTGCACGTTAGCCCCCAAGCGTTTCAAACGGGCCCCCATCGTCATGCATACTCCCGGTTTCCGGTCCATCACCTCTGCCAACAAATACAAATCCTCCAATGGCGTGGCCAGATCGGCATCCAAGTACCCCACGATCTTGTAACGATTCAAGGAACTGACATACAACATCCCACTCCTGACGGCCTCCGCCTTTCCCCGGTTATCCGCATTGTCAACCAGCAAGAAACGCCCCGGTTCCAACTCCACGGCCCGCCGTAAAACCTCGGAAGTATTATCCTGACTACCATCGTTCACGAAACAAAAATCAAAACGTTCTTCTCTACCCACGAATTCCCGGAAGACCTCCAACTCCAAACGTTGCGCCTCGTTATAACACGGGATGATGACACATATCTTTTCCATTTATAATCGTTTTATTTCCGAATCTCCATTTCTTTCGACAAGAAACGCTGTAATTCAATCGCCTCCCTGTTCTTCGGGTCCAGTTCCACCGCCTTTTGAGCCATTTCAGTGGCAGTAGCCCGGCGTCCCGCGGCAAGTTCACATAGCGCACGTAACAATACAAACTCGCTATCCTCCTTGACCCCGTTCATCTGTTTCAACAATTTCTCGGCATCTTCCATGCGTTTTTGCTGAATCAAAGCCCGGAGTTCAATCTTCTGCAACGCCTCTTTATCCCGTCCTTGCTCGTGTAACAATGACGAGACCTGTTCCAGTAACTTGTAGTTATTCACACGACAGTAACATTCCGCCAAAGAAAGCAACACCCGCTCATCCGCCCGTTTGGCTCTCACCACCTTCTCGTAAGGTTCTATCGCTTTCGAATAACTCCCGTTTCGCCGTAGAATATCCCCACCCAAGGCCAACGCCTGCACGTTTCCACCGTTATACCTCAACGCTTTATTGACATAGTCCAACGCCTCCTTATCCTTTCCCTCCGTGTAGTAAATCAACCCCTTCAGATAATAAGACGAGGACGCCACGTCATTTTGGGCCAACATCGCATCAACCGCCTGATGAGCCGTCGCGAACTTTTTCAAATCCAAAGCACTCAACGCCCGGATATTCAACGCATCCATCAACTGCGGTTGCCATTTCAGAGATTCACCCGTACACCGAAGAGCCTCTTCCGGTTTACCAATCGTGTAGTACATCCGGGATAAACGCATCCACATTTCCTCGTTCCACGGGTGATCTTTCAAATAATTCTCCAATTTCGCGATCGCCTCCGGGTACTTCTTCTGTTCCTCCAACTTGATCGCCTCGTAATCATCCCTAGACGTTCTCTCACCCACCACGCACATCGGCAACCCATCGGCATCCACCGAGTATAAAAAGCCCTCTTTCACCGGGAAAAGACCATTTTTCAACTGGAAACTATTGATATACACGTTATCGAATATCATGTAATCCCACTCCTTGCTGAATTTATCGTAATATCGGCTATACACGATGGTTACATTCGTATCTTTCCGGAAATAATGTTGCAGATTCGCACTATGATTCGTCACGATCCGGAGAGGACGTCCCTTATAATCCACGTTCTTCTTGAACCAATCCACCCCTTTCTTCAAGGAATTATAATAATAGTCTGTTTCGTAATCCCCGTAAGCACCTCGCAATCCTCCCACCAACTCGCTAAAATAAACATAGTCATTGGGATGATTCACGGCCATGTGACGTGCAGGCAGGAATAACAACCCAACAAACACGACCACCATAACGCCCTTCAAATATTTAGGGGAAACAGATAACATTAACGTCCAGAACCGGGCTGCCAACAACACCATGAAAGGCATCACGAACAACAAATGACGAATTCCCCCGTACAAATTTGATTTCTGGTAAATCACCCAAAACACGGGAAATACCAGTGAGAATAAAATGAAGAACGACAACAGAGAGAATTCCTTCTTCCGGAAAGCCATGAAAAAGAGGTAACCGATAAAACCGGCCACCACCACTAAGGGAGACCCAATCATCAGGTATTTCGGGGCGTAATGGACAGGCAACATATTCGACATCATCTGTTCGCCCTCGAATATCGTGCGCAACCCGATATTATAATTCGTGAATTCCTTTAACGACACAACCACGTTAGTAAACGGGCGAGCCAACGCGAAAGGCCACGTGATGATAGACAAGAAATACCCAACAAATAAAACGAGTATAATCAAAAACAGAATGTTTTCGACTTCCTTACGATATTTCATAAATTTATAAAACTCCTTAAATCCGACCCACAAGATGTAAAACAAACCGCCATACATCAACAAGTACGGGAACAAAAGCAAGCCCCCGGAACGGGTTCCCAGTGCCAAAGCGATTCCCAGCATGGCCCCGATCATGTGTCGTAGTTTGACCACGGGATAACGATCGAACATCCGCACGAAGTAGAATATGGCAACCAAGTATCCCACGGCAAACGGAATGTCCTTCAGGTTATTCATACTATGCCCGAAGAAACGAGGCGAAAAAAAGAGTAACAACATGGAAATCAGTCCACACAACCCTCCCCCGAAACGCATTCCCAACAGACCGATCGCAATTACCCCCAAAGCTCCCACCAAGGCACACACGACATGGCGCACGGCATAGACATCATCCGCACCGATCACGTTAGCCACAACGACCTGCATCGAATTACCGTAAAGATGTAAAGCCGTTTTCGGCTGATTCAACGCGGCCTTATCTCCTTTCGTGAAGAAATCAAGCACATAACCGGAATGCCGGTGATCGACAAACTCGTCCCCGCTAATCCCGTAATCCTTGCTGATATAAGGCATGTAAAAAAAGACGAACAAACCGAATAACAGCATAAGCATTCGGAATGTCATATCCCGACGAGACCGACCGGAAACATCAAACAAGGTGGTAAAGAAACGGCCTGTGGTCAAAAAACGAAAAGGTATCTTCCAAAAATAATTCACGGCAGGGTTCGAAACGTTTTCCGAATCTTTCCAAGTAACAGGCACCTCCAAGGTCCCGAATTTCACGAAAGCTTTCTGTAAACTGTAACTCACAGCCCGCAATAGATTTCCGTCCAAGTCATCCCCGGCGTAAGCCTTCATGAACAAAGACTTGTTACCGATCAACACAGGAGAATCCGTGATACTCCGATCACCTCGCCACAGGACTGCATCCACAAACCCAAGCCACAGCTTACGTTTCCGGTTACTCACGTAATAAACATGATCCTTTCGTTCCGTTTTTCCGTAAGCTTGCCCAAGAGCGTTCAACACGGGCAGGGCCACCCGATCCAGATCGACAAGCATTATATCCTCGGCCTGTACCTCTTGTAACACGTTTAGAAACTCTTCATGCTGACAACCAACCCGCAGCAGGATGATATTCTCCTGCAATAATTCTTTATTGGCATTTAAAACGGGTAATTGAAAATCAGCATTTCTCGTGAAACCAATTACCTGAATAGACTTATTTACGACTTCTTCCACTGTAGAATCTTTTACACAACTAGTTAATATATCTCACCGCCCACTTACGACCTTTAACGGGTATAAAGATATAAAATAAGTTATCAACTCCCAATACTCTTTCTGCCATTTCATTGTCAGATTGAAACGTCTTGACCGGTTCGATTTATGACGTTCTGTCAGTAAACGTGACACCAGTCACATGTCTGTAAGAGATTTTTATGAAAATAAGTCTTATTTGGGAACTGGCACACCGTTTGATAAAAGATAAATGTTCTTGAAACTATTCAGGGACAAAGAACGAAAAAGTAAATAGAAAATAATAACATTATAAATATTAAACAATATGGGAAAGATTATTGGTATAGACTTGGGAACCACGAACTCTTGCGTTGCCGTAATGGAAGGTAACGAGCCGGTGGTGATCCCGAACAGTGAAGGTAGGAGAACAACACCATCTATTGTTGCTTTTGTTGACAATGGCGAAAGAAAAGTAGGTGACCCTGCAAAACGTCAGGCTATCACGAACCCGACGAGAACAATATATTCTATCAAACGTTTCATGGGTGAAACCTATGATCAGGTAGATAAAGAAATCAATCGTGTAGCTTACAAAGTGGTAAGAGGAGAAAACAACACCCCGCGTGTTGAAATCGGAGACCGGAAATATTCCCCGCAGGAAATTTCTGCCATGATTCTTCAAAAAATGAAGAAGACAGCCGAAGATTACTTGGGACAAGAGGTATCAGAGGCGGTAATTACCGTTCCCGCATATTTTAACGACGCTCAACGTCAAGCGACAAAAGAGGCCGGAGAAATTGCCGGGTTGACAGTGAAACGTATTATCAACGAGCCGACTGCCGCTGCATTGGCTTACGGATTGGATAAACAAGATAAAGATATGAAGATCGCTGTTTTCGACTTGGGAGGCGGTACCTTCGATATTTCTATCTTGGAATTAGGTGACGGAGTGTTCGAGGTTAAATCAACCGATGGTGATACCCACCTAGGAGGTGATGACTTCGATGACGTGATTATCAACTGGTTGGCTGACGAGTTCAAGAAAGACGAGAACGTGGACATCCGGAAAGACCCGATGGCTCACCAACGTCTGAAAGAGGCTGCCGAGAAAGCTAAAATCGAGCTTTCCAGCTCAACCTCCACGGAAATCAACTTGCCGTACATATTCCCGGTTGACGGAATTCCAAAACACTTGGTAAGAACCTTGACCCGGTCACAATTCGAACAATTGACAGACCATCTGGTGCAAGCTACTATCGAGCCTTGTCGTCGTGCATTGAAGAATGCAAACGTGAGTGCATCAGACATCAGCGAGGTAATTCTGGTAGGTGGTTCTACCCGTATCCCGGCTGTTCAGAAGAAAGTTGAGGAGTTCTTTGGAAAAGCTCCTTCCAAGGGAGTTAACCCGGACGAAGTTGTTGCTGTTGGTGCAGCTATCCAAGGTGGTGTATTAACCGGAGAAGTTAAAGACGTGTTGTTACTTGACGTAACCCCGCTTTCTTTAGGTATCGAAACATTAGGTGGAGTGATGACGAAGTTGATTGAATCCAACACCACGATCCCGACCAAGAAATCAGAAGTATTCTCCACGGCTGCCGATAACCAACCGTCTGTTGAGATTCACGTGTTACAAGGAGAACGTCCTATGGCAAAAGACAACAAGACAATCGGACGTTTCCACTTGGACGGACTACCACCAGCCCCGCGTGGAGTGCCACAGATCGAGGTTAGTTTCGACATTGATGCCAATGGTATTCTGAAAGTATCTGCAAAAGATAAAGCTACCGGAAAAGAGCAATCTATCCGAATCGAAGCTTCATCCGGACTTTCCGACTCCGACATCAAGAGAATGAAGGACGAGGCTGCCGCTAATGCAGAGGCTGACAAGAAGGAAAAAGAGCGGATTGACACGATCAATAAAGCCGACAGCATGATCTTCCAAACAGAAAAACAATTGAAAGAGTTTGGAGACAAATTGCCTGCCGACAAGAAACAACCGATCAAAGCTGCCCTGCAAAAACTGAAAGACGCTCACAAGGCTCAGGACGTTACCGCTATCAATTCGGCTATTGATGAACTGAACAACGTGTTCCAAGCTGCATCTCAAGAAATGTACAATGCCCAACAACAACAAGGCGGCGCACAACAAGGAGCCCCTCACGCTGATCAACAACAACAAGCGAACAATGGTGGAAAAGACCAAGAAGTAACTGACGTTGACTTCGAGGAAGTGAAATAAAATTCTAGCATCTACATAAAAAAGCTGTAAACAAATAAGTTTACAGCTTTTTTCATACCCAATAACACCTTCCTTATACACGACATGGAAATCCATGATGAACTTCCATGCACATAAATTAGAAATACAATAATTTTATAACAATATCAATCAAACCAAATACTTAGCAATCGTTTCCTTTAATAAAGGAGCTGACAACGGCTTGGTCAAATAATCATTACAACCAGCCTCTAACGCTTTTACCCGATCGTCATCAAAAGCAAATGCTGTTAAAGCTATAATCGGAATTTCTTGAGAAACTTTACGAATAATTCGAGTAGCCTCTAGCCCGTCCATTTCCGGCATTTTAATATCCATAAGAATAAGATCCGGCTGGAATTGTTCATATATCTCAACAGCTTCTTTTCCATTCCAAGCGTGAAGTAAATTATACATTTTTCCGATAATTGCTTTTAATAACAGAAAATTACTCTCGACATCTTCTGCCACTAAAACGGTTCTTCCCTCACTAACATTTCCTTTAATTTCATTATTTTCCATATCGTTATACCTTTATGATAGCAATTTCTTGATAAGGAATTGTAAATTTAAATATAGAACTTCTTTTCTTCGGATTCGATCGATATACCCTCTCCCTCTCCTCAACAGATATCCTATCGTTAATCCCAAACCAACACCTAGGGCAAAGGTATGCAATTTTGTGAAATGATCAAATTTTGTCGAGACTTTATCTTTATCGCTTCATTTCCATACACTCTACTTCAAAAACGAAATCCTACAATTCCTTGAAAGAAAAAAGACGCACGATAAACATCAAAAATCTTTGACATTCATATCAATTTTTATACATTTGCAACAGAAATGCTGTGTGGCAAAAAGGAATTCTATTACTATAAATGTTTAACTAAAAAATCAGAACTATGTTAGTATCTATCATTTACTTGCTTATTGTCGTATTATTACTTGTTTCAATGTGGAAAGTGTACGAAAAAGCAGGAAGACAAGGCTGGGAAGGCATTATCCCTATTTACAATCTTTACGTAATGCTCCAAATCATTAACAGACCGTGGTGGTGGCTATTGATTATGATCTTTGTTCCCATTGCGAACATCATCTTCTCGATCATTGCTTTAAAAGAGTTTTTAGAGAAATTTGGAAAAGGCATCGGATTCACCATTGCAACTATTTTCTTCCCCTTTATCACCTTCCCGATGTTAGCATTCGGAGATGACCAATTCAAGAATGAATAATTCGTTCTATATATTTAGAATAAAAACCGGCGTTTTGCCGGTTTTTTTCATTTATCTGCAAACTCTTTCAATAAATCCCTAATGATCTCCTGCACCTTCACGGGATCACCCACGTAATTATTCACAAGAATCGTAAAAGCTAACGTTTCTCCTCGTTGAGTTTTCAAATACCCGGCAAGCGCCCGAACCCCGGACATAGACCCCGTTTTGGCAAGAATATTCCCCCGTAAAATTGGATGATCGGAATAAATTCGTAATCCCCAATCCACATTTCCTTGTGGTAAGGAGGCAACAAAAACATCACTTAAATGTCCCTTTGCCCAAATCAATAAATCCGTGAATACTTCCGCCGGAACGGCATTCGCTGGCGATAAACCACTGGCATCTTTCAACGTAATTCCACATGAATCTATTCCCATACCACTTAATTCTGCCTTCACTGTTCTCGCGTAATCTGTCGGACTGATTAATTCGCCCAAAGCCTCGGCAAAAAGATTGATACTATTCTTATTGGTATAATAAACAATATCTTTTAAAAAAGGAGAGACTAACGTAAACAAAGCGTGACGCTCTCCGTCTTCTATCTTTTGTTTATCCAACGTGATACCTTTCCCCTTCAATCGCTTTTCCAGTTCTGCCCTAAAACAAGCATCCGGGTGATGTATAGCCCCCTTCACCGCAAAAGAAGAACGATTAGCCGGGATTGTCCCCTGAATTAATAATGTCGCAGCCTCCGGTCCCCCGTATATCCACGCATCATTTCCATTTTTAGCGGAAGCCATCACTTCGTTCCGCAATTTTACTCCCGGAACAGAAGGCACGACAGACACGACCTTGGTTTGTGTACCCGGTTGTCCGGATTTCAAGTTTATCGTGTACGTATTATCCCGATAATTAAATGAATGATAAAGAGCCCCATAATAATTTGCCACGTCTTCCCACGGCCAAGACCCCGGAATACGGGCTGGTTCACCTTCTGTCTCTATAATAATATTTCCATGAATTCGTTTAATCCCCAAGTTCACAACTTTAGAAACAAGACTATCCATAAAGCACGTTTTTGGAAAATATTTTGAATCTAATGTCGGATCACCTCCCGCCTGTATAACAATATTTCCAGAGAGTTTCCCTTCATCAATCTCCCCTGTATAAAAAACCTTTGTTGAGTAAGTTAAAGAATCCCCTTCCCGTTTTAATGCTAATGCAGAAGAAAGCAATTTAACCACGGAAGCCGGACGTAATGCCATTCCCGGATTATGCTCGTACACAACCTGTCCCGTTTCCACGTTCTTCACGCAAACCCCTATCGCTGCATGTTTCACTTCATCCCTTCCCCACAAATTTCGTTCTCCTGTTCGAGTCTGCCCTAACGCAGAGGTCACTGAAATCAGCATGCAAAGAAACAGCCAACCGGATTTCATCATTCGGTAATTGATTTCAACACGTTATTTACATCCTCTTCCGTCCGGTGTAATTTACCCTTACAAAACTCAACAAGCACCGCCATACGCTTTACCTTCTCGCTCAGCTCATCCACATCCAACTTATTTTCTTCCAACAACTTCACCAAGCTTTCTATCTCCTCCATAGCGGATTTATATGTCAATTTTTCTTCCATAACCGATTATATATTAGATGTTTGTTTCAATATCTTTTATTTCACTTCGAATAACTCCCTTGAACAATTCTGTTTCAAGCACATCCCCTTTCTTCACACGATCCGTCTCCCGAACCGCCTTTCCATTGATGCGAGTAATCGAGAACCCCTTTTCCAGTATATTTTTCGGATCAACATACTTCATTTTCGTTTCTGCCAACTCCAGAAAATAACGATTAGCCGTAAACAATTCTGTTGTTTTACGTACCATCGTCTTTTGCATATCGTCCAAACGATTCCTCTGACGCTCAAACAAGGCTCCGACCTTCCCTTCTACCTTCATCTTCAATTGATTCAATCCATTGATTCGCTCCTGTACAAAAAGCCTTGAGGCGTGTTCTACTCTCCGGGACGACAAGGTCAAATTATTTGCCTGTCCCTCTAAAAAAAGACGGGTAAATTGCTTGAACTCCGTAATTCGTACTACCTGACGAGTTTTTTCTTCTTGCAAAATTCTTCTGGTTTCTCTCACCAAGGTTTCCTTAGCGTCCTCCAAAACACTATCCACCTCGTTAAAGCACTCAATCAGAAAAGCCGCCGCTGCCGTTGGGGTCTTCACACTCCGATAAGCCACCCGGTCCACGATCGTTTCATCCCGTTCATGTCCGATACCTGCAAGAATAGGAATAGGAAACTGCGCCACGTTAGCAGCCAGCTCGTAGGAATCAAAACTACCCAAATCCGTTTGTGAACCACCCCCTCGAATAATCACCACCACATCAAAAAGTGATTCATACTCGTAAATTCTTTCCAAGGCAGCAATAATAGATTCTGTTGTTTTCTCCCCCTGCATAACGGCAGGAAACAACTTGGTATGAAAAGCATACCCGTAAACATTACGATGTAACTGATCCACGAAATCACCATACCCGGCAGCCGTAGGGGAAGATATAATAGCCACCGTCTTCGGCAACACCGGAAACTCCAATTCCCGATTCATATCAATTACCCCCTCTTGCGTCAATCGATCAATAATCTCTTTACGTTTCCGCTCCAGATCTCCAACCGTGAAAGTCGGATCAATATCTTTTATATTTAAAGAATACCCGTACAACTCATGAAAAACGATCTCCGCCCGAACCAGCACCTTG
>ENA-ORSX01001769-ORSX01001769.1-human-gut-metagenome-genome-assembly--contig:-NODE-1769-length-14147-cov-6.784488_pt1 | contig 14147 bp, 9 predicted proteins | sample MGYA00241904_ERZ509172 | MGnify/ENA primary metagenome ERZ509172 (study PRJEB26280, sample SAMEA2338795) | human gut metagenome | biome: human gut; feature: human-associated habitat; material: faeces...
TTTCAATTTGTAAAGTCTATTTAGAACTTTCCAGCCTCGGCTGCTTCCTGGATAGAAACGGCCACAGCCACAGTCATGCCCACCATGGGGTTATTTCCTGCGCCGATGAGACCCATCATCTCTACGTGTGCCGGAACGGAGGAGGAGCCTGCGAACTGGGCGTCAGAGTGCATACGGCCCATGGTATCGGTCATTCCGTAGGAAGCCGGACCAGCCGCCATATTGTCGGGATGAAGGGTACGGCCTGTACCGCCGCCGGAAGCTACGGAGAAGTATTTCTTTCCTTTCTCCACGCACTCCTTCTTATAGGTGCCTGCCACCGGATGCTGGAAACGGGTGGGGTTGGTGGAGTTTCCGGTGATGGAAACGTCAACGCCCTCTTTCCACATGATGGCAACGCCCTCGGTCACGTCGTTGGCGCCGTAGCAGTTTACCTTTGCGCGGGGGCTTTCCGGATCAGAGGAATAGCATTTTCTGAATACCTCCTCCACCTCTCCGGTGTAGTAGTTCATCTTTGTCTCCACATATGTAAAGCCGTTGATGCGGGAAATGATCTGGGCTGCGTCTTTTCCGAGACCGTTTAAGATCACGCGCAGGGGTTTCTTGCGGACCTTATTGGCCTTCTCTGCGATACCGATGGCGCCCTCAGCGGCTGCAAAGGATTCGTGGCCGGCTAAGAAGCAGAAGCAGTCTGTCTCTTCCTCTAAGAGCATCTTGCCAAGGTTTCCGTGGCCAAGGCCAACCTTTCTCTGATCGGCAACAGAGCCGGGGATACAGAAGGCCTGGAGGCCCTCTCCGATGGCTGCGGCAGCATCAGCGGCCTTACGGCAGCCTTTTTTAATAGCAATGGCTGCACCCACTGTATATGCCCAGCAGGCATTCTCAAAGCAGATGGGCTGGATCTTCTTTACCTGGTCGTAGACATTTAAGCCGGCGTCCTTAGTGATCTTTTCAGCCTCTTCGATGGAAGCGATGCCATAGCTGTTTAAAACAGAATTGATCTTGTCGATTCTTCTCTCATATGATTCAAATAATGCCATGATGTATTAACTCCTCCTTACTCCATTCTCGGGTCGATGATCTTCACTGCGTCTGCCACACGGCCGTACTGGCCCTTTGCCTTCTCATAAGCAGTTGTGGGATCGTCGCCTTTCTTAATGAAATCGGTCATCTTTCCAAGGTTTACGAACTGGTAGCCGATGATCTGGTCCTCTGCGTCGAGAGCGATCCCGGTCACATAGCCTTCTGCCATCTCCAGATAACGGGGACCTTTCTTTAAGGTTCCGTACATGGTGCCGACCTGGGAACGGAGTCCCTTTCCAAGGTCTTCCAGACCGGCTCCGATGGGAAGGCCGTCCTCAGAGAATGCACTCTGGGTCCTTCCGTAAACGATCTGAAGGAACAGTTCTCTCATGGCTGTGTTGATGGCGTCGCACACAAGGTCTGTGTTTAAAGCCTCCAGCAGGGTCCGGCCCGGAAGGATCTCCGCTGCCATAGCTGCGGAATGGGTCATGCCGGAGCATCCGATGGTCTCCACCAGAGCCTCCTGGATGATGCCCTCCTTTACGTTCAGAGTCAGCTTACATGCTCCCTGCTGGGGTGCGCACCAGCCGATTCCATGGGTCAGGCCGGAAATATCCTTGATCTCTTTGGACTGTACCCACTTCGCTTCCTCCGGGATCGGAGCTGCGCCGTGGTTTACGCCCTGGGCAACTTTACACATTGTTTCTACTTCATGTGAATAAATCATTTTAAGACTCCTTTCAAGATATCTGTCGCAATTCTCTTGTTAAAAAAATCACATCTTGCTTGTACCATTCTCTCACAAAATCTCTCATTCGTCCATAGTTTTTTTCGATAAATTTTGCATTTCTTCGTTCCAGGCCCTCAGTTCCTTCAGTATGGAGACGACGATCACCGCAGCCATGACGCTGGTGCAGACGTCCGCAATGGGCTGGCAGAGCTGCAGCCCCAGGATCCCCAGAAATCCGGGAAGCGTAAGGAGGGCCGGGATCAGAAAGATCCCCTGGCGGCCCGCCGCCACAATGGATGCCCGGAAGCCGTAGCCGATGGACTGGGTCAGCATATTGGACATGATGATCCAGGCCTGGAAGGGCAGGGTCAGGCACTGGAACCGCATGGCCCAGGTACCGATCCGGATCACCTCCAGATCCCCCTTCCGGAACACGCCCATAATGGCCTCTGCCCCGAAAAAGCTGACGACGCCCAGGGTCGTGAGCAGGGTCACCGCCACCTTTAAGCAGAACCAGAAGGACTCCAGCACCCGGTCGTACCGCTTTGCCCCGAAGTTAAAGCCGCACACAGGCTGGAAGCCTTGGCCGAAGCCGATGAGGGCAGAGTTGATGAACATCATGTATCTGGTAACGATGGACATGGCCGCGATGGCCGCATCCCCGAAGGGATTGGCCGCCACGTTTAAGGCCACCGCCGCCGCGCTGGCCAGGCCCTGGCGGCACAGGGATGGAAGGCCCGCATGGAGGATCTCCCCGTAGATCTTAAGAGACGGGGTAAATTTCCCGATCCGCAGCCGGATGCACCCTTTCCGGAAATTGCACTGGAAAAGCAGGATGCAGAAGCTGACGCACTGGCTTATGACCGTGGCGGCCGCCGCGCCGGAAATTCCCATGCGGAGACCGAAGATGAGCACCGGATCCAGGATCATGTTTAAGATCCCGCCGGTGGTGATCCCCGCCATGGCATAAACGGCATAGCCCTGGGACCTCAGCAGGTTGTTCATCACAAAGGAACCGGTCATCACCGGCGCTCCCAGAAGAATGTACCGGGCATAATCCCTGGCGTAAGGGGCGATGGTCTCTGTGGCCCCCAGAAGCCGCACCAGCCGGTCCAGGAAGGAAAGACCAGTCACTGCCATGACCACGCCGATCCCAATGGCCGTAAAAAAGGCCGTGGCTGCCGTCCGCACTGCGATGTCTTCATTTTTTGCTCCCAGACTGCGGGAAATATAATTTCCCGCGCCCATGCCCAGGGTAAAGCCCACGGCCTGGATCATGGCCATCAGGGAAAAAATGATCCCCACAGCCGCCGAGGCGCTTGTGTTGATCTGACTGACGAAAAAGGTATCCGCCATATTATAAATCGAGGTGATCAGCATACTGATGATCGTGGGTACTGCCAGCCCTGGGATCAGCCTGGAAATGGGCTTTTCCGTCATCATCCGGTACCGTTCCTCCTGGGTCATTGTTCTGCTCATCGTTTCTCCTCCACTCCCGGGGGCAGCTTTCTCATCACTGCCATAAAATAGCTTACAAAGACAATGCCCTTGACCACACTGGTCAGGGTAATGGCCCACCAGATGCCGGAAAGTCCCAGGGCCGTTGATGATAAAATAAGAGCCATGGGGATCCGTGCCGCCGTAAAGATCACACTGATCACCGACGCCTGCATGGTCTTTCCAAGACCCGCCAGGGCGCCCTCTGTAAGGATCTCCTCACACATGAACATCTGGGACAGTCCTAGCACCTGCAAATAGATGATGCCGTCGGCCACCACCTCCGGCTCATGGATGAAGATCCGGAACACCGGCTCCGCCCCGAAGATCAGAAGCGCCGAGGAGCCCAGTCCCCAGGCGGCCATGATCCAGGCGGCCTTTTTATAGCCTCCCTTGACCCGCTCCGTCTTTCCGGCTCCGAAGTTCTGCCCGATAAAGGAATTGATGGCTGCTGCAAATCCGTCTGCGGTCATCCAGGCCACCGATTCGATCTGGCTTCCCACCTTCTGGACCGCAATGGCCGTATCTCCGAAATCCGTGACCATACGGGTCAGGACCATGGAGATCCCGCTGTATATCATGGTCTGGACCCCGGCTGGAAACCCGATCTTTATGATCTGGCGGATATATCTGCGGCTGGTCCGCTCCAGGATATGGACCTGGCTGAACACCAGGGTATCCCTGCGGGCAAACCATAAAAACACCGCCGTTACCACCGCCTGGGCCCCCACTGTGGCAATGGCCGCTCCGGCGGCCCCCATGGCCGGTATGGGGCCGAATCCGAAGATCAGGAAGGGATCCAGGACCATATTGATCACCAGCCCGATCACATTGGCCACAAAAGGCGTCCGGCTGTCCCCCGACGCAGTCAGGATTCCAGTAAAGATGGCATTTAAAAAAGAAAAGAGGATCAGCCCGCAGGTGATGGTCAGATAGATCTCCGCATCACGGACGATCTGCCGGTCCTGCATATTAAAAAAACCGATGAGCTGCTTCCGGAATGCCACTGACAGGATCCCGAAGATCGCTGCAAACAGGATCCCCAGCTGCAGCGCCCCCTGGGCGTATTTTCCCGCCTCTTCCCGGTCGCCCCGGCCCAGGGAATGGGCTACCTTTACCTGGCCTCCCATTCTCGCCAGGCTGCTTACGCCCTGGGAAAACCAGGTGAACATGGCCGCCGATCCCACCGCCGACACTGCTCCGGCTCCCACCCGTCCGATCCAGGCCATATCCGTCATATTATAGGCCATCTGCACCAGGGAGGTAGCCATGATGGGAAGCGCCAGACGTGTAAGCGCAGGCAGGATCGGTTCGTGAAGCAGGTCGATATTTTTCTTCATAATCTCCCTCCAAAAAATAAAAAAGAGCGCTGCAAAGGATCTTTCCCCCGCAGCGCCCCCTCGTTTTTTCTTATTTATTTGTTGCTCAGGTACTCGTGGATACCGCGGGCACCTGCCTTACCAGCTTCCATGGCAAGGATCACAGTAGCTGCGCCTGTTACAGCGTCGCCGCCTGCAAATACGCCTTCTCTGGAGGTCTGGCCGTTGGCCTCGTCTGCCACGATACATTTGTGCTTATTCACATCCAGGCCGTCCGTTGTATTGGAGATCAGCGGGTTGGGGGATGTTCCTAAGGACATGATAACCGTATCACAGTCGATGGTGTAATCGGAGCCCTCTACTTCCACCGGACGTCTTCTTCCGGATGCATCCGGCTCGCCCAGCTCCATCTTAACCACGTTCATACCCTTTACCCAGCCCTTTTCGTCTGCCAGGATCTCGGTGGGATTGGTAAGAAGGTCAAAGATGATGCCCTCTTCCTTGGCGTGGTGAACCTCCTCCACACGGGCCGGAAGCTCTGCTTCACTTCTTCTGTATACCACATGAACCTCAGCGCCCAGGCGGAGAGCGGTTCTTGCAGCGTCCATGGCAACGTTTCCGCCGCCTACGACTACAACCTTCTTGCCGGCTGCGATGGGTGTATCGTAATCATCGCGGAATGCCTTCATCAGGTTGCTTCTTGTCAGGTACTCGTTGGCAGAGAATACGCCGTTGGCGTTCTCGCCCGGGATGCCCATGAACTTGGGAAGACCAGCGCCGGAACCGATAAATACGGCGGAGAAGCCCTCCTCGTCCATTAACTCGTCGATGGTCACGGTCTTGCCGATGATCACGTTTGTCTCGATCTTAACGCCCAGCTTTCTCACGTTGTCGATCTCCGGCTGTACAACGGCCTGCTTCGGAAGACGGAACTCCGGAATACCGTATGTAAGAACTCCGCCCGGCTCATGAAGGGCCTCGAAGATGGTCACGTCATAGCCCATCTTAGCCAGATCGCCTGCACAGGTAAGTCCGGACGGGCCGGAACCGATCACAGCAACCTTCTTTCCAAGCTTTGTCTCAGCAGCCTTGGGAACGAAGCCGTTCTCTCTGGACCAGTCGGCAACGAAACGCTCCAGCTTACCGATGGAGATGGATTCGCCCTTAATGCCGCGGATACACTTTCCTTCACACTGGCTCTCCTGCGGACATACGCGGCCGCAGACTGCCGGAAGTGCGGAAGACAGTGCGATGGTATTGGCAGCGTCCTCGAATTTTCTTTCCTTTACTTCTCTGATGAAGGTGGGGATATCGATATTTACGGGACATCCCTCCACACATCTTGCATTTTTACAGTTCAGGCAGCGCTCTGCCTCGGCAACAGCCTCTTCTTCATTATATCCGTAGCATACTTCCTCAAAGTTGGTTGCACGCACCTTCGGATCCTGCTCTCTGACAGGTACTTTCTTCATTACGTCCATGTCTGTTCCTCCACAATTAATTGTCGCTGCAGTGTCCGCAGCCGCCGTGATGGGTATCGCCTTCCTGAAGCTTTAAGATCGCGCGTCCCTCTGCTGTCTTGTACATCTGCTGACGCTTCATTGCCTCATCAAAGTTTACTGCATGTCCATCGAACTCCGGTCCGTCTACACATGCGAACTTCACTTCTCCACCAACGGTCACACGGCAGGCTCCGCACATTCCTGTGCCGTCTACCATGATCGGGTTTAAGCTGACGATCGTGGGGATCTCCAGTTCCTTTGTTAAGAGACATACGAATTTCATCATGATCATCGGTCCGATGGCTACACAGACATCGTATTTCTTGCCCTGGTTCTGAACCAGATCCTTGATCACATCCGTAACCATTCCCTTTCTCACATAGGAACCGTCATCAGTGGTAACATAAAGATTTCCAGCAACAGCCTCCATTTCCTTCTCCAGGATCAGCAGATCCTTTGTCTTTGCGCCGACGATCACGTCAGCGTCGATGCCGTGCTCTTTTAACCATTTTACCTGGGGATAAACAGGAGCAGTTCCAACGCCGCCTGCTACGAACAGGTATTTTTTATTCTTAAGGACTTCCAGATCCTCCTTAACGAATTCAGACGGATTTCCTAAGGGGCCCACGAAATCGTGGAAGGAATCTCCGGCCTGTAAGTGGGACATTTTCTCAGAAGAAGCTCCAACGGTCTGGAATACGATGGTGATCGTTCCCTCTTCTCTGTTGTAATCACAGATCGTCAGCGGGATCCTCTCGCCTGCCTCATCGATCTTTACGATCACGAATTCTCCGGGCTGACAGCTCTTTGCAACTCTCGGCGCCTTTACCTCCATAAGATAAATCTTATCCGCCAGCTTTTCTGCTTTTAATATCGGATACATACTACCTCAACCTCCTGTGTAAATTAAACAGTTCTGAAACTGCTCACATAGTTTAAGTTTATCATGTTCTCCAATTTATATCAACTGTTATTCTTTTTTTTCGTATGTTTTTTCTTCCATCTTCCGGTCATACCGGCAGAATTCATAGCAGAGGCTGAAATACGTCTGCTCATCGCTTTCCGCCGTCACCTGCCAGTCCGGATCCTGGTCCAGGTCCGGAAAATGGGTATCGGCCTCATAGGCATAATCGATCCTGGTCACATGAGCCGTCCGGCAATAGGGAAGGAACTGGCGGTAGATCTCCTCGCCGCCGATGATATAGATATCGTCGTCTGGAAACTGTTTTAAAAAGGAAAGGGCCTCGTCCATCCCGTGGACCGCTGTCACTCCCTTTTTTTTATAATCCCTGTTCCTTGTGAGGACCACATTGGTACGTCCCGGAAGGGCCTGGCCTCCCGGCAGGCTCTCCATGGTCTTCCTTCCCATGACGATGACCTTTCCCAGAGTCTCCTGGCGGAACAGCTTCTGGTCCTCCGGGATCGTCACCAGAAGACGGCCTTTGTTTCCAATGGCCCAGTTTTTATCTGCTGCTACGATCAGATTCATTTTATCGCCTCCATTTATGATGTTTCATTCTATCACGTTTTCCGCTTCCCGTCCACACCTGCGTCCGGGGCGCGATTTTGTACTTGATGGTTTTTTCGTTTCCATATATAATGATGCCAGGGATCAGAGACTGCGAAACATACAGGACTTCCGGCTCCGGCCCCGCCAAGAGAGGAGAATCGACCATATGATAAAATTTGAGCGCACAAGCGTCATGAACCTGGAAAACGCCATCCGCGGCGCCAGAAACCCCATGAACAGCTGGGGACGGATGGACAGCGCCTACGATGAAGATGGAAATTATATCCTGGGACCCAACGATCTGGATCTGGCAAAGCGGCTCCGCAGAGCCGGCAGCGACCACAGGAAATACGTCCGCCAGATCTTTGTCTCCGTGGACATCACCGCCCCCCTGTACTGGTGGAAGGAATACGACACCTACAAGGTAGCCACCGTGGCCAATTCCACCAGCACCATGCACAAGATCCACTCCAGGCCCTTTTCCATCGACGATTTCAGCCACGACCACATGACGCCGGAGACCCTGGCCTTCATGGAGACCGTTGTTGGAAGGCTGGAGGCCATCCGGTTAAAATATATGGAGGAAGGAAAAAATAAGGAGGACTGGTACGACATGATCCAGCTCCTTCCCTCCAGCTACAACCAGATGCGTACCTGCACCATGAATTACGAGACCCTGATCAACATTTATTACGCCAGAAAAGCCCACAAGCTGGAGGAGTGGCACTCCTTCTGCCGCTGGATCGAATCCCTTCCCTATGCAAAGGAGCTGATCGTCGCGGCGGAGGAATAGCCCTCCCTGCATCCTGCGGTCCCGGTATTTTTAAAATACCGGGATCTCTTTCTGTAACGCCAGGGAATAAAGAAACGCCTGCCGGACCGTTTTTCCTGTGATCTGCTCCAGGGCCCGTCTGTAATAAATGAGCTGCAGCCGGTAGCAGTCCAGAAGCACCGCCTCCTCCCCCTCTCCGATCCGGTCTGTTTTATAATCCACCAGCACAGCCCCGTCCTCGTCCTCAAACCAGGCGTCGATGATGCCCTGGATCAGCACCAGCTCGTCGGAATCAGCCTCGTCCATCTCCCGGGCGGGGATCCCCACCACAAACTGCTGCTCCTTGTAAAGCCTTCCCTCTTCGTCCGCCCTTCTCATCCGTTCTGCCAGGGGCGTCTGGAAAAACCTCCAGAGAACGCCGGGCTGTACCAGCCGCAGGGCCTCCTCTGCCATGAGTCCCTGGGCTTTTATGGCGTCCAGCTGCGCCTTCAGATCCCCGAAGGAGACCGCATCCTTAAAGGACAGAAGCTCCAGGGCCCGATGGTAGGCCGTTCCCCGGACTGCGCCGCCGGGACGGGAAATACGGCCCTGCTCCCGTTCCTCTTCCTCTCCCTTCCGGAGAAAGGCCGGGACCGTGGGAAGGAAATCGCTTTCTCCGTCGTCTACAAACTGTCCCTGCTCCTTCAGCTCTGAAACCGACATCTTGGCATGGAGCCCGATGTCCGCCTCATAGGGATAGGGACGGCAAAGCTGCTCCAGGACCTCCGGAGGACAGGACTCCCCCTCTTCCCTGAGCCGCTTAAGCTCCAGGTACGTCTCCGCCTTCCAGGCCTGGCTCCTAACTGCCTCCTTCAGAAGCTCCTCCGCCGGGATACAGGTGACGGAAAGGGAGGCCCTGGCATTTTCCGAGGCCATTAAAAGCCAGTCCAGATAGGAACCGGCAGCGCTTAAGAATGTAAACGGCAGCTCCCGCCTTCCGGAGGTCCCGCCCCATTTTTCCGTATGGCGGCCCAGATACCGGTCTCCGGCTGTGATGAACAGCTTTTCCTTTGCCCGGGTCATGGCCACATAGAGGATCCGCAGTTCCTCCCCCATGCTCTCCAGGTTCATCTTCCGGCTCAGGACATTTTTCTTAAGCGTAGGGGCCTTCACCTTCCGTTCCAGATCCAGGTAGTCTGTGGCGATCCCCAGCTTATCGTCAATGAGGATCTTTCCCCTGGCGTCCTGCCGGTTAAATTTCTTTCCGGCCCCGGCTAAAAATACCACGGGAAACTCCAGGCCCTTGCTCTTATGGATGCTCATGATCCGCACCGTATCGTCGTTTTCCCCGGCCCTGGCCGCCTCCCCGAAATCCGTATTGTATTTTTTCAGCCGCTCGATGTAGCGGATAAAGTCAAACAGGCTCTGGTAGCTGGTGGCCTCAAAGGCACAGGCCTTTTCCACCAGCATGTCCAGGTTGGCCTGGCGCGCCTTTCCCGCCGGCATGGCGGAAACGTAATCGTAATAGCCGGTGCGCTCGAAGATCCTCCAGATCAGCCGGTGGACCGGCAAATATCCGGCCTCCTCCCGCAGGATCTGAATGAGTTTTTGAAACTTTTCCAGTTTTTTATATAATTCATCCCCAGCAAAGGCCTCTGCACCGGCCTCCAGGAAATGCCGGACCGCCCCATAAAAGCCGGGATCCTGGCCCTTGTCCGCACACCGTTTAAATTCTGCCATGACCACCGCCAGATCATGGTCCGTAAGCCCGCCTATTGGCGATCTAAGAACTCCGGCCAGAGGGATATCCTGCATGGGATTGTCGATGACGGCCAGCATATTTAAGACCGTCTCCACCTCCACAGCCGTGAAATATCCCGTTCTGGAATCAGCAAAGGCCGGGATCCCCTCAGCGCTTAAGACTCTTAAAAATTCCTCAGCCCATCCGCTTAAGCTCCGTAAGAGGATGACGATATTCCGCCGTTTTAAGGGCTCATACCGTCCCTCCTTTCCGTTCCATACCTTCATCCCCCGGTCTGGATCCGTCAGCTCCCGGATCTTTGAGGCAATGAGTCTGGCCTCGGCCTCCTTTTCCGTCAGATCGGCCTTTTCCTCATCCATGGAAAGGAACAGGTCCTCCCCGGTGTCCAGAAGGAGCAGCTCCGTCCTGGCCTGGCCCTCTCTCTCCGTCTCCGGATATCCCGCCCCCGGATACAGGGCCGCGTCCTCCGTGTACTGGATGTTCCCCAGGCTCTTTGTCATGATGCTGTAAAAAATGTCATTGACAGAGGCCAGCACCTCCGGGCGGCTCCGGAAGTTTTTGTGAAGCTCGATCTTCTGGTACGGCCCCTCCTCTTTTTTGTAGGACTCATATTTCTCCATAAAAAGCTCCGGTCTTGCCAGGCGGAATTTGTAGATGCTCTGCTTCACATCCCCCACCATGAACACGTTGGGCTTCCCGTACCGCTCCCTGGAGATCAGGCGGATCAGCGTTTCCTGGACCTCGTTGCTGTCCTGGTACTCGTCCACCAGGATCTCCTCGTAAAGCTCTGCCAGCTCGTCGGCCGCCGGGCCGGGGCAGTGGTCCCGGGAACCGGCAGTGAGGATATCCAGGGCAAAGTGCTCCAGATCATTGAAATCCACCAGGTTTTTCTCCTCCTTGGCCTCCTGGAACCGGGCCGTAAACTCCTCTGCCAGCTCCAGGAGCATGAGGACCGGCTCCCGGCTGTTTAAAAGGTCCCCGTAGATGCGTTCCGGGTCCTCCGGCACATAAAGGGCCTTCATCTTCTTTACGCCGTCCTTGACCCGGTTCCGGAGCTCCGAAACGGCCTCCTTTTTCTCCGGGTCCACATCCTTTCCCCGCACGGCGGCCAGGCGGCCGAACATGGGGGCGGAGAGGATCCCGCAGATCTCTTTATACGTTTCTGCCTCCGAAAGCCGCTCCATGGCCCGCAGATCCTCCTGGAGCATGGGGATATACGCCTGGGGGCCGTTCTCCTCCCCGGCAGTCTCCAGGGCCTCTGACAGCTGCTCTGCAAACTCGCCCGCCTGCCTTTTCACATCCCGCACCAGAAACCGCATCCATTCTGCGTTCTCCAATCCGTCCAGGTCCCCGTCTGTCTCCTCTGAAAGCTCTTTTTTACAGGCGGCGATCCACTGACCCGGCCAGGGGTTGCTCTGGGAAAATCTCCACACCTGTAAAATATAATCCTCCAGGCCGCCGTCGGCCTTTCCAGAGGCATAGGTGTCCACGAACCGCAGGAACCGACCATCCTCCCGGCCATAATAGTCCTCCAGGAGCTCCTTCATCACATCGGCCTGGAGGAGCAGAAGCTCTCCCTCATCGCCGATGCGGAACCCCGGATCAATGTCCAGCTCATTAAAATGCTCCCTTAAGAGCTTCAGGCAGAAGCTGTCGATGGTGGTGATCCGCGCATGGTGGATCAGGCTGGTCTGGCGCTCCAGGTTCCGGTCCCCGGGCTCCTCCTCCAGCCGCTTTTCCAGGGCGTCCCCGATCCGCTCCCGCATCTCTGCCGCCGCCGCATTGGTAAAGGTCATGACCAGAAGCCGGTCAATGTCCACCGGATGGTCCGGGTCCGTCACCATGCGGACGATCCGTTCCACCAGCACTGCCGTCTTTCCGCTGCCCGCCGCTGCCGACACCAGAAGATTCCTTCCCCTGGCGTCGATGACCTGCTGCTGCTCCTTCGTCCATTTCATTTCAGCCATTTTCCGTTCCTTCCTCCTGGTCCATGGTCTCCTCCTCCGGTTCCTCCTCTTCCAGCTCCTTTTCAATCTCCTTCCAGATCTCCTCCGGCTTCATGGATTTAAATCTCCGGAACCCGTATCCGGAGGTCTTAAGGTCAAAGCCGCAGATGCTGTGGTAGGGGCAGTAATCGCAGGCAGTCTTCTGGCCCTGCTTCCAGGGATTCACTGAAACGACACCGGAAAGGATCTCGTCTCCCATCTCCCGGAGGCTTCTGGAAACGAAGGCGGAAAGGGCCGAAAACCGCTCTCCCCCGGCCACTGACGACCGGGTCTCCTGGATGATCCCGTCCTTTAAGGCCACTGGGATCACATCCGACTCCTTTTCGATCTCCCGGTCCAGATGGCGGATCACATCCAGGCTGCTGTTGACCAGCCCGTTCATCCGGAGCTTTTTAAGGATCCCCGCTTCGATCTCCTCCGGCGTCATATCTCCCTGCCGCTCGATCACCGGATCGTCAATGTGATAATAAAAGATCCCCGCGGGAACTGCCTTTTTCCCTGGATGGAGCCTTTCCTCCAGCCTGAGGGCCGCATCCATATAGACCACCAGCTGGAGCTGGAGTCCATGGTACAACAGGGACAAGTCAAAGGAGGTGCTCCCGGACTTATAATCCATGATCTTTACCAGGACCCGGTCCTCCTCCTCTAAAATGTCCATCCGGTCGATCCGTCCCCGCAGGTTCAACGCCTCCCCGCCCCGTAAGGGGATCCGGGTGCTCACATCCACCTCAAACTCCTCCGGCTCAAAATCGCCCTTCCGCAGCTGATGGATCAGGGCCCGGATGGTCCGGTCTGCGATCCGCTCCACCTTCCGCTCCAGATAGCTGTTTCTGGCAGATCTCTTTAGGATCGTATTCCTGTATTCCAGAGCCACCTGGCTCACACATTCCTTCACCAGGGCTCTCCGCTTTTCGTCGCTGATGGCGCAGAAATCCATGCCTCTGGCCCTTACCTCACTGAAAAACAGGTCGATGGATCGGTGGAACAGGTTTCCCATGTCCGAAAAATCCAGCTCATACTCCCGCCGTTTCTTAAGCTCCAGTCCATGGCTCAAAAAATGGGCGTAGGCGCAGGCTGCATATCCCTCCATTCTGGTGACGCTGCCGTTTAAAATGGTCCCGTAAAGGGCCCTGGCCGCCTCCCGGCCGATGCCGTGTTCCCTGTACGAATAGGAACATGCCTCCGCCAGGGCTTCCATCCGCTCCTTTTCCAGATCCTCCCGGGACAAAAGCCCGTAGAGCATGGCCGCTTCCCTGTCCCGTTCCATGGACTCCGGATCCTGGAGCCAGCTTATGACTGCCCGCTTTGCTGCGGTCCTGTGGATGGCCGCCTCCTTAAGCTCCGCGGCCCCCTGTACGGGAACCGCCGGAAACCGTTTTTTCATCTGGCCTATGAGGCTGGAAGGCCGCAGGGTCTTCCCAGAGGCCGAAAGCACCGGATAGGAAAGGGTCAGAAGCTCCGACGGCTTCGTCATCATCAGATACAGGTAAAACCGCTGCATGAAGCCCTCTTCCCTGGCCGTGGGCGCCAGCTCCAGATCGTTCCTTTTTAATATCTCCCGCTCCTGCTCTGTGAGGATCCCGCCTTTTCCTGTGTCTGCCGGGACAACGCCCTCATTTACCCCCACAAAAAACAGGGCGCGGATCCCCGAAAGCCTTGTCCTTTTCAGATCTCCCGCCACCACCCGGTCGGCTCCTGCCGGGATCATGCCCACCTTAAGCTCCGAAAGCCCCGCGCTTAAGATCTCCAGATACTCCTTTCTGGACACCGCCTCGGTCCCCAGGAGCTCATAAAGCCGTTCAAACAGCTCCATGACCAGGCCGTAGATCTCCTCATACTCCCGGGCCTCCTTTTCCATTCCCTGGCTGCGGAACTGCTCCGCCTTGTCCAGAAGCTTCCGCTCCACCTCCAGAGACTGGAGAAGCTCCGCCAGGGCCTCCGTCACCGTGCCAACCGGTGTTCCGCGCTCTCCGGCCTTTTCCTTAAACGCTTTCAGCGGCCCCAATATCTCTTCCTTAAATTCATTTAATTCCTTCAAGTTCAGACG
>ENA-ORSX01001771-ORSX01001771.1-human-gut-metagenome-genome-assembly--contig:-NODE-1771-length-14146-cov-2.646725_pt1 | contig 14146 bp, 13 predicted proteins | sample MGYA00241904_ERZ509172 | MGnify/ENA primary metagenome ERZ509172 (study PRJEB26280, sample SAMEA2338795) | human gut metagenome | biome: human gut; feature: human-associated habitat; material: faeces...
CACGTGAAGCCATTCCGAAATCGCATACGCCTTCAATAGCAGATGTGATACCGGCGCCTGAGCCTGTCTGCTGGATTTCTACGGTAACATCGGGGTTAAGAGCTTTGTAAGCGTCTGCCAAAGCTTCCATTACAGGCGCGATTGATGTTGATCCGTCAAGTACAACTTTGCCTGTTAATCCGCTTGCCGTATAGGCTTCGCCTTCCTCAACGCTGATATATCCTTCATCACTGATGATTTTCTGTCCGTCAGCGCTCATTATAAATGCAAGGAAATCCTGAGCTACATCTGAAAGAGAACCGTCTTTATAAGCTAAAAGGAAAGGTCTTGCAACAGCATATTCGCCTGATTTTACGTTTTCCGCCGTAGCCTCAGCGCCGTCAACCTTAACAGCTTTTACATCGTCCGAGAGAGAACCGAGAGAAACATATCCGATTGCAGAAGGGTTTCCAGCTACTGTTGTAAGCATAACAGATGTTGAGTTTGTAATCTCGGCATTTAATGTTGTAATATCGTTGTCATCTTCATCAACAACTCCCATAAGCTCAACAAAAGCTCCTCTTGTTCCCGACCCCTCTTCACGGGATATTACCGAAATAGGACCTGACATTTCAGTTGTCTGCTCTGTTCCTTCAGCAGGCGTCTCTCCTTCTTCACTGTTTCCGGATGAGCAAGCTGCTACGGAAAGCATCATTACCGAAGTCATTAATAAAGCAAAAATTTTCTTTTTCATTTTCAGATACTCCTTTAAATTAAAAATGTAATTATTTTCTTTTTTATCCCTCATTTAAGGTACGGGTACAGTATATAAAGAATAAGTTAAATCTCCAACCGCACAAATGTTAAATGTATGTTAAGCAAGCCTAAATATCTGTTTTTTCAAGAAACATTATAAGTTTTTGCTGTTATTAATTATTTTTGTCCATATCTTAAGTTCTTTATACTATACCCATAAGCAGCCTTTTAACATTTCTAATTCTTCTTGATAAATATCTCCAATACAAAAAATACCGAAAACGTCATTAGACGTTTTCGGTATCCTACCGTAATACGTAAATACAGTTTTAAACTACAGTATCCGTGCCGTACACGGAAAATTTTTGCATAACATTCCTGTCCGCCGTATCAGCTGAACATGACAATTTAAACTATTGTCTTTGACTTGGAGCCATCTGTTTATATAAGTATCAACCGAACTGTATATTCAGTTTAATGCATATATATGGTGGTTAACTAGTTACAAATTGTTGGGTAATGTTGAGTTGAGTGTAATCAGCGGAAATCAAAATATTTTCAGGCAAAGCAGCCGTAATAGAATGATATTCAAAAAAGAGTTGTTATAAATTCCTTTATATGCTTCATTATTGAAAATTATATTTTTCCTAAAAGAGGATTTCTTTTCATAGAAGAACTTAAACAGACGCTTTTTATAGTCTCAGTCATATTACAGCGCCTACCTAAAAATAAATGCTCAGCCTTGACAGTCTTTAGACAGGTCATATTAAACGAACCATTCATTTTTTCCCCTTCCAGTAAAACTAAAATAAATTAGTATGCGTTAGTCATACCAAAGCAAAAGCTTTCGGTGCAACTGGCTGCCAACCTGGGTGCGGTAAGGCCCTGTAGCTTTGCGTCGCCGGCTTTCGCCGGTTTTGCCCATTTGTCATTATCGATAAGACATATTTAGTTTAAGTCATATTATATAGTTTGTCAAACTCATTCCATAATTTTCTATATTTTATTATTATTTCCGTCAAAATACGTCTTTCAAGACATAATAATGACAGTTTATATTAAAAAGTATGGTAAAAATATGGTAATTTATATATACTGTTTATGGCACATTGAATAATCAGTTGGCAATTATAACCATATTTAGCACTATATAAATTTTAAAAACGCAACATATTTTTCTTTTATTTTTATTATCAGGTAAAAATTTATGTTTTTTTCTTGATAACGTCATGAAATATTAAGTCCAGATTCTATATTTTTATTTTTTTAATTAGATAACTTCTGTTGTAATACAAACAGATATTGTTTTTTAAGCAATATATATTTAATAGAAATTCTGCTTTACTTCATTTATTTAAAACTATTTTTATATTTTTTCTTTATTACCACTGAATACACTGCTATCAATGCAATATCTTCCATCACAACTCCGGCAATCGAAAACCAAATTCATTCAGAATATCCTGCGAGCAAAGGAATATCAAGTAGAATCAATGTAATACCGTGCGCAATATAGAGTTTTGACATAGCATGATTATATTTCCTTTTATCATTCACCTCAAACATTTTCTTAGTTCCCCAGAAACCAATTGCTTTTTTAGAAAACCATATGTATATAGCCAACCCAATATATATAATGCCCCAAATACATAATATGATAAAAAAGAATATGCTATCTTTCATTCATATATCTCTCCGTTCCGATTTAACAGCCTTACTCCACAATTATTTTAATACGGCGACTGAGAATGACCCTCGATTTATAATTGTCCACATATAATTGCAGATTGCGCTGTCTGTCTACATTTGCAGCTTTATTACTATTCACAATACATTAAAGAAGATTTTTCAAAGTTATCTAATTTTATTATAACACAAACTATTTATTTTTACAGACGTCAAAACCTAAAAAGCAGGCAATACAATGATACCACATTGCATTACCTGCTTAAGATTTATTCTGCTGCTTCCAACATATTTTCTATAAATATACCATAACCTCTTGTCGGGTCGTTGACTAGCACATGCGTTACAGCGCCTATCAATTTACCGTCCTGTATGATCGGAGAGCCGCTCATGCCCTGCACTATTCCTCCGGCAGTTTCTTTCAGTTTTTCATCGGTTATTTTCAATACTATTCCTTTGTCGGCGTCTTTATGGTTCAAATTAACCGACGTAATCTCCGCCTTATATTCACTGATTCTGCCGTCGACCGATGAATTTAATATCGTAACGTCGCCTTGTCTTATTTCAGATTTATCAGCTATAGGAATAGGCTTATTATAATATTCCTCGACTGATTGCTCATTAAGAACGCCGTAAATACCGCATTTGTTATTTTCCGTAATTTCACCCTTTATTTCATTTTTGTCCAGTACGCCTGTCAGTTCTCCTGGCTTACCCTTTTCACTTTTTCTGACTCCAGTTATATTGCTTTTAACTACATTTCCGCTTTTAACAGTCATCAGTTCTCCGGTATCTGCGTCATAAACTCCGTGCCCCAATGCTCCGAAACTGTTATTTTTCGGATCAATATAGGTAAGAGTTCCTATTCCCTGCGTGCTATCCCTTACCCATACTCCTATTTTATTGCTGCCGTCCTCCATGCATTTAACGGGAGTCAGGCTTACATCCAGCACCTCGTTTTTCCTCTTTACTTTTAAATCAAGCCTGTCATTACAGTCTCTTACAGCCAAAGACAGTGCCTCTTTGTCTTCCAGTTCAATTCCTCCGGCGCTTAATATAATATCCCCTTCTCTGAGAATATTTTCAGCCGGTGAATACACATGCCTGTCTCTGCCCGTAACATTGCCTGTTCCGAGAACAAGTATTCCGTTGCTTTCAAGTGTAACGCCTACCGCGGTTCCGCCCGGAATAAGCATTTTCTCTTCGTTTTTTACAACTGCCGCTTCTACAGTGCTCTTTTCACCGCCGCCTGCAGATGACGGAAAAAGGCATGCTGCGGCTAAAATTGGTATAACCAATAATTTCTTGCCAGCTTTCATTTTTTCACATCCCTGAACATCGGCTTTTACGAAGATTTCTCTTCGCAAAGTTTAATTTAACCCGACCGATAAAAAGCTATACTAGCAAAGATTTTAAGATATGCTGAAATAAAGTAAATCAGCTGAAACTAAATAATCGGCTAAATATTTTTATAATTCTTCACTGAATATTATACTGCCCAAATATATGTGTTTTATTTCATACTTGCGGTAATTGCTTTTTAAATTTATAATTATTTTTAACAATATTTTCTGAATGAGAGGATAAAATAATGAACAGAAAAGATATATCGGAACTGAAAAAAAGAATGAAAAAAGAGGAATGTACATTCACTAAAATGCTCGGATGTTACGTCGACTCCCATAAAAATATTATTTTAAAAATAAATGAAACATTTTTAAACCTTGTCGACGATGAATTTTTTAAATATTTGGAAATTGCCAAAAAAACTCTTTCCGGCACAGTGGGAAATAATCTACTGGAACTGGAATTTAATCCTGAAGAGGAGTTGCATGGCGGCAAACAGAATTTTCTTCTCGGTCTGAGGGACAGCGGTTTAAAAACGGAAGGCCTTGCGGATAGGCTTTATGAACTTATTATAAATAACTACGATTATGACGGAAACTATCTTATACTTCTTTTCCATGACGCCTATGATGTCATTACAAAGACAAACGATAACAATAAGCTGGATGAGTCTGAGGAAGTTTACAGCTACATAATATGTTCTATCTGCCCTGTGGAACTTACAAAAGCAGCTCTCGGCTATAGGGAAGATACTCACAGAATAGGTTCCAGAATACGCGACTGGGTAGTTTCCATGCCTGATACGGGATTTGTTTTCCCTGCTTTCACGGACAGAAGCAGCGATATTCATTCCATTATCTATTACACCAAAAATGCTAAAGAGCCTCGTCCGGAGTTTATGGAGTCGGCTCTCGGTTGTAAACCCAAACGCACTGCTTCGGAAGAAAAAAAGACTTTCGACGACATTTTAAAAAACGCTTTGACAGACAGCGAATATGACAGCGATGAAGTAATAATAAACGTTCATCAGGCGTTAAATTACATAGCCGAAGAAAACTGTATGAGCAATACTCCGTCTACTCTTGACAATCATGCCATGGAAAATCTTAAGACAAGCATACCGGAAGATATAGCGATAAAGATAGAAGCCGCCTGCATTGAGGAATTCGGAGACGAATCTCCTGTTCTCGAAAACATAGTTGATACAAAAGCTATTGAAAACCACTGCAAAAAGCAGAGAGAGCAGAGACTTCAAAAAGAGGTAGAGGAATTAAAAGAACAAATAAAAGAAATTTCTACAGAAAACCGTTCCCTTCCATGGGCTGAAAACAATTCGGAAATAATACTGAATGTAAGCGAAAAAAAAGCAGACGAGATAGAAGCAAAAATCATTGACGGTAGAAGATTCTTGATTGTCCCTATAGATAACGGTGAACATACAGTAATAAACGGTATTGATACGGAACTTTAAATTTATATCTTTTTTAATCTCTATTTTATTGACTTTTTTGTACAGAATTTTATAATAATTGGTAGGACAATTATTATTTTTTATAAAACTTCAATAAATTTATATTGATGATTTTCGCCTTATTGTTAAATATCAGTTGGGGGGCATATTTATGAAATATCTTATGCAGTTCGGTATTATCATCGGACTGTCTCTGGTAGGAGAAGTCCTAAATTCCGTAATACCGTTACCTGTTCCCGCAAGCGTTTGGGGAATGGTTCTTCTGTTTGTACTTCTTTGTCTAAAGGTTATAAAGCTGGATCAGGTACAGGACGCCGCCGACTTTCTTTTAAGTATTATGACGGTCATGTTTGTTCCTGTAGGAGCCAGTCTTATAACAAGCTTTGCCGATATAAAAGATGAAATTCTCGGTATTTTCGCTATCATTATCGTATCTACGGTCGTTTGTTTTTTAGTTACGGGAAAAGTTGCTCAAAGAATAATAGATAAAAGCGAAAACAAAGGAAAGGAGGAGAAGTAATGCTTGAAAATCTTTATAACGGTCTGTTCGGAACGGCCTTCTTCGGCATCGCTCTCACTCTTCTGGCATTTAAAATAGGTATTATAATAAACCAGAAAACAAAGCTTGTAATATGCAATCCGCTGCTTATAGCTATCATTATTGTTATTGCGTTTTTGACTATAACAGGCGTAAGCTATGACTCTTATAATGTCGGCGGATCAATGGTTCAATTTTTATTGACGCCGGCAACAATAGCTCTTGCCGTACCTCTTTACCGACAGCTTGAGGTTCTTAAGAAAAACTTTAAGGCAATTATATGCGCAATTCTTTCCGGCTCCGTTGCATGCTCCGTAACTATGTTTGCAATGGCAAAACTCTTCAACATATCAGAGGAAGTATATTTCGGACTTACCTCAAAATCTGTTACACTAGCTATAGCCCTCGGTATAACAGAGGAACTCGGCGGTATAGCCGGCGTTACATGCGTTGCCGTAGTAGTTTCCGGTATAATAGGAGCCGCGTTTGTAACGGTATTTTCAAAAATATTTAAAATCAGTAATCCTATCGCATTGGGACTGTCTGTAGGAACAGCCTCTCACGCAATAGGAACATCCAGAGCGATTCAGCTCGATGAACTTGTCGGCGCAATGGGTTCGCTGGCTATAGTAATCGCAGGCGTTCTTACGGTTGTAATTGCTCCGATTATGGCAGGATTATACTAAAAACCAATCAAAAAAGGATTTGAACTTTACAGTTCAAATCCTTTTTTATTACGCCGCGCCTTCCCTTGTCAGAGAATTAAGCCATTTATCGCCTTTCATTCTTATCAAGCATAATATAGCTTTTACTATTTCATCTATTTTCATAAAGAAAAATACAATCGGAACAGGCGCTTTTAGAATAAACGCCATCACAAGAGCCAAAGGAATAGCCAATCCCCAAAGACATATAACTTCCGTCCTCATACAGAATTTCGTATCTCCGGCGCCTCTCAGCGCACCCATTATAAGGGTCATATTTGTTGAGGTGCCTATTGTTATAAATGCAAATACTGTTATTATCCGGCTTGCCAGTTCCTTGGTTTCCACAGGAATATCATAAAATCCGATGAATACGTTTTTAAGCGCCAATATAAACGTACATGCGGCTATTCCCATTATAAACGAAAGATTTCTGAATGCCTTTGCCCTTTCTTCGGCCTTAGCCATATTACTCTCGCCTATAGCCATTCCTACCATAACGGCTGCCGCGTTGGCAACACCCATTATAATAACGGTAGAAAGCTGCTGTATTACCCCGGCTATGGAATTTGCAGCCACGGGGTCTCCCGCCGAATATGTAATATGCCCCAAAATAGCAGCCTGTGCCGATGTAGCCAAAGACCACATAAGCTCGTTTATGACAACCGGCGTTCCGTTTTTTATTACGTCTCCTGCCAAAAGCTTGTTGTGCCTGAACATATCGCTTATTCTGAATTTTAATCTCTTATCTATAACAAGTACATAAACAATAGCTATAACAAACTCGCAAAATCTGGCTATAAGAGTCGCTATAGCGGCGCCCTGTATTCCGAGTCTCGGCGCCCCGAGATTACCGAATATAAGCACCCAGTTTAAAAATACGTTTGTACAGAAAGAAACTATCGAACATACTACGGAAACTCTCAGCACTTCAATACTCCTCAGCGCCGAAAGAAGAGTATTACTTATGGCAAAAGTAAAATAAGCGTATCCAATAATACGAAGGTACTGCACTCCTCGCATTATAACGTCCGGATTGTTAGAATAAATCCCCATTACTTTTTCCGGAAAAAACAATACAGCCGAGCCGAATATAATTCCGACGGCAATGGCTATTTTAAGAACAAAAGAAAATATGTCCTTTATAGGCTTTATCTCTCCTTTTCCCCAATACTGCGCACATAACACAGACGATCCGCTTGCCAAGCCGAATGTAAGCACCTGTAAAATGAAAAAGGGCTGATTTGCCAACGATGACGCCGACAGAAGTATTCCAGTACTGTCCGCCCTTCCGAGCATAATAGTATCCATCATACTTGTTCCCAGCGTTATAAGGTTCTGCAAAGCTATTGGAATAGCTATTGCAAAAATATTTTTATAAAAACTTTTATCTAATTTCATAACAATCTCCTAAACCAAACTGCAAAAATCAAAAAATCAAATTATTCAGTTATAAATTATAATGTCTTATTATAAGCCTCGCCGTTGAAGTCATCTTAAAACCGATATCCATACTTTTTTTCTGTATAAATCTGTAGGCTTCAGGCTCTGAAATTTTATTATGTTTCATTAAAAGCTGTTTTGCACAATTTATAATTTCCTTTTCTTCTTCTGTACGCACCGATGTCTTAGCCTCTGCAACCGTACAATCCTTTTGTAAAACATATGCAACCGCCGATATAAGCTTATTCTTTCTCAAAGGCGTTGAAAGTTTGTATATATCTTCATTTTCGCACATATCCAGCATTACAGGCTGACCTACCGCAATCACAGACGCTATACCGTTTACGTAATACATCAAATCATCAGCCGTCATGTCAGGAAGCCTGCATCCGCATATTATTATTCCGCCGCCGAGTCTTCTTATTTCTCTTATGGCTTCCTTTCCTGTCCTGCACATATTTTTCGGAGTATATCCCTCAGCTTCCAATGTTTCATATATACGGGTTCTGTTTTTTTCGTTGGAAAATGCTAAAACTATTTTGTACATATCGCCATATCCCCTTGCGCTTTAGGATTTTGCATACAATATTTCGTAAACGGCACAATCGACAAATTTACATAACTGTTTCAAAAAACTTTTATAACTCTTTTCGCCAAGTTATTATTTTATTTTCCAAAATGTTGATCAATGCCACCGAAAGCATTGCTACTGCGGACAGCAGAACAATCGGCGCAAAAACCCCCGCGCCGTCAAGCTGAGTCATCATTCTTTTACTGAAATAACCGAGACCGCTTTGCGCTCCGAGCCATTCGGCAATCGCCGCGCCTATAACGCTTAAGGGAATAGCCATTTTTATTGCCGAAAAGAAATTCGGCAGCGCAGTGGGCAATTTAAGCATAAAAAATATGTCTTTTTTAGAAGCGCCGTATGTTTCAAGCAATTCTTCCATTTCCCTTTTTGTAGACTTAAATCCGTCAAATACGGTAATGACTATAGGGAAAAACGTTATTAATATGGTTACAAGGACTTTACTCCATATAGAATATCCGAACCAGAGTATAAACAGAGGGGCTACAGCCGTAGTAGGTATAGTCTGCGACGCTACTATTATCGGATAAATAGCTTTTTCCGCCGTTTTAAAATTGTCCATTATTACAGCCAGAAGCACGCCCAGGATAATCGATATAATAAGTCCTATTAGTGTTACTCCAAGCGTAGCAGGTAAATGCACCGTAAAAAGTACTACTCTGAGTTCCCATAATTTTTCTACGACCTGCACAGGCGTAGGCAGTATGTACTGGGCGTCTATTCCTAACGCCGCCGCCTCCCATACTATGAGCAGTATAAAAGTAAGTATAAGAGAAGGAAGATTAATTTTATTTTTCATTTTTCTACCTTCTTTCTCAGTTTGGAAATAAGCTTTTCTTTTAAATCAGCTACTTCAGGACGTTTTAAATCAGTCCTGTTTCTCGGATAATCCATAGGAACTTCAACGCATTCCATAGAAGAAAACGGTCTGTCTTGTATTACAAAAATTTTCTTCGATAAAAATACCGCCTCTTCAACATCATGTGTAATAAAAATTATTGTTTTTCCCGAATTTCTCCACTGATCAAGAAGCCATTCCTGCATATCTACCCTCGTAAGATAGTCCAAAGCCGAAAACGGTTCGTCAAGCATAAGCATATCCGCACCTGTAAGCAATGTGCGCGCAAAAGACGCCCTCTGCTTCATTCCACCCGACAAATCTTTGGGGTACTTATTCATATAATCAAGCAGTCCCGCCTGTTTCAATGCTTCCGAACAGTCCTTCTTTTGCTTTTCTTTCGGTACTCCCATTATTTCCATAGGCAAACATACATTTTGTTCTATCGTTTTCCAAGGGAGCAACAAATCTTTCTGTGGCATAAACGAGCTGTAATTTTTTTGTTTTTCAATCGATTTACCGTTAACAAAAATCTCTCCGCTTTGAGGTTTTTCCAATCCGTTTATGAGCCTGAACAAAGTACTTTTTCCGCATCCGCTGGCGCCTATGATAGATATAAACTCTCCGTCGTCGACTGTAAAAGACAGATCAGTCATCATTGGAATATCGTCCTCATCGTATTTGAACGTAACGTCCCGAAACTCCAGCATAATTACATCTCCTTATTATAAGACATATCCCAAAATCTGTATTCATATCTACTGCAATTTATAAATACTTCCTCAAGATACTTTGCTCTGCTTTCGGTTATTCCTTCACCGAGTTCATTTACAAGGTCGATTATATCCTGTGTATTTCTTCTGTAATCATCGCAGGAATAACCTTCCACCCATTCTCCGAACGTCTCGTTTTCAATAGCTCCGTCCACTTTCATATGATGTTCGCCTATAAACTGGTAACTCCATGCGCAGCTTAAAACCGCCACAAGCACATCCAATGCGTCTCCTTTGTTGGCAATGTCAAGCATATACGATGTGTAAGATTGGTTTATAAGCGATGTTTTTGTCTCCATTGCTTCCCTTTCGGATATACCCAATCTGAGCATATATTTTTTATGTATCGTCATTTCTCCGTCAAGAGTTTCCTTGACCATAAGTGCAAAACGACGCATTACATCTTCTCTGCCGCTTTTTATTATGCCGAATGCAAATACTTTGGCATATTCAAGAAGATACCTGTAGTCCTGTATCATATAAAATCTAAATTTATCGATTTCAAGCGTTCCGTCGGCTATGCCTTTTACAAACGGATGCTCCAAATAGCTGTTCCAAAGTTCTTCAACAGAGTTAAACAGTTTGTCTGCAAGTTTCATTGTTATATCTCCTCTCATGCTCTTCCGTACATTTCAGTAATATGCGCTATTTTTTCGGCAAGTTTATCCGTTGCCGCTCCCTTTTTCATTCTCCATTTCCAGTTTCCGTCCGCCACACCTGGCACATTGGTTCTGGCTTCCTTCCCAAGTTCCAGATAGTCCTGCATCTGGGTTATAAACAGATCCGCCGTTGAAGCCATTCCGCCTTTTATTATTCCGAAATTAAAACTGCTTCTTCCTGTTATTCCAAAATATTCCTTTGCGAAGGCTATTTCCGCTTTATCTCCTGTTTCTTTCCACTCTTTAAGGGTTGCATTATCATGCGTACCTGCATAACAAACACAGTTTTTATCATATTTATACGGTAGGTAGTCGCTTGTACGGCTGTTATCAAATGCAAATTCCAATACTTTCATTCCGGGAAAACCGGACTCTTTAAGCAGCTGTCTAACCTCGTCGGTTAATATTCCAAGATCTTCGGCTATTATTTCTATTCCGTTAAACCAGCCCTTTATTCTTTCCAAAAAGTCCATTCCCGGCCCTTTTCTCCAATGACCGTTGACAGCCGTTTTTTCTCCTGCCGGCACTGACCAGTAGCTTTCCAAGCCACGAAAATGGTCTATTCTTATAACGTCAAACATTTTTACCGCCTGACCTATTCTTCTTATCCACCATCCGTACCCATCTGCACGCATAGCGTCCCAGTCATACAACGGGTTTCCCCACAGCTGCCCTTCCTCGGAAAAATAATCCGGAGGAACTCCCGCAACTTCCGTAGGATTCAATTCGCCGTCAAGCTGAAAATTTTCCGGAGATGCCCAAACGTCTGCCGAATCCATAGCAACATATATGGGCATATCTCCTATTATTTTGACATCATTCTCATGGGCATATTTTTTTAATCTGTTCCACTGTGAAAAGAATAAATACTGTACAAAGATATGATATTCTATCTCATCTCCGAGTTCATTTTTGTATTTATCCATTTTATCTTTTTTTCTGAATTTTATATCGTCGTCCCAGTCATACCATGCCGAATAATTAAGCTTTTCTTTTAAAGCCGAATATAAAGCATAATCGTATATCCATGACGCGTTTTCTTCCGCAAATGAATCAACTTCTTCTTTTAATTGTTTATATACGTTTTTATATGCTTTTCTGAGGATACAAGGCTTATTTTTTAAGACTTTATTATAGTCAATATCACCCTCACTCCAGTCTGCGTTTTTTATATCTTCAGGCTCTAATATTCCATTATTACATAATGCTTCCAAATCTATAAAATTAGGATTTCCAGCAAAAACCGATACTCCCGAATACGGCGAATTTCCGCAAGACGTAGGTACGACAGGTAGCACCTGCCAATATTTTTGTTTGGCTTTATTTAAAAAATCTATAAATCTAAACGCCTCTTCCCCCATAGTCCCAATGCCGTAATCCCCCGGCAATGAAAATATGGGCATTATTATTCCGCTTGCTCTTTTCATAATTATTTCTCCGTTATATCAATTTAACCCTTGTCCATTTTCCGCTCTTATATCTGACCGAAAAGAATATTGCTCTCACAAACCAGTCTATTATCATTGCAATCCATACGCCCATCACGCCCATTCCGAATGTGCTTCCTAAAACAATACCGAAAACAATACGGAATATCCACATCGATGCAACGCTTACTATCATTGTAAACTTGGCGTCATTCGCCGCCCTGAGTGTATTGGGCAAAGTAAATGCTATAGGCCATATAATAACGGCAAACGAAGCATGTAATATCAATATTTTTTTCGCAAGTATACCGGTTTCAACAGATAATCCGTAGGCTTTTATTATCAAAGGCAGCGCCGCAAAAATGGCGACGTTTATAATAATATGCATTATATATGTCATTATTATCAGTTTTTTTGTATAATATTTAACCTGATCGTATTCCCCTGCACCGACGCACCTGCTTATTACCGTAACAACGGCAAATCCCATGGCAAGCCCCGGCATTACTTGGAATGTGCATACGGCGTTTCCTACTGCATTTGCCGCTACCGCCATAGTTCCGAGTCCCGATATAAAGCTCATTAACATAATTTTTCCAAGCTGAAATAAACTGTTTTCTACACCGTTGGGTATTCCTATTTTTAATATTCTTTTTATCATTTCCTTATTAAGTTTCGGATTGTATTTTTTACTAAGATGAATAGTAAGGGTTTGATTTTTCAAAAGTTTTATTATAATAAATGCGGCTACCATTCTAGAAACGAGCGTAGGTATAGCGACGCCTTCTACACCCCTATGTAATCCGTATATAAGAAAAGCGTTTCCAGCGACATTAATACCGTTCATAAGCAACGACGTATTCATTGAAATTTTTGTATTTCCCATTGCGCGAAACATAGCCGCGCCACAGTTATATACAGCAAGAAACGGTATCGCCGCAAAAACGATAATCAGATACGTATTCGCATATGCCTTTACATCAGGCTCTATTTTTCCAAATAATGAATTTAAGATAAATCCCTTTCCCAAATACATTATTACAGTTATAACAAGCGACATAATAAGTACAAAATCAAGAAGCTGATCACAACTGTCGCATGCTTCTTTGTTACGTTTGCTTCCCAAATACTGCCCTGCCACAACTGCTCCACCTGTTGCAACAGCCGAAAACACATAAAAAAGCAATATATTTATGGAATCAACAAGAGATACGGCGGATACGGCGGCTTCCCCGACGGAAGATACCATAATAGAATCCGCCATTCCGACCAAAATAGATAACAGCTGTTCTATAATAAGCGGAAATATTAATTTTTTTAAATCCGCATTTGAAAAAAGCATTTTCCCATCCTTCGTCAATTCGGCCTTTGAAGTTACTCCCACAAAAATTCCCCTTTTCTATAATAACCCCTTAATTTACGAAATTGTTTATATTATACCCCATTTCATAGGTAAATCCAATATTTTTGCATCTTAACCGTTAATTTTATATTAATATCAATAAATTTTTCTTTATGTAATATTAATTGCTTAAACTTAGAAAAAAATTTACATTATTAAAGAAATCTATTGACAAACCATCAAATTGGTAGTACCATTTAATTAAAGAAAAGATTGGTAGGGCCAATAGAACGAATTAATAAAATTAACTTCATTACAGAAAGGACTGAGGATCATGAAAAATAAGAATATTGCCGCAAAACTTAACTATACGGATAGACTGGCGGCATACGTTTTTGTCAGCCTCCTTATCTGTATTGCAGCTACAATAATATTTAAGTTCTCATCAATAATTTTCTTATATTAATATCCATGAGTAATTTTTTCTTGTTATCTCCCCAATGACATGAAAAAACACACCATTTTGCCGGCCATATAAGCCGGTTTTTTTATTGTGGAATTTCTGCATACGTCTCCTAATTTTTACGGAAACTA
>ENA-ORSX01001773-ORSX01001773.1-human-gut-metagenome-genome-assembly--contig:-NODE-1773-length-14142-cov-5.642365_pt1 | contig 14142 bp, 13 predicted proteins | sample MGYA00241904_ERZ509172 | MGnify/ENA primary metagenome ERZ509172 (study PRJEB26280, sample SAMEA2338795) | human gut metagenome | biome: human gut; feature: human-associated habitat; material: faeces...
GGAGGGACCTTTCTGGAGAAAGGTCCCTCCTCCCTTCCCCCACACCCCCATCCCTCCACCTCCAAAGACTTTCGGCCTTATCGAATCCCTATTCGCGTTTTTCCCTGAGTAAAGGAAAAGCTTCTCTGCTTGAGCGTGTTAGCCCCTAAATGCTTTCGCTTTTATATTCTATAGAAATAACTGTATTTTTATGTTGAATATTCTAAAATCAACCTTCACCTCTGCTTTCGATGCAGAATGAAGGGTGCGGCAAACGCTCTCTCGAAGGTAGGGAAAACAAAAAAAATCTGAAAGGCAATGACAAAAAAGGCAGGAAACAGATCCTGCCTTTCAGCTTTTCCGTTCCGTGGGAACGCCGTGCATCCGTAGATAAGCCGCGTAGCATCGAGCGACGGGAGAATCCGGATTCATCTCCTCAAGGTGAGCGCCCAAGTGCCGGGGGCGGGGAGGAGCCGGGCGGACCCGCGTGGAAGGTTGGATGTCAGGCATCTGATCCAGCGGCCTGTCGCCCATAACGAGCCGCAGTTCGACCCTGTCGAATACCGGGGCATCCATAAACGCATTGACCCGCTCAAGGATTTCCGGGGTCATGAACGACAGTTCCTGAAGCGCGAGATTGTCCTCGCCGCCGACGATGAGGATGTCGTTCCGTGCGCCGAGAGGCCATGCCAGCGGCGCGATGTCCGGCCCCATGACCATTTCCCAGTTCTGCCACAGCCGGACCTGCATGAGCTTTTCGCCGTTTCCGAGCGCGGACAAGACGGAACCCAGCTTTCCGCCCAAGGAAAACATGCCGTTCGTCCGTTTGCCTTTGTCCCGGCCCTGCGGGATGCGGTAGTCGTAGCTCATGGGGCCTCATTCGGAAATGTGCCGGGGGAGGTTCTATCCCCCGGCTTTTTTCAACTTCAATGGCGGAAGGTCAGACTGTGGGACGCTCTATCTTCCCCGCCGGGAAACGAGCCGGTAAAACAGATCTATCCAAAACCGCTTTCCCGCACCGCCGTTTTTTCTCAGCGCTCTTCACCGACGATTTCGGTACCCACACCCTGATCGGTGAGGAGTTCGAGGAGCACGCAGTTTTCGACGCGCCCATCGACGATCATGACCTTCTCAACGCCTTGTTCGATGGCGTCGATGCAGCAATTCAACTTGGGGATCATGCCCCCGGTCACGGTGCCGTTCTCGTACAGGCCCGCAGCGTCCTCTACGCGGATGGACTGGATGAGCTTGCCTTCGGGGTCAAGCACGCCGGCCACGTCCGTCAGCATGATCAGGCGGCGGGCGCGCAACGCACCCGCAACGGCCCCGGCCACGGCGTCCGCATTGATGTTGTAGGTGTGCCCTTCGTCATCCACGCCCACGGGCGCGATGACCGGCACGAACCCGTCCTTCATCAGCGAGAAGATCAGCGTCGTCTCCACGCGGGTCACACGGCCCACGTTGCCGAGATCGATGATTTCCGGGGGCTGGTTCTCACGGGTGACGACCATCGCCTTCTTCTCGGCGTGCAGCAACATACCGTCCTTGCCGGACAGGCCCACGGCCCGCGCCCCGGCCCGGTTGATCTGGTTGACGATATCTTTGTTCACCGAGCCAACCAGCACCATCTCCACGACGTTCATGGTGGCGTCGTCCGTCACACGGAGGCCTTCACGGAATTCCGAACGGATCTCCAGCTTCTCCAGCATGTTCCCGATCTGGGGGCCGCCGCCGTGCACCACCACGGGATGGATGCCCACCAGCTTGAGCAGCGCGATGTTCCGGGCGAAGGCGGCCTTGAGCGCCTCATCCTTCATGGCGTGCCCGCCGTACTTGATGACGACGGTTTCGCCGTGGAACTTGCGCAGATAGGGAAGGCTTTCGATAAGAACCTGAGATTGCAGCTTTGCGTCCATGTGACAGACTCCGCGTCTTACAGAATGAACCGGCTCAGTTCCGCATCGGCGCGTACATCGGCAAGCTGGGCAACCACATGCTCGCGGTCGATGACCAGCGTGCTGCCCCCCTTTTCCGAGGCGTCGAACGAAATGTCGGCAAGGATTTTTTCCATGATCGTGTGCAGCCGCCGCGCCCCGATATTCTCGGTGCGGGTGTTCACGTCTTCCGCGAAGGCCGCGATTTCCCGCAGGCCGTCATCCGTGAACTCGATACGCACACCTTCGGTTTCAAGCATGGCCTCATACTGTCGGGTAAGCGAATTGTGAGGCTCGGTCAGGATGCGGTAAAATTCTTCCTTTCCGAGAGCCTCCAGTTCCGCACGGAGCGGGAAACGGCCCTGCAATTCAGGGAACAGGTCGGAAGGCTTGGATAAATGGAACGCGCCCGCCGCGATGAACAGGATATGATCCGTGTTCACAAGGCCGTACTTGGTATTCACGGCGCTGCCTTCCACGATGGGGAGCAGGTCGCGCTGGACGCCTTCGCGGGAAATGTCGGCGGAACGCTGCTGCGAGCCGCTGGCGAGCTTGTCGATTTCGTCGATAAACACGATGCCCATCTGCTCCACGCGCTCACGGGCGAGATCGGTGATCTTGTCCTCGTCCACGAGCTTGGCGGACTCGTCCTCGATGAGATGACGCCACGCCGCGCCGACCTTCATCTTTTTGCGGTGCGTCTTCTGGGGGAACAGCTTGCTGAACGCGCCCTTCATCTGATCGCCGAGCTGTTCCATGCCGGGCACGCCCAACATACCGATGGGCTGCGACTGTTCCTTCACCTCGAACTCGACCTCGCGGTCATCAAGGAATCCCTGCCGGAAAAGCTCACGCAGCTTCTCACGGGTGTTCTCCCTGCCGTCGCCGGAGGGCAAAAGCAGATCGAGCAGGCGCTCCTCAGCGGCGGCTTCGGCACGGCCCTTGACCTTTTCGGCCTCTTCAGCCCGCACAAGGTTGATGCCGATTTCCATAAGGTCGCGGATCATGGATTCCACGTCGCGGCCCACATAGCCGACTTCCGTGTACTTGGTGGCCTCGACCTTGATGAACGGAGCCGAGCACAGCTTGGCGAGGCGACGGGCTATTTCAGTCTTGCCTACCCCTGTGGGGCCCATCATAATGATATTGCGGGGAGCGACCTCGTTGCGCAGTTCCGCCGCAAGGCGCTGGCGGCGCCAACGGTTCCGAACCGCTATGGCAACCATACGCTTCGCCTGATTCTGACCGATGATGTATTTGTCCAGTTCCGCGACGATTTCGCGGGGCGTCAATTCACTCATGTGCGTTCCTCTTTAAAAAAATGCCGCCCGAAACATCTGGAAGGCCCACTCGTTCCCCAAACTTTTATAACAGGGCAACCGCATTACAAACGTTTTAGGGGGATGGAGGTGGGGTTTGGGGAGGGGGAAGGGCCCCTTTTCCAAAAGGGGCCCTTCCCCCTCCCCAAGGGCTTCGCCCTACGCCCCAAGATAGGCTTCCTGAATGCTCGGGTTGGCGAGGAGATGGGCGGCGGTGTCTTCCATGACAACGCGCCCAAGCTCCAGCACATACCCTCGGGTCGCCAATTTGAGCGCGGCGCGGGCGTTCTGTTCCACAATAAGAATGGTCACGCCGGACTGGTTGATGGCGCGGATCGTCTCGAAGATGGACTTCACGAGCAGGGGGGCGAGGCCGAGCGAAGGCTCATCCAGCAACAGCAGCTTGGGCTGGCCCATGAGCGCACGCCCGATGGCCAGCATCTGCTGTTCGCCGCCGGAAAGCGTCCCGGCAAGCTGATCCTTGCGCTCGTGCAGGCGGGGGAACAGATCAAAAATCCAGTCCAGCGTCTGCTCGGCCTTTTCCTTGTCCCCCACGGTGAACGCACCGAGGCGCAGGTTTTCGAGCACGGTGAGCACCCCGAACACCCGGCGGCCTTCGGGCGACTGCGTCAGCCCGCGCCGGACCACTTCATGGCTCGGCAGGGTGTGCAGATCCTCTCCCTGAAAACGAACCGCGCCGCCGGAAGCCCGCACAAGCCCGCTGATGGTCAGCAGGGTCGTGGTTTTTCCGGCGCCATTCGCACCAAGGATACTCACGATTTCGCCTTCGTCAACGCGCAGGCTCACGCCGTGCAGCACTTCTTCCGTGCCGTACCCGGCTTGCAGATTTTCGACTTCCAGAAACATCCGAACTCCCGGATCGTCCGTTTACAGACGGGAAAAACATATCCCCCCCGCCTCCATTACGAAAAATTTAGGAGGGAGGGGATGGGGTTCGGGGAAGGGGAGGGAAGCCCTTTTTAAAGGGTTCCCTCCCCTTCCCCGATGCTCTCTAATCATCCTGCCCCAGATAGGCTTCAATGACCTTGGGGTCGCGGCGCACGACGTCGGGCGAACCGCTGGCGATAAGCGAACCGTACTCAAGCACAAGGAGCTTCTCGCACACCTTCATGACAAGGCCCATGTCGTGCTCGATGAGCAGCACCGTCACCCCCCGCTGGCGGATGGCGTAGATAAGCTCAATCAGCACCGCCGTTTCTGGGTCGTTCATGCTCCCGGCGGGCTCGTCAAGAATGATGAGCTTGGGATCGGAGGCCAGCGCGCGGGCGATTTCAAGCAGGCGCTGGTTGCCGTAGGACAGGCTCCCGGCCTCCTCGGCATAGCTGTCGGCAAGGCCGACGAACTCCAGCTCGTTCATGGCCCGCTCAAGGGCGGCCCGCTCCTCACGGCGCTGCGCCGGAGTGTGGAACATGGAACCGATGATCCCGCTGTGCATCCGGCAATGGCGGCCCGCAAGGACGTTTTCCACCAGCGGCAGCGTGGGGAACAGGCGGATGGACTGGAACGTCCGGGCAATGCCGAGGCTCACGATGGTATGCGGCTTCATGCCCTTGATGGACTGCCCGGCAAACCGGATGTCGCCCCCGTCCGGGACGTAGTTGCCCGTGATCAGGTTGAACACCGTGGTCTTGCCCGCGCCGTTGGGCCCGATGAGCCCCACGATGCTGCCCTGCTCCACGTCAAAGGACACTTCGTTCACGGCGGTCAGCCCGCCGAAAATCTTGGTCACGGTCTGCAAAGAGAGAAGGCTCATGCCGCGCCCTCCTTCCGGGCCGTCCGGGGGGCGACCGGCGAGCTGAAATCACGCGTACGCCGCAGCAGCCGCCGAACATCGTACCGGCGCGGCGAAGGCGGCAGGAGCCCCTGCGGGCGCACCACCATCATGATCATCATGGCAAGGCCGAAGACCAGCATACGGGCGCTGGCGAAGTCGCGGAACATTTCCGGCAGGGCCACGATGAGGAAGGTGCCGAGCAAGACGCCGATCTGGCTGCCGCCGGAGAGGATGACCACGGCAAAGACTACCACCGATTCCCAAAAGGTAAACGAGCTCGGGGAAATGATGGTCATCTTGGCGGCAAAGAGGTTCCCGGCCATGCCCGCCCAGAACGCGCCGATGACGAAGGCCATGAGCTTCAGGTGCGCCACGTCCATGCCGCAGCCCTCGGCGGCGGTGTCGTCTTCCTTGATGCAGTTCAGCGCGCGGCCGAAACGCGACTCGGAAAGCCAATGGAACAGCAGTACGGTAAGCCCGACCATGATCCAGATGAGGTAGTAGAACTGGATGGCCTTGCGGATCTTGATGCCGAAGATTTCCGGGCGCGCAATGCCGAAAATGCCGTTCGCGCCGCCGGTCAGGCCGAACACGTCGTTGATCAGGGCGATGCGGACGATCTCCACGATGCCGATGGTCACGATGAGCAGGTAGTCGCCGCGCAGGTGGATGATGGGCCGGGCCACGACCAGCGCGAACAGCGCCGCCGCCGCGCCCGCCACGGGGATGAGCAGCAGGATGGGGATCTGGTAGTGCGTGTTCAGGATGGCGGTCACATACGCGCCCACGGCATAGAACGCCGCGTGCCCCATATGGAAGATCCCCGCCTGGCCGAGGATGACGTTCAGGGAGAGCGCCAGCAGCGCGTACAGCCCCACGTTGACGGCCACTTCGGTCCAGTAGGTGTTCATGCCGAGCGGCAGCACCGCCACAAGGACGGCGACCAGCACGGGGTAATAGCGTTTGAACAGGCTCATAACTTGTCGGCCACCCTTTCACCGAGGAGGCCGGTGGGCCTGATGATGAGAATGAGGATGAGCACGAGGAAGGCAATGGCGTCCTTCCATGCCATGGCGAGGTACGACGCGCCGAGCGCCTCGATCACGCCGAGCAGCAGCCCGCCGATCATGGCTCCGGGGATGTTCCCGATGCCGCCGAGGATGGCCGCCGTGAACGCCTTGAGGCCGTAGGACCAGCCCATCGTAAAGTCGATCTGCCCGTAGTACGTGCCCACCATCACCCCGGCGACGCCGCCGAGCCCCGCGCCGATGAAGAACACCAGCGAGATCACGCGGTCCACGTTGATGCCCATGAGCCGGGCCGCGCCCTGATCGATGGCGACGGCGCGGATGGCGGTCCCCATACGGGTACGGTTGATGAAGGCGTACAACGCCAGCATCAGCACCAGCGAACTGACGATGACGATGATGCGCATCACGGGCACGTTCAGCCCGAAGATATTGAACGTCAGCGTGGGAATGAGGTTTTCCGGGTAGACGTAGACGCGCGCGCCGTAGATGAGCATGACCGCGTTCTGGAAGACGATGGACGCGCCAAGGGCGGACACCACGGCGGCAAGGCGGTTGGCCTTGCGCAGCGGACGGTAGGCCACCCGCTCCAGCGCGACGCCGAGCAGGGCCACCAGACCGAACACGATGATCACCACAAGCCCCACCGCCAGTACGGGCGTCATGCTTCCGGAGAGGCCGCCGGACACAAGCAGAGTCATTCCGAGATACGCCCCGATGGTGAAAATGTCGCCGTGCGCGAAGTTGATCAGCTTCAACACGCCGTACACCATCGTATAGCCGAGCGCGACGAGGGCATAAATGCCGCCCACGGCAAGGCCATTGATGAGCTGCTGTAAAAATTCGTTCATATCATCAGGAGGTTTGATAAAGGATTGAAGCGGACGGAAGCGGAACTCCCGAACCCGGAACCTTATGGCCCCGGCCCGCCGTGTCGGAAGCCCCAGACACGGAAGCACGGCGACCGGGGAACCCCGTCACCGTACCCAAGAAAAGAAGCCGAAACTTCTGAGGCTCCCGGAAGGCATCCTCCCGGGAGCCGAAAACCTTACTTCTGAAGCACGAACCCGCCGTTGCCGTCCACTTCGTAGACCTTGTAAAGGTCACCGATGCGGTCGCCCTTTTCGTTGAAGCCGAGCTTGCCGGTCAGGCCGGGATATTCCTTGAGATCCTTCTTGAGGTACTTGGCCACGGCTTCCGGATTGGCATCCGTCCCGGCCTGGAGCGCCGCGACGATGACTTTGAAGGCGTCGCCGGCCAGCACGGACCACACGGAACTCGGCAGGCTGTTGTACTGCGCCTTGTAGCGGGAGAAGAAATCCTTGGCTTCGGGGGTATCGAAGTCGTGGGCGGACGGCGGGCTGATGAAGAAATAGCCCTTGGCGGCGTCCTTGCCCGCGATCTTCACGAGGTCGGTATTGTTGGCGGCGTCGCCGCCCATCATGGGCACGTCCCAATGCATTTCCTTCTTCTGGCGGAGCAGCATACCCGCTTCAGGGTAATAGCCGGTGAAGAAGATGAGGTCGGGATCGGCGGCCTTCAGCTTGGTGAGGATGGCGGTGTAGTCGCGCTCGCTCGGGGTCAGGGCGTCGTAGAACACCACGGGCACGCCCGCGTCCTTGAGGCCCTTCTGCGCTTCTTCGGCGAGGCCCTTGGCGTAGGAGGAGTTGTCGTGCAGGATAGCGACCTTCTTGAAGCCCTTGGCGGCAATGACCTTGCTGGCCACGCGGCCCTGTTCGTCATCGCGGGGGCAGGTGCGGAAGAAAAGGGGAAGGCCCTTTTCCGTCAGGCGCACGCTGGTGGAACCCGTGGCGATCTGCATGATTTCGGCTTCATCGATGATGTTCTGGGAAGCCTCGGTCACGGCGGAACCGTACGTCCCGATGACCGCCATCACCCCGGCGGAGGCCAGCTTCTGGGCGGCGAGGGAGGCCGTGCGCGGATCGCCCGCGTCGTCTTCCACAACCAGCTCAATCTGCTTGCCGTTGATGCCGCCCGCCTTGTTCACTTCCGAAACGAGCAGGCTCACGATCTGCTGCATGTCCTGGCCTTCACTGGCCCACTTGCCGGTAAGCGGGCACATCAGGCCGATGCGGATAGCGTCCGCGGCGAAGGAGGGACCGGCCGCCAGCATGAGCATGGCAGCGACAAGCATCAGTTTTTTCACAAGTTTGTTCATGCTTTCCCCTGAGAAATGGAACGTTTTTCGGATGGGACGACGGGGCGGGACGGCCGGGGCCCTGCTTTTCCGAAAGAAACAGGCGGCATCCCGCATGGTGCCAAGCATCTACCGTACAACAAAATAAGGGAAAACGGAACCCGCTCCGGGCACGTCATCCGCCCCGTTTTTCGCCGGATCGCCGCGTCGGGCAGGGCAAAAGAGGCCGCCCGGGCCGACGCACCGCCGAAAGCTAGGGATGAGAGTACAAAAATTCGTCCCTTGATTTGTAGAAAATGAGACTATATGTTCAGTGCAATGTACGATTTTCCCTTAGAGGTGCCCTGTGCTGATCCGTTGCCCTGAATGCCGGTTTGAACGCCAGATAGACGAGAACGCCATTCCCGCCAATGCGGCGATGGCGACCTGCCCGCATTGCCAATACCGTTTCCGTTTCCGCAACCCGGACGGAACGCCCGTTGTCGACGAGACGCCCGCAGCCGCTCCCGCCCAGCAAACGGCCCCCGCCGGGCGCCCCCTGCCTCCGGACTTGGACGGCGACGATCCGTTGCCTCCCGGAGCGATGGTCCCCCGTATTCCGGGCGACCACGACGCCTCCGCGCCGACTCCCGAGGTCCCCGAAACCGAGCCCCAAAAGGGCCAGCCGGCCCCCCCGCAAAACGTTGCGGAAAAGCGCTCCGACTTCTGGAACACTTTCCAGAAGAAACGCGACGGGGAAAGCAAGGGCAAAGGCGGCATCGCAGCCGCCATGCATGTCGACGGCACCGACGTCCCGTGGGAAGAGCCCAAGCGCTACAACCTCTTCATGGCCCTTTACCAGACCATCCTGCGGGTGATGTTCAACGCGCCCCGCTTCTTCGCCGCCCTGCCCGCCACCAACGGCAAACTGACCCGCCCGCTCGTGTTCTACCTCATCCTCGGCATGTTCCAGACCCTCGTCGAGCGCATGTGGTACCTCATGAGCATTCAGGCCAGCGGGCCTTCCATCACCGACCCCAAATTGCAGGAAGTCCTCGGCGACGTGGCCCAGAGCATGAGCCTGCCCCTGACCATCCTCCTGACGCCGGGCATCCTTGCCATCCAGCTCTGTTTCTTCGCGTCGGTCTTTTACCTCATGCTGCGGCTCGTACAGCCGGAAAACGTCCAGTTCCGCACGGTGTTCCGGGTCATCGCCTACAGCGCAGCGCCCACCGTGGTCTGCGTCGTCCCGCTGGTCGGCCCGCTCGTGGGCAGCATCTGGTTCGGCGTCTGCTGCTTCATCGGATGCAAGTACTCCATGCGCCTGCCGTGGTCCCGCACCGGGCTGGCCCTCGGCCCGCTCTACCTCATCGCGTTCGCCATCGGTATGCAGCTTATCCGGCAGTTCCTGAGCATGAGCGCCTAAAAAAATACTGTATTGGGGAAGGAAGGAAGGAAGGAAGGAAGGGAAAATGTTTCTGGAGAAAAGGGAAGCCCACACACACTTTCCCCTCCCTTCCCCAAGCCTGTCAGCGCGGAGCCCTTCCCTCCCTTTCTTAAAGGCTTTTGTGTTTCTCGAATCCCTGTCCGCAGCGCGCCCCAAAGCGGACTCTTTGGGGAACGGTATGCATTTCAGCGTGGAAAGGTTCCAGCACGCTTCGTCCCCGCATAAAAAACACCGCTCACGGCTCTTTTTTCTCTTTCAAACCGATTTTTCCGAGCCTTGAACAGCAAAAAACCGCCCTCCGAATGATTACGGACGGGCGGTTTCTCCCTTTTCTCAGGGGGATAGCCTTTTCTTCCGCTTTTCGGCATAACAGGATCCCCCGGACGGCAAACGTCATCTCCGAAACGACGCCTGACGCCCATAACGCCTCTCGGAAGGAGACAGGGGAAACGTTCCTCCCCGCAATGCCCATGAAAAGAAAAACGAAAGTCCGGATCGCAAGATTCACCCGGCAAGTGCCGATCCTCCGCGAAATGCAGGCCCTGCGCAACGAAAGCGTGCTCCGCCTCGTCGTGCAGGCGGCCTTTGTCGGCGGCTGCACCGGAGGCGTCATCGGCGTGTTCCGCTGGCTCTATGATCACGGCAACGCGTGGATCGTCTCCACGCTCAGGCACGGCGCGAACGACCTTACCACAGCGCTGATCGTCTTCGGCACGCTCACTCTGCTGGCGCTCATCGTAGGCCAGATGGTCAGGAAGGAGCCCCTCATCAGCGGCAGCGGCATCCCCCAGACGGAATTGGCGCTGGCCGGGCAGCTTCCCTATCCGGGATTCCGCATTGTAGCCTCCAAATTCGTCGGGACCCTGCTGTCCCTGTCAGGCGGCCTCTCCGTGGGTCGCGAGGGCCCGAGCATCCAGATGGGCGCGGCCGTGGGCTGCGGTTTCGGACGGATCTTTCAAAAACTGACCGGCGAAGATCCGGGCCATGCCCCGCGCTTTCTCATCGCGGGCAGCGTCGCCGGGCTTGCCGCCGCCTTCGGCGCACCGTTCGCGGGGATGCTGTTCGCTTTTGAAGAGGTCAAAACCATCGTGACCGTGCCGCTCCTGCTGTTCACCGGCGTGGCCTCGTTCTCCGCATGGTTCGTCATCACCATTTTGTTCGGCTTCGGGCTGGTATTCCCCTTCTCGTCCATTCCCTCCCTAGACTGGGGGCAGATGTGGCTCCCCGTGCTGTTCGGCGTGGGGACGGGGCTGTTCAGCGCCCTCTACAATACCGCCCTGCTCCGCGTGACGGAATTCCATGACCACCAAAAACTGGTCCCGGCTCCCCTCAAGCCGCTCCTGCCCTTCCTGCTCAGCGGTGTCCTGTTGTACGTCTATCCGCAGGTGCTCGTGGGCCTCGGCTATTCCACAGCGGATCTCGGCGGCCTCACGCCCAACGGCCCGCTCCTGCTCGGCTCGGTGGCGCTCCTCCTGTTCGTCAAAATCATCTTCTCCATCCTGAGCTTCGCCTCCGGCGTGCCCGGCGGCCTGCTCATGCCCATGCTCGCCATCGGCAGCATGGTCGGCGCCGTGAGCGGGACCCTGCTCATCGGAAACGGTTTTTCCGCCGAACCGCAGCTTCCCGCGTATCTCGTGCTCGGCATGGCCGGCCTGTTCTCGGGCACGGTGCGGGCGCCCCTCACCGGCACGGCGCTGGTCGCGGAAATGTCCGGCGCGTTCCAGTGCCTGCCCGAAATGGCCATCGTCGCCTTCATCTCCACGGTCGTCGCCAACGGGGTCGGCTCGCCCCCGGTATACGACTCCCTGAAACGCCGCATCCTCGTGAACAAAAATGCCTCATCAAAAATCGAATAACATTTCGATATACTTCATTTTTTAAAAAAGGGCTTGCATTATTCCAAATAAATACGCTAAGCAAGACCTTTCCCCGAATTCCAAACAGTACGGAGCATGATGACATGACCCGCAAAGACCGCACCGAAGGCATCTACAACCGCCGCGAAGTGCTCGACGAGAGCGAACGCCGCCAGTATTGCCTGATCCAGCTCAAGGACCTGCTCTCCTACGCCTACAGATATTCTGAAGACGTCAAGAAACGCTTTGACCGCGCCCAGTTCAACGTGGAGAAGTTCAAGACCCTTTCCGACATCAAGCACATCCCGCTGCTGAAAAAGAAAGAGCTTATCTTCCTCCAGTCCATCGGCCCCCGCCTCGGCGGCCTGCTGACCAAGGACATCGGCGAACTGAAGCGCATCTTCCTCTCGCCCGGCCCCATCTTCGACCCCGAAGACCGCATGGACGACTACTGGGGCTACACCGAAGCCTTTTATTCCGTAGGGTTCCGCCCCGGCGACGTGGTTCAGGTAACCTTCAACTATCACCTGTCCCCGGCCGGGCTGATGTTTGAAGAGCCCCTGCGCAACCTCGGCTGCGCCTCCATCCCGGCGGGCCCGACCGATCCCGGCACGCAGCTCGACATCATGCAGAAGCTGCGCGTGTCCGGCTACGTGGGCACGGCGAGCTATCTGATGCACCTCGCCCAGAAGGCCGAGGAAAAGGGCATCAACCTGCGCAAGGATCTCTTTCAGGAAGTGGCTTTCGTCACCGGCGAACGCCTCTCCGAAAAGATGCGCAACCAGCTCGAAAAAAAGTTCGACATCATCCTTCGTCAGGGCTACGGCACGGCCGACGTGGGCTGCATCGGCTACGAATGCTTCCATAAGACCGGCCTGCACATCTCGAACCGCTGCTACGTGGAAATCTGCCATCCCGACACCGGCATCCCGTTGAAGGACGGCGAAGTGGGCGAAATCGTCGTGACCTCGTTCAACAAGACGTACCCGCTTATCCGCCTTGCCACGGGCGACCTGTCCTACATCGATCGCGCCCCCTGCGCCTGCGGGCGTACCAGCCCGCGCCTCGGCAGCATCGTGGGACGCGTGGACACCACCGCCCGCATCAAGGGCATGTTCGTCTACCCCCATCAGGTGGAACAGGTCATGGCCCGCTTCGAGGACATCAAGCGTTGGCAGATCGAGGTCATCAACCCCGGCGGCATCGACGAGATGATCCTCTATGTGGAAGCCAGCAACTTCCATCAGGAAGACGAACTGCTGCACCTCTTCCGCGAGCGCATCAAGCTGCGTCCGGAACTCAAGGTGCTTGCCCCCGGTACGCTGCCTCCGCAGATCAAGCCCATCGAAGACAAGCGCGAATGGGATTAGTTTCCCTATAGTGCTGAATGTGGGGGAGGGGAGAGGGAAACTTTCTGAAGAAAGTTTCCCTCTCCCCTCCCCCACGCCCCCTCCTCTCTCCCTTCCAAGATTTTCGACTTTATCGAATCCCTCATCCGGGCCTTTCCTCTTTTGTGGGAACCGTGCTCATCTGTTTGAACGCTGCTTGGTTCGCTTGGCTCTCATTCCACCCAACGCTGTGAATGTCACAGGTATCTTAAGAGCAAGAGGAATTGATGCCAGACGTACGAGGCACAAGAGCCATGCTCAACCGTGCCTGTGGCCTGTATGGGAACATCCCAAAGATGAACACGAAAAAGCAGCGGCTCTGTGTACGAAAACGCGGAAAAACGCTGTCGCAAGTCCCCTCAAGGCCATTTTTCCCCCTGGAGAAGGAGCTCCCAGAAAAAAACGTAACAATTTTTCTTTTCGGTTTTTTGCTTCCTTATTCTGTGTACATCACGATTCTTTTTTCACAATAAAAATATATTTCAGCTGTGCATCCTGCTCATTTTCACAAAAAATTATGTTATTCCAATAAAGTAAATCAGCTGTTCTTTCATTTTGCGTCCTTCTCCTTCAATATATCAATTTTACAAATAAAATTAATATATTAAATGCAGCACTTCAAATGGTATAGATTTTTTTCACAAACAAGTAAGGAACATGTTCTCCCAAAACAGAAGATTTTTTCCTCGTTTTGGGCAAAAAAAAGCGTCATTTTATGACGATAGCGAAAAGGGGGAATTGAAATACAAACTCAGATAGGGCATAGTCTCAAAACAGTGCGGCACATGACCGCTGTTCTTCCACAGCGCCTATTCCACCGTCCTCGCAAACGGTATGGGACCGGACGGGCCGCACCAAAATATGTCGCTAGCACAGCGAGATTCCGGAGAAGAAACCATGAGCAAAACCGTCACCAAAGCAGATATCGCCAAGTCGATTTGCGCCCAGTCCGAGATGAAGCAGCAGCACGCTAAAAAAGTGCTGGATGCCATGCTCGGAATCATGAAGAAAGCCCTCAAGGAAGAGAAGGAAATGCTGCTGAGCGGTTTCGGCAAGTTCGAAGCCTTCACCAAGAAGAACCGCAAGGGCCGCAACCCCCAGACCGGCGAAGAAATCACCCTTGACTCCCACGACGTGCTGGCTTTCCGCATCTCGCGCAAGTTCAAGGCCGCTATGAATTCCGAGCAGTAATTTCAAGGCTCAGTGAAGCTATTTGGAGGGGGCGGGAGAACCTTTCTAAAGAAAGTTTCTCCCGCCCC
>ENA-ORSX01001778-ORSX01001778.1-human-gut-metagenome-genome-assembly--contig:-NODE-1778-length-14088-cov-2.839664_pt1 | contig 14088 bp, 14 predicted proteins | sample MGYA00241904_ERZ509172 | MGnify/ENA primary metagenome ERZ509172 (study PRJEB26280, sample SAMEA2338795) | human gut metagenome | biome: human gut; feature: human-associated habitat; material: faeces...
CTCCTATTTTAACAATTATTGCTTTAGAAGAACCGGAAAATCATATTGCTCCTCATTTGATCGGACAGTTGGTTTTAAATTTGAAAAAAATAGCATCAAAAAACAACGCTCAGACTGTCTTAACTTCTCATTCTACAGCAATTATCAAACGCTTCGATCCGGAAAAGTTAAGATATTTCCGTCTTGATGTGAATGATTGCACAACCAAAGTTCGTGCAATTACGTTGCCCGATAAAGAAAAACTGGCAGATCAGTACAAGTTTATAAAAGAGGCAGTCAAAGCTTATCCTGAATTGTATTTTGCCAAACTTGTTGTTTTGGGTGAAGGTGATAGTGAAGAAATCATTTTGCCGAAAATCTGGAATGCAAAAAATGGTGATGTTGATACAAGCGGAATATCAGTTGTCCCTCTGGGTGGTAGACATGTAAACCATTTTTAGAGACTGCTTAATGACCTGAGTATTCCATATATTACGTTGCTTGACTTGGATAAAGAACGAGAAGGGGGTGGTTGGGGTAGAATCAAATATGTTCTCGAACAGTTAATTCAAAATAATTACGATAAAGCGGAATTATTGAAGACTAATCATGGGGTTTTATCTGACGAAGAATTCAATGGAATGCACGAGTGGGATGTTGATGATTCCGGCATTTTACAAAGTTGGGTTAACTATTTAGAAAAATACAATGTTTTCTTTTCATCACCGTTGGATATAGATTTTCTGATGTTAGAGCATTATGGTACTGTGTATAAAGGTTTACTGGGTAAAGATGAGGGACCTCGGCTGATGGTTATGGAAAATGGTCAGAAACATCAGAAATATATTAAGGATATTGAAAACTCAGAAAATCCTTGTTCAGAGTATTGCGCACGTGTTATAGATGATGTGAGACACGCTTTGAAAGAAAGTGGTGGTGACGGAAAAACGTATTCTGAGGAACAAAAGAAATTAATGGTGTGGTACACTTATTTTTTCCTTAACCGAGGAAAACCATCAACTCATATTGAGGCGTTCTCCCATATTAGCAATGAGGTGTTGGTTTCTACTATTCCACCTGTATTCGAACGATTGATTTCTGCTGCAGAAAAAGCATTAAAGGAGAAACCTAATGAAGATTGTTGTACCAGAAAAGTGGATGCCGTGTGATGGTGTTGTTTTAGAAGATAGTGCTAATTCAGCGGTTAGGACAAATAAAAATATTCTTGTTATTGCTGGACCAGGTGCAGGAAAGACTGAATTGTTAGCACAAAAAGCAAGCTACCTTTTTCAGACAAATATTTGTAGAGACCCGCAAAAAATATTAGCAATAAGTTTTAAGAAAGACGCTGCGGACAATCTAAAAAAAAGAGTAATAAAGAGATGTGGGAAAGAAATCGAAACTCGATTTGTATCAATAACTTATGATGCATTTTCAAAAAGCATTCTGGATCACTTCCGTTTTGCTCTTCCAGAGGTTTTAAGGCCTGATGCTGCATATCTGGTTAATGATGTGGATACAATAGATGCGGCTTTTAAAAAAGCAGGATACAACAATCCACTTAACTTGCCCGTTTATAAGTTAAGAACATACTATGAACGTGTGCTTGATTCTGTTGAATTGCCTTTTACACGAAATGATTTGGGTGAGACTGTTTGGAAACTATTGCTGAAAGGCTTTGACAACTACAAACCAACTCTATCATTTAAAATGATATGTATTCTTGCAGAATTCATTATCAAGACAAACTATAAGATTAAGCGAGGCTTACAACTTACCTACAAATATGTTTTCTTGGATGAGTTTCAGGATACAACGTATCTACAATACAAATTGGTAAAACAATGCTTTTTGAATTCGGGTTCAATAATGACAGCCGTTGGTGACAACAAACAACGCATTATGGTATGGGCTGGCGCACTTAAAACTGTCTTTCATGATTTCAAAACAGAGTTTAATGCAGAGACACACAAACTAACCATGAATCATCGTTCAGCGCCGAGACTTGTTGATTTACAAAGAAAGATGTATGCTTCACTAAATGAAAGTGACAGTACAATATGTGTCTCTGATAAATGGGAACCAGATGATGGAATGGTAACATTACTTATTGCTGAAGATGAGGAGAACGAAGCGGCAACAATATCTGAACATATATCTGCACAGATTGAGTCAGGAATTGAACCAAATAAGTTGTGCATTCTCTGTAAACAAAAGCCTCAAGATTATGCTCCGAAGATTATTGCAGAACTTAGAAATCATCAAATTCTTGCTCGTATTGAAAATGATTATCAAGATTTAATCAAAGAACCAATCGTAGAAATGTTAATTTCGCTCCTACGTTTAGTTATTGATAGAAAGCGCCCCCATGACTGGGAATTTATTGTGTCAACGACAGCTGATCTCTGGAATATAGGTTCTCTGCAGTCAAATGATGATTATTTCAAAATGCAAGATGCTCTTAGTGAAGAAATAGAACAATTAAGTGGCATGATGCAAGATGTTACGTGTAAGAAGGATTTTCACGCTTTGCTGAAGCACGCAATACAATTCTGGGGAGGAAAGCGCATAAAAGCCACGTTTCCGATATATAGCCAAGGAACATATCTAAATGATCTATTAAATAAGTTTCAAAACTATATGTGGATGGAGCTCGATACAACAGAGATGGATTGGTTGTTGGCTATAGAAAACTTTGAGGGTTTACATTCAGTTCCAATCATGACAATCCATAAAAGCAAAGGATTAGAGTATGAGGTCGTATATTTTGTAGGACTTGAAGATTCTGCGTTTTGGAGTTTTAAAAATCAACCTGAAGAGGACAGATGTACATTTTTTGTGGCATTGTCTCGAGCAAAAAAGGAAATATTATTTACCTTTTGTAAGTATCGCTATACAAGCAGATATCCTAAGCAATCACATGATCAAATTAACGAATTCTTTGACTTGTTAAGGACACCAGGGATTGCAACGATTATTGAATAACTATAATTAGCCGAGCAGTTAATACTGCTTGACTGATTTATCGAAACTATACTTCCAACTTCTGTCCAAGTTGCCCTCAAGTTAAAGTTACTTCCCTACCCAAAAGCCGTGTCGAAGAGGAACTATTTAATTAACTAATGGTTCATTGTAGTAGACAAACATGAGGGGGTTATTTCACTGTGTTTTAATGTGATTTCTGAATCTGATCGATAGACAAACGGGAAATCCTTCAAATATGTTTGTTTGCATAGGATAGCGCAAAAGCCCCGTACATTTAAGGTTGCGGATGGTATTATATTGGATGATTTGTTGTACAGCAGCTTTCCGATTTATCTAATGAGGAAAGTGAAGATGGAGACTCTTTCAGTGTGTTTTCCGGGCGCAAGCAGGGATGAGATCTTTATAGGGGCAGAGCAAACCACCGGCTAAAACCGGTGGTCATGATTATAGAAAAATTAAAAAGAATCGTTATATGGTATTTTGTCAGCAGTTCTTTCAAGTTTTTTCAAGAAATCGCCCTGTGACACTACAGGAGATTCTACTTTATACCCCTTTCGCTTTAAAACCCGGAATTTGAAATCCAGCATTTCAAATGGAACGCACAATTTTTTGGCGACGTCAAAGAAAAACAAATCATCATTGAGCAGAGCCAGAACTTGTTCATCTGGCAGGAGCAATTCGGCAGCAAAAATGTTCGCCTCATATTCTTTATGGTCCGTATTATCAAATAAAGTTACCTCATGAAAAGGTGCACTGGCTGCAGAGTCTGCATGTAATACACAGTGCCCCAGTTCGTGAGAGAGAACTACTTTCTGTAATAGTTCTGGAAGATCACTGTTGATTGTGATATGTTTCATTCTCCGTGAAATTAGAAAAAACCCCTTGCAGCATCCTTCATAGATTCCCATTGGGCGTAACTTTACTGTAATTTTCATTGCCTTAGCTAAACGAAAAGGATTAGTTTCATCATATTTGTTTTGCAGCTGTTTGACTGTGTCAGCTATTGTTTCAATGGTCAATCGAATTCACATCCTCCCTGTTTTATAGTAGATAGGATTTCTCACTATCAGTGTAGTATAAAAGCTGTCCTATAAAAAGGATAGCGGGAGGATTACTTATCAATAGATGCAAGGTTTTCAGATTTTTTTCTGCCGAAAGTTTCTTTCGCAGCTTTTTTACAATCAAGATATGCTTCCATCACAGCCTGAAAATATTGATCTTTGGCTTCTTCACTTATGCTGCCTCCGGCAAAAAGTGTCTGGGTTTGTCTTAGCATTGCTTACTGGTCATCTGACGCATCTCTTCAACATAGTCCATCCGATCAAGTCCATAGGTCGGGTCTTCGATGGAATCATCCTTCAGATACTCGGTTGATACATTTAATGCTTTTGCCAGCTTATAGAGTTGTGCTGATTGTGGAAATCGTTCTCCAGCTTCATAAGTAACGATGGTACGGAATCCAATCCCGGCTTTTTCTGCCAGTTGCTTTTGACTTAATCCAAGTTGTCCTCGATGTTCTTTTACTTTCTCTTTAAAGGGTTTCATAATGCGCCTCCATTCTTAATTTGCTATTTCTTGCGAATGGTATCTTGACAATCGTGCGAATAGTTGCTAGAATACGAATTAGCAAGAAGTGGCAATCTGTCGTAACTATAAGCAAATTATAGAATGAACAAAAGAAAAAGTCAATAATAAACTTGCTATATGTTGCTAATATTGATTGGGCGGTGATGATATGGAACGTACAATACTTCATTCTGATATGAACTGTTTTTATGCAAGCGTAGAGATGCTGCATCATCCGGAATTGGCGGGAAAGCCATTAGCGGTAGGAGGGGATCCGGAAGCAAGGCACGGAATTGTTCTTACAGCAAATTATATTGCAAAAAAATCTGGCGTGAAAACAGGAATGGCATTATGGCAGGCAAAGCAGGTTTGCCCGGAAATCATTTTTGTGCCTCCAAGAATGGATTTGTATTTGCGATTTTCAAGAATGGCACAAGAAATCTATAGTGAATATACAGATTTGAGAGAACCATTCGGAATTGATGAAAGTTGGCTGGATGTATCTGCCAGCACTTCGATAAAAGGTGATGGAATAAAAATAGCAAATGAAATCAGTAAAAGAATAAAGCATGAGTTGGGAGTCACGGTCAGCATTGGTGTTTCATGGAATAAGATATTTGCAAAACTTGGCTCCGATTATAAAAAGCCTGATGCCATTACAGAGTTCTCAAGAGAAAACTATAAAAGCCTTGCCTGGAACCTTCCGGCAGGAGACTTGATTTATGTCGGGAGAAGCACTAATAAAAAACTGCAGACTTTAGGAATCAAAACAATTGGTGAACTTGCAAATACGGAACCAGCTATATTGGAGAGCCGCCTCGGAAAGATGGGATTGGTATTACACACATTTGCAAATGGCTGGGACGAAACTCCAGTTTGTGTAGAAGGGTATCAAGCTCCAATCAAATCTATCGGAAATAGTACAACGACTCCAAGAGATCTGGTGAATGATTTGGATGTAAAGATTATTTTGACGGCTCTGTCTGAAAGTGTAGCATCCAGATTACGTGAAAATGGATTTCAATGTAAAGTGGTTGAAATATCAATTCGTGATAATGAGTTATATCATTTTTCAAGACAATGCAAATTGAAGCGTCCAACCAATATTACGGATGAAATTGTACAGGCTGCGTATCGACTGTTTAAAGATAATTACAGATGGGAACATCCTATTAGAAGTCTTGGCGTCCGGGGATGTGATCTGATATCAGATGATATGCCGTATCAGTTGAACTTATTTATGAGTGAACAGAAAAGAGAAAAGTTGGAAAAGATGGATCGGGTAGTGGATGAAATCCGAGCCAGGTTTGGATACCAAAGCATTCAAAGAGCTTTCGTTTATCAGGATAAGATCCTGGCACAATTAAATGCAAGAGAGCATACGGTTCATCCGCAAGGTTATTTCCACGGATAGGGGAGGCAAGGTGTTTTTGAGTGATGGATAAGGTATATGTTGATGTCCTGGCAGTGTTTAGCCGGGAAGGTGAATTGATTCCAAAAGCCTGTGTATGGGAAGACGGACATCGGTATGAAATTGATAAAATTTCAAAACCGGAAAGATGTGCGAGCAGGAAAGCTGGTGGTACCGGTTATCGCTATACTTGTATGGTGGAAGGTAAGATATGCCATCTCACATATGAAGAAAATTATAAATGGTTTATGGAACGGAAATAAGCGATTCCAAAAGGATGCCCTAAAATAGGGCTCCCTTTGAAAATAAAAAATAGTCAAATCATATACCTCAGTAGTCGGGGAAATGTCCTTTCTCGTGAGAACCGGCTGCTTTACATATATCATATAGTTTCCGGTCAGCCAGAGATGAAAACAATCCCACTGTAGAAATTTTTGCGGAAGCTGCATGACAGTGATGTTCAGCACAGCAGTTATTGCTGAGAAATACTTTATGATTGGTCTGACTGCAGGTGCAGTCGGGAAGGAGGACAATTATGCAGACAATTCAAAATATTTTTGACAATATGGAAGTGGTGACTGAAGAAGCCTATAAAAATACGGAGCTTTTACTTGAACAATATACGAAGGTGATGTTCCGTATTGAAAAAAATATTGTAGATATAGATTACGAGTTATATGTAGTGGAAGGAAAGCATTTAAAAGAAATGCTTTACGAATTGGTCGATTTCGATGCAACGGCAGAGAAACGAAGAATCCAGGATAAGTTGCTGAATAATGATATGAATTTGTGCCTGCTGGAGATTATGAGAGACTCCCTTTTGGCATTAAGGGATTATCCGAAGAATGGTCAACTGTATTACAGACTCTTGAAATATCGGTATTTTGAGTCCGGGAATACAAATGATGATGTGATGCTGATGCTGGATGATATGCCAAGTACGACATATTACAGGAATCGGAAAAAAGCAATTCGTTTATATGCTACTATGCTATGGGCATTTACAAGACCAGAAAAAGTGGAGGCGAAGATGGAAGAAATACATATAAAAAAGACTGGAAGAAAAATGGAAGTAAATAGGTAGTGAACTGGCAGAGCATTGGCAGGTAAGTGGTATTACAATGAAAATGTGTAGATGATAGAATTGATATGCTGAGAAAAATAGTCCTTCGCAGGTAGAAACCTGCGGAGGATTTTCTTTTCTCAAGATTTTTAGGCATCTGGCTGTGTCCGAAAGGGCATGGCCTTTTTTTATGCCCAAAAGGCACATCAGCTCATTGATGACATTTGCGGCAGAGATGCCGGAAAGGAAAGGCATATCATCATGCAGGCAAAAGGCTGGCACTATGCCAGATATCCATGACTTCGATTTGTTGCCAATTAACCAAATCGACAAATCGGAGGAAAACATCATGGAAGAAAGAATATACACATTTTATGACAAATACCAGAAAGTAAGATATGAAAACGTAACTGCAGAGGAGCTGGATTTTTTGAATAAGTCTTATAATAAGGATAAATATTTGATGCGTGATCAGTACATCAGACAGAACATTTGCCTTTTTTCTTCACTGGAAACCGAAGAAGGAAATTTTACAGATTATCTTGCTGATCGGAATGCAGATGTTGCCCAGCAGATCACAAGCGAAATTTTCTTTAAAGAACTGTTTTCAGATTTAACGGAAAGAGAAAAGCGGATTGTATGCGAAAATCTTGTAGAAGGAAAAAGCCTGGGAGAAGTTGCGGACAGTTTAAAGATTTGCTATCGTCAGGCAAGCAGAGATAAAAAGAGTGCTTTAAGCAAAATGCTGAAACGTATGAAGGCAGCCGGATATAGATCCTATGCGGAAGCGGAGAAGGATCTGCTGAATAATGGTGGATTTGCACCAACGCAGATGGATGCTCAAAATAGTATCCAGAGGAAGAGAATGGGGGCAGTGAGATTGCCGTCGGATAGTGTGAAAAAGTAATAACGAGTGGAGCTGTCGCTTTAACGAATAAAAATTCGTGAAGCGACAGCTTCATTTTTGCTGTTTTAAGGATAAAATCTAACAAAAAATTCTGATTTATGTTGCCAGTCGATACTAAAGGCGCACTTTAATAAGCCATTGCTGATGGCTCAAAAATTCATTTTGAAAAATCTAGATTTAGGCGTTTTTTATCGAAAATAAATGTGTTCCAGTTCTCCCATTTTGAATCTGACAGTGGCTTAACGGCACTGTCCATCATTTATCCGCTTCAGCTGTTGATGATCGCTCTTGCGGTGGGAACCGGTGTGGGTATCAACACTGTCATTGCGGCTAAGCTGGGCGAAGGTCGGGAAAAAGAAGCCGATGAATATGCCGGTGTTGGAATGCCTCTTGCGATTCTGCTATGGTTTCTGTTTGCTCTGATTTCATGGCTCGTCATGCCTACCTATGCGAGAATGTCCACCGAATCTGAAGCAGTCATCCAGGATGTGATTGCTTATGGAAGAATTGTCTGCGTGTTCAGCTTTGGTTTGTTTTTGGAAAGCATCTGGACAAAGATTTTGCAGGCGGGCAGCGATATGAAAACGCCTATGGTGGCGCAGATTGCAGGAGCTGTGACAAATATCGTAATCGACTCGCTGTTAATCTTCGGTATGTTTGGTCTGCCCCGGATGGGCATCGCCGGTGCTGCGGTTGCCACTGTTGCAGGACAGATTGTTGCGGCGCTAATCGTTATGAAAAAAGGTTTTCATCCATCTCCGGCAAAAGAAGTCTATCCCCGCTATATTGTAAGGATCTTCCGTTTGGGAACGCCCAATATCCTTATGCAATCCGCATACACCTTTTACATATTGGGGTTGAATTTGATTCTTGCAGGATTTTCTGATCAGGCCGTTACGGTATTAGGACTTTACTATAAGTGGCAGACCTTCTTTTTTATTCCTCTTAACGCAATGCAGACCTGTATCGTGCCCGTGATTAGCTTTAACTATGCCGCCAGAAATATTGACCGCTGCAAAAAGACCCTGACAACGTCTATTGGTTGCGGTCTTGCGTTTATGGCGTTGGGGGTACTGTGCTTTATGTCTATTCCGGAATCTCTATTGAGCGTGTTCACTTCGGATGCACTGGTCATTGAAATTGGGCGTGTTAGTTTTCGCATCATCGCAATCAGCTTTCTTCCGTTGGTCACTTCGCTGATTTTTCCGGTATTTTTTCAGGCGGTGGGTTATAGTCTGAAAAGCTCAGCGTTGACTGTGCTTCGTACCATGATACTGTTTGTGCCGTTGGGATATGTATTTTCACGATTTGGACTCAACTGGTTTTGGCTCACCTTCCCGGTTACGGAAATAGTCACAAGCATTGTTGGTTTTATTTTCTATCGACAGTTCCTGGAAGCAGACTATGTGAAGAACAGAAAGCCGGAGCTTCCTGTTCTCGGTTCTGTTCCAGCTTTGCAACCCTCCAGACCAGGGGTTATAATCACCATAGCAAGGCAGCATGGTTCCTCTGGCAAGCAGATTGGCAAGTTGGTAGCGCAGCAACTTCATATTCCTTTCTATTACAAAGAAATGATTGCCTTAGCAGCCCACGAAAGTGGATTGGATACGGAGTTTATTTCTGATATTCACAAGAATTCGCCAGATGTGCTTCGAGACTTGTACCTCAGCACCGGTGCAGTTCTTCATGCCATCGACGCACAGAGGAAAATCATTCGAAAGATTGCGGATAATGGCAGTTGTGTGATTGTTGGCAGAGCTGCTGACTATGTCCTATGGGACTATGACAATGTGATTCGTGTGTTTATACATGCACCGAAAGAATATCGCATTAAGCGAGTTATGGGGATATACAGCGATACCCCGGCAGAAGCAAAGCGAAATGTCAATCGTTCGGATAAGGCCAGAGGTGCCTATTATCGTCATATTTCCGGCAAACGTTGGGGTGATGGGAAAAACTATCAGCTTGTTCTGGATTCATCCGTTGGCATCGACAAGACGGTGGAAATGATTGTGAATTGTGTTGACAAACACACATCTGATAAAATGTAAAGCAAAATTGAAGTTGTGGAGGATAAGATCGTTTTGAGAATAGCTAATGGGATTGATTATATAGAACAAGTAAAAAATAAAATAGCAGAATATTCAACACGTCTAGGCAGAGATTTATCATTTCAACATATTGATGAAGAACTTAGTAATCCAGCGATAAAGTATGCGCCACCACAAGGCGAACTTCTCGTTGCATTAGATGATGATGAGCAGGTAATCGGAATGGTTGCTTATCATAAACATACCGGTGAAAGATGTGAAATGAAAAGATTGTATGTTTCACCACAATACAGGGAAATGAAACTAGGACATAAACTTGTTGTTGCTATTCTTAAACATGCAAAGGATGCTGGATTTAAAGAAATGGTTTTAGATACTATTACACCATTACAAGCAGCAATTCATTTATATAAAAAAGTGGGATTTGAAGAATGTGAAGCATATTATGATAATCCTATGGATGATGTTATTTATATGAAGCGGTCATTATAGTTTTTCATTTGATAAGATGAATATGCACAGATAAGCATCAAACTTGTCGAGTTGGAAGATTGGATTTTTGAGGAGAAGATGTAATGAGAAAAACAGTTGGCATCATGCCACTTTATGATGATGAAAAAGAAAGCTATTGGATGCTGCCGGGGTATATGAAAATGCTGGAGGCAGAAAATGCGATACCGATGATGCTCCCCCTGACATCCAATGTGGCGGAATTGGATTATTTCCTTGAGATTTGCGGTGGCTTTCTGCTGACAGGAGGTCACGATGTTTCACCGAATTTTTATCATTGTGAGAAGAAAACTTGGTGCGGTGAATGCTGCGAATTACGAGATCAGATGGAGCATTATATCTTAACGAAAGCTGTGGAGCAAAATAAATCCGTTTTGGGGATTTGTCGTGGCATTCAATTTATGAATGCCTGTTATGAGGGAACCTTGTATCAGGATTTAGAAACTGAATATGCAAGCAATATCGACCACCATATGAAACCACCGTATGATAGGGCAGCGCATCAGGTTTTGATACAAAAGGACACTCCGCTATTCGATATTACGCACAAAGAAGAAATCGGGGTAAACAGTTACCACCATCAAGCTATTCATAGACTGTCGCCTGAGTTTCAGGTAACAGCAGTTTCCGAGGACGGTTTGATTGAAGGAATTTATATGCCTACTCACAAATTTGTGCTTGGCGTTCAGTGGCATCCTGAATTTTCTTATGAGAAAGACGATAATAGCAAAAGTTTAATACGGGCATTTGCGACTTCTATTTGACACTTTGTATTTTTTCAAAATAATAGTAAAATAAGACATAGTATGATAAAATTTATTATAACAAGCAGCAAATCAGAGTTCTGCCATCTCAAGATATTGAATTAAAAGCAATGTAGTTTAGGCTGCCCCAATTGGTCGCAGCGGTAGATAAGAAGGGAATTATAATGGAAATAAATAATAGAAAAAATCATATATCCTGTATTATAGTCTCTTTCATTACGCTTCTTTTTGCCATATGTTTTACTATGAATGTATTCTTTGGTGGTGCTGATAACCTATGTAAATTATTGGATAAAACAACTGCAATTGAGACATGGGCAATTTCAAAAGATATCGCTGCCAATGAAGATGGTGATAATACTACATATCTTAACGCTTCATATTTGAACGAAAATAATTCTTTTAATGAAACTATAACGAAGCATATATGTACAATACCCACGATTGCAGTTATCCCCAAAGGATTCAGCCTGCATCTGGTTCTTGTTATAGCTTTTCTCTTTTTCTTTTTAACCTTATTTAAGGCGTTACCAGATGAATGGACATTAGTTGATCAGAAGGTACGTTTGGACAATTGAATCAATTTCTTTCCCCTCGAACAAAGTATATATACTATTACAAGAATCTTTTACTGCAAGTGTGATAGTGTTCATAAGTCATTTTAAGATTCAAGGAATGGCTTTCTTTTTGTATGCAAACAGATGACCAATATAAATCGAATATTTATTGTGAGATTAAAGCAAAGCAGAGATTGAATTGGAGGAATGTAATTGAAAGAAAAATTATATAAATTATTTCTTGCCATAATGGTAAGCCTGTCCTTAACTTCAGGTCCCATAGCCCAAAATGAGATAGCTAAGATGCTTGAAGCTCTTTCGGGAACGAGCGATGCACAGGTCCGGGAATTGGATGAAGTAGGAAAAGAGTCCGAAGAAATAAAAAGAAGAAAATTCCAATACAAAATAATCTTCCGGTTTTTCCGTGGAAGATAAAGGAAAATCGGGTGAAGTCCAGGAACCAGGAAATTTTGGGTTCCCGGACTTTTTTATACACCATGATATTGGTATGCGATAAGCTTTTTTCATAAAGAGGTATATGATCATATGGGACGGTTCATCAGACAATCACATAAGTTGATAAAAAATGATAGAAATTTGATACAAAAGATATGTTTTATAAAGGCATGAATTGTTATACTTAAAACATGATGCAGGAGACAAAAAGTGTTATGATTTTTTTATAAGTATAAAAGCAAACATTTTAACTCAGGCATAAAACAATGTAAAGGAGAAGGAATCCATGAAAATTAAATATCTAGGTACCGCAGCAGCAGAGGGCATCCCGGCCTTATTTTGCAATTGTCCGATATGTACATATGCAAGAGAACACCGGAAGAGAGAAGTGAGAACGAGATCCCAGGCATTGATTGATGATAAGCTGCTCATTGATTTTCCGGCAGACAGTTATAAACATGCATTGGAAAATGAAATAGATTTGTCGGCAATTTCACATCTTTTGATAACCCATTCACATGATGATCATTTTTATCCTATGGATTTATTCATGCGTCATCCGGAATATGGAAAGAAATGGGGAGCTGAGCAGCTTCATATTTATGGAAACAGTGCGGTGATCTGTCTTTTAAAGGAGATGGCAGAAAGATTTTCCGTTGAAGACATATGGGAATATATTGTTCCCCACGAAATTAAACCATTTGACGTTCTGGAAATAGAAAATTACAGGATCACAGTATTGCCTGCCAGGCATATGCAGACAGAAGAGGCGTTATTGTTTTTAATTGAAAAAGAAGATACAGCCTTTTTATATGGCAATGATACCGGAATTCCGGGCGAGGAATTTTGGAAGGGATTAAAAGGCACAAAGTTAAATGGTGCCAGTATGGATTGCACGATGGGAAAGGAAAAATCAAAATACCATGGACATATGGGTTTTGGGGATATACTGGAAGTAAAGGAAAGAATGGAAAAAGAAGGGGCTGCCGATCAGGAGACTGCATGGATAGTGACACATTTTTCACATAATGGCGGCTGGACATATGAAAGGATGACAGAAGACCTGAAAGATACTGTATTTCAGGCGGCTTTTGATGGTATGTGTATAGAAATAGGTAAGTAAAGCCAGGGTATTTCAGACAGGAAGTCTCAGATTTTATTCTGAGGCTTTCTGTCTGTAATGAATCAGGAATTATTACGAAAATGATTCGGAGAAACGCCGTACTGGGATTTGAATGCTCTTGAAAAATTAAACGCGTTTTCATACCCTACATTTGCTGCGATTTGCTGAATGGAGAGATTGGGATTCTTCAAAAACTCCAGTGCATGTTCCATACGGACCATACGCAGATATTCCTGAAACGGCATATGGAATGTCTTATGAAAAGACTTGCTCAAATAGGAATAACTCATAAAGAAACGGTCAGCTAAAGCTGAAAGCGTCAGTTCTTCCATGTAATGCGTATCCACATAATTCTTTACCATATCCAAAGAATTGGAAGGCTCAGGATGCTGGGAAATTTGCTGTGAATACCTGATCAGTTTATTATGAAGGTAGTTTTCCAGACTCTCATAATCCGCAAAAGAAGAGAGAGGAGGACAGCGCTGGCTCAGTTCAAAATAGTTTAGTGTGGATAAGGCTGCACCCAGTACCTCGTTAAAGTAATGATAAAAAATGTTCAAATCTGGTATAGTGAGCTCTTCGATTTTTTTAAAAAAAGTAATGCGCTGTGCACTGTTGGCAATCAGGGAAGGTGTTTGGATAAACTGATTCATCATATGTTTAAGCTTTTGAGGAATACCCTGTTTTGCCATTGGCGTCATATCTGTAAAGAGATG
>ENA-ORSX01001784-ORSX01001784.1-human-gut-metagenome-genome-assembly--contig:-NODE-1784-length-14067-cov-2.920211_pt1 | contig 14067 bp, 18 predicted proteins | sample MGYA00241904_ERZ509172 | MGnify/ENA primary metagenome ERZ509172 (study PRJEB26280, sample SAMEA2338795) | human gut metagenome | biome: human gut; feature: human-associated habitat; material: faeces...
ACCCTGCTCAAAAAACGAACATCTAAAACAATACGCTTATAATATATATATGGTATAGAAAATAGTATTAACGGTGGCTATTACTCTTTATCTTACTTAAGTAGCTTATTATACAAACTTTTTTATTACAATATTTGAAAGTGCTTTACATTTTTTGCAAAGTGCTTTCATTTTTCGATGTTGTACCTCCTTTTTTTTGTATATATAATTAACATAGGAAAGGAAAAGGAGGAAAAAATATAATATGAAGAATTCAAAAAAAGTAATTTCTTTATTGATGGCCTCAGCTCTTGTATTTACAGGTAATCCTCATAATTTAACTGTTAATGCTTTAACACAATATAATCCAGGTGTAACAGTTGAAAAAAACAGTACTGGTAAATCTGATGCAGACTATCAAGCTACATTTGTTTATGAAGATCAAGATGAAAGGGATGCTGTTTCTGTATCTGTAACGGGAAGTTTACAGTTCTATAAACATGATGATATTACAGATGGTTTCATTAATACTGGAACAGCTGATGGAGCAAAGGTATACGATGCTTTTCATTATGAAAAAGGTATGTTTAATACAGGATATGGACTAAACGGAGATAGTCAATCATATGAATTAACTGAGGTGGAAGATGAAAGATTTGAGGTCACATTACCGCTTCCCGGCAATTTATACTACTATGACTACGTAGTCACTTATGAAGATGGTAGCCAAGTAACTATCCAAGATCCAGCAAATAAGAGTGAATCTAATCCAGCTTCTAAACATGATTCAGGTCACAGTATATTTTATGTTGGAAATTCAAATAATACTGCTGTAGGACAAGAGAAAATTTATCCTAGAACAGATGAAAAAAAAGGAACTTATAGTTTTGTTGAATATCAGGCAGTTGATGGTACAAAACAGCCGCTAGGGGTATATTTACCAAAAAATTATGACTCATCAAAACTATATAAAACTATTTATGTTTCACATGGTGGCGGTGGAAATGAAGTTGAATGGATGGGAATTGGTGCAGTTCCTAACATTATGGATAACCTAATCGCTGAAAAGGAAGTTGCAGAATCTGTAGTTGTTACTATGGATAATAGTTATTTTGGTTGGAATTATGATACAATCAATAAAAATTTCAAAGAAAATATTATACCATATATTGAACAACATTACAGTGTGTCAATGAATGTTAAAGACAGAGCTTTATGTGGTCTTTCAATGGGCTCTATGACAACTTCAACTATTTTGCTACAAAACACTGAATTATTTGGTGCCTATGGTTGCTTTTCAGGCGCAAATACTCAGGCAACAATAAAAAATGTTGATGAGTTAAAAAATGTTAAAATTTATTTAACAGGTGGAAATGTTGATATGGCTACAAAAGCTACAACATCTGAAGGGGACGTAGGAAACCCTGGTAAAACTGTAGGCTTAGCAAAAATATTAACCAATTTAGGTGTTAATTATGAAATGGATATTAAAGATGGTGCTCATGATTGGGCTGTATGGAGAGCAGCGTTTACAACATTTGTAAAAGATTATTTATGGGATACAAATGATATTTTAAAACCAGCAGGAGTTTCAGTAGAAAATAATATCGATTTTAGTAATGTAAAAGATGCACCATATCAGGCTACATTTATTTTTGAAGATACAGATCAAAGAAATGCAGTTTCGGTGAATGTTCAAGGTGGATTCCAATTCTATAAAGAAGATGAGATTGGTAAATATGAAGAACCTGATGATCCTCGTACACCAGTATATAATGCTTATCAATATAAAGAAGGTATGTTCCCTACTGGTTATGTACTTGATGGATCATTAATTAAATATGATATGACAGAGGTCAAAGATGAAAGATTTGAAATTTCACTTCCTCTTCCTGGTAATTTATACTATTATGATTATGAAATAACATATGATGATGGCACAACTGTAGTAATCCAAGATCCAGCAAACAAGTCTCCTGGCAATAATTTAAACGGTCATGACTGTGGTCATAGTTTACTTTATGTTGGAGATAAAAACAACACTGCTTCTGGTCAAGAATATGTATATGCTCGAAATGATAAAAACGGATCTTTACATTATGACACATATACTAGTCTTGATGGTACTGAACAACCTTTAGGAATCTATTTACCTTATGGATATGATTCTTCAAAAGTTTATAAAACAATTTATGTATCTCACGGTGGTGGAGGTAATGAAACTGATTGGATGACCATAGGTGCTCTACCAAATATAATGGATAATTTAATTGCTGACAAAGAAATCGATGAAACAATAGTCGTTACAATGGATAATACATATTACAGTTTTGATGCCACTAAAACTGTAGATAACTTAACAAAAAATATTATTCCATATGTTGAAAATAACTACAGTGTTTCAAAAAAATCAGAAGATCGTGCTATTTGCGGTCTATCTGCAGGTGGTACATTTACCGCAAACGCTCTTGTAAGTGCTTATAAAGAATTTGGATATTATGGTGTATGGTCACCTAGAAATACAGTAATTGGACCATTGGTAGAAGACGGAACAATTGGAAAAGACATTTTAAATGAATACAAAAACAATGTTTACTATATTGGAGTAGGTAATTTAGATATTTCATTAAGACAAAATCAAGAAAAATTATTATATGATACATTAATTAATGAAGGTATAAGTGCATCTATTGAACATAAAAACGGTGCACACGATTGGTATGTATGGCGAGATTTATTTACAACATTTGCTAAAGATTACTTATGGGATGTTAAAACAGACGATGAAGGAAAAGAAGATACAGCTGATGGTAATATAGAAGACAATACTAATACAAATACTTCAGACAAAACAAATAATAAATCTAATAATGTCAAAACAGGTGATGAAATGTCTCTAACTCTATACGTAGGTACATTATTTATTACTTTAGCTGGTATGATACTATTAGTTAACAAAAGAAAAAAAGATAGTATTTAAACTAAATAATTCCTTTCCGCTAAAATAATTATATTTTAAATTTATAAATTTCTTAATAAACATTATTGATATATTTACAGGGGGAATATAAATGAGTAACTCGTTAATATCCCCTTTTTTTGTAATCTAGATTGACGTGGGTCCTCTAGTTAATGGAATCTAGATTATCATTGGAATGTTGCAGCTTCTGTCAAAGATATTGACTATAGTCGAATGTGAAATGTGGTGTTTGGATGTAACACAACTGAACGTAAGAGCTGGAATTATATAAACAGGAATACCGTCTATAACTTTAGAAAATACAAGGAAATAGAATAAGAAAAAAGTCCACTCAAAACAAAATGCTTGCACGAGTTAAAATATTTAAGTATTCAATTTTATGCAGAGCGTTTAATTTAAGGAGTAACATCTTCGTTTGCACTATCAGATTTTATTGACTCCTTAATCTCATAAATTTTTGATTTTATATAACTTTTTACGTCTTTTTGATACTTATACCATGAAATTAAACCACAAACTATGAAGATGGTGAGCGTTAAAGAGATTGGATATTTGAAATCAAAAAATTTAAACAGCAAAAATATTACACAAGAAGATAAAACAGCAGATATTATATAAATAATTTTCGTGTATTTGCATACCAAATTATCATTCAAAGATAAGAAGTATTTGTTCCATTTAAGTGTTGATTTATGTAATTGCTTACCTTTGAGTATAAATGAAAATATAATAAACACTAATGCTACACCTTTTGATATTAAAATTTTTGCAAGAACAATTCCTACCAGTAGTGATAATTTCATCATCATTAAAATTACTCTCCTTGCTGTTTATTTTCATAATATATGATTGTTATTAGTTCGATTATCCAACTAATAGACAATAAAAGTCCTAAAACAATCAGAATTACCACTGTCAAAATATTTACGGTAAAATAGAATACAATTATAGACAATATTACACCGAGGAAGATAAGTGTGAAGAATGACAAATTAGGAACATAGGCTTTTCAATTTTATAATATGGTTTCTTACACTCACCTTTGAGGATATGGCTTCTTCTATGCATTTTTTAGACAATGTTCTGATTAAAGAATTTAATCCAATTGACAGCGCAAGAAAAGAAATAACGATATTTTTGATTTGCAAAATCATTAAATCTGAGAGCACTGTTAAATCTATTATCAAAGAAAATGCACCTATTACACAAAATATAGTAACTGTGATTAAGTTTTTTTGCAAACTTTCATTATCCTACACTCCCCTGTATCTTGATACAAAAAATATAAACTATACACTAACTGTAAAGTCAATAGTTTTCATCAATCTTAATCATAATTTTTTTAATATAATCAGCTTCATTTGAAATAATAAAATCGTTTGTTCCGACTTCATAAGCACAGCCAGTAAGTTGTAGATTATTTTCATGGATATAATCAAGCATCTGTTGATATAGATCTGATACTTTATCCCATTCCCCCTTTTTATAACTACAGAGATATTTTCCTTGCGGCTTTATAAAACAATCCGGAGCAGATCTTTTTAAGGCAATCGTGTATATTCCATCGTATTTATCGAAGTTCATCTTATATAATATCAAGTAAAATTAAACTCCCCATTCCTATGCGTATCTGTTCTACTACCCATATATCTTTCAAGTGAGAAAAAACTTGTGATTTCATCTTTTGAGAAATCCTAAAGATAGGCTAAAATCTTTTCTGATTTACATTCTTCAATTCTGATTTCTTGTTCCTGTAAAGTTTCAGAAAAATTATTTACTCTTTTTTGCTTTGTATTACAGTTTTAATATCTTTCAGTTTTGAATTTGTTTGTCAACTTTTTTCTTTCTAGTTCACAATTTTTAAGAAATCAGTAGGTGTAGGATTTTTTCTATATGTTTCAATTTCCTCGATACTCATATTTAATTCCTTCAACGTACGGATATAGTGAACCTTACCAGCTAATTTACTGCGTAAATTATAGATGGAGAATGCACATCATTGATTTTATTCAAAATCTATGCTTTGTGAACCATCATAATAGCGATAATCATAAGTAGTTTTTTAAGTGGACGAAAAAGACCGATTTCATCATAATAATGTAATATGCGTTTATTTAATTTGTGTAATTTTGCAAATCGTGCAGTTGTCATTAGCCTTTTTACCGCTTTTCTCATTTTCTCGGAACTCCTTATTGACATTACAGTTACTGTATACTTTATTATTCATGATATAACTGATGAAAACAAGGAGAAAAACAATGCAAATAGAATTACGTAAATATCAAAAACAAGATTTCAAAGATTTAGAAACTATCATTAGGGAAACGTGGCATTATGATGATTTTAGCAGTCCAAAAACAGCAATTAAATTGGCAAGAGTATTTTTAAGCAGTTGTCTAACAAACTACACATTTTCAAGGGTAGCAGTAATGGATGGAAATGTGGTTGGTATTATATTAGCTAACAATATTTCTAAGCATAAATGTCCTTTTTCAAATCGACTGTTACAGATAAAATCAATACTGCTCTTATACAGCTCAAAAGAGGGGCGTAATGTTTCAAAAATTTTTGGTAATGTCAATGGAATAGATAAACAATTACTGAATGAAAACAACAAGAATTATCCAGCGGAACTTGCCTTATTTGCTGTAAGTTCTTCGTGCAGGGGAAAAGGGATTGGAAAAATGCTATTTCAATCAGCACTTGATTACATGAAACAGGAAAAATTAAAAGAATTTTATTTGTTTACAGATACAAGCTGTAATTATGGTTTTTATGAACATCTAGGAATGGAAAGACGATTAGAAAAGGAACACATATTAAACATCAAAGGACAACAAGCAGTAATGAAATTTTTTATTTATGACTATCAATTTTATTGATAACAGTTCCAAATCTTCTTTTGAATTTCTATTTATCATTTTCATAACTTGATATGGTTTCTTATACTTATGTTCCTCTATGCTTTCTTCTTTTTGCGTAACACTATCCACCAAACTCGATTTTCCGACATTATAGGGAATGGAAACTCAATTTAATGAGTAGTTTTGAAAAAAGTTAGTTTTCCTTTTCTCGCACTATATCTGTACGCTGGTTGATGTTTTGTTGCAGATTTTTCAAAGAAATTAAAAATACCGTTATTCTCTTGCAGAACAGCAATATCTATGCATTTTTCTATTCGTAATAAATGTTTATGCTTGACTTTGAGCTCTGGCCCTTTCAATCATATATTTCAGAATTGTTGTATGATTTTCTTTGTCTAATGTCGGTACCATTTTTATCGTTAGTGCTGCCTGTCTTTGTAACCAATGCAATGCCTTTTGTAAAGTATATGGCTCTGACTTTGTGGTTGATCGTATCGGCTTTCTGTTATCCCCAACAAACCGCGCCCAATCATTCGTTTTCCATTGACTTTTCGGTTTATCGTCCTCTCTATCTATAAAACAGACATAATGATTGACGATAGAAAAAGTGGCACGTTTAGCGTCCGACAGGTCAGTAAATCTACGACCGCATAATAGGGTCGTTCGTTCTTCATGCGTATTTTAAAACGGTTCCTGATTTCTGCATCTTCAACTTCTATACCATTTTTTGCACATTGCTCATAATTCTTCTGATAAGCACACATATATAATTTACTTCTGTCTAACCGAGATATAAGGTTTTACCTGTGTTCTTTGGTGTATCACTACCACATTTTTCTGTACTGCTGTAATCTTTCTGCATACGGAAGTATGAGATACATTCGCCAGCTTTATATTTTGTATTTAACTTTAGAATAACCAATATTACCACATTGTCATTGATTGCCAAGTCAAGCCGTTTCATCTTACCGCCTGCTGTTAAACAATCTAGCATAAAGTCATACCATGAGCGTTCTTGTGCCAATAAATAACTTTTCATTTGTCGACACCCTCTGCCTTTCAGTTCTAACAAAACACCTAAATGCTCCTGCATGGAACACATAATGTTGATGTCGCCTAAAACATATTTACTTTCATATCCGTACTTTCCAAAATCTTCATAAAGCATATAATCGGCTTTCAGTTGTAATACATCACGAATAATCTTTAATGCGTCCGTAGTAGGAAAGCGGACACGAAAGTAATCAATCAATAAGAATAGCAGTTCTTGTGGATTGAAACGCTCAATCTGTTTTTCTATTGTTTGTTTTAGTTCAGCAGAGGGATCAACAGTCCCATTCTCTATTTGATTAAAATATGTACGGCTGATACCACAGGCAACAGCAAGTTTTCTTTGTGTTACTCCATATTCCTCACGCTTTTGTCTTAATTCTTCTATAAAATTTTTATCATTCATTCTTCAATTCCTCCAATAAAAAAAAGGCAACTACCATATTTGATAATTGCCTGTACTTACATTTCTGCAAAAGGAAAAGACAATCAATTTCTTACTTGAAATCAACTGTCTTTCCTATGTCCTATTCAATTTTTATGTGTTAAATGGGTGTCGTTTACTTAACACACTGTTAAAAGCGGTTTTGCCTTGTAAATACAGCGTTTTCCGCTTAGTAGTGTATATTGTCTCTTGTTTTTTGTGCACCCTTGTTAGATAACGGGGGCTTATTGTTCGCTCGCAAGCTTTCTGCCGCTGATAACAAATGTAACTGGATACCGATCATAAAGATCCAGGATTGCACTGAGGTATAGCTTCTTTCCCGTTTCAGGAATCTTAAATTCTGTCACATCCGTTGCCCATTTCTGATTCGGAGCCGTTGCATAAAAATCTCTTGCTAACTTATTTTCAGCTGTTTCTTCCGGCTTAGAAGACACCTATTTTTATGTAATTTTATGCTTTATCTGATCAGACAAAAGAATTAGTTATTATCTTGGTTTTAATCTATAATATTTTTAATACTGTAGCATTTCCATTTTCAGGACCATTAAGTAATGGATTAAGAGCTGTTGGTGACGCACGTTATATAATGATTATTTCAATTGCTTCAACAGTTTTAGGTAGATTAGTGTTTTCATTAATATTTGTTATTTATTTCAATATGGGAGTCATTGGGATTGCAATTGCTATGTGCTTTGATTGGTCATTGAGAGGAATTATTTTCTTTATTCGTTTTCAATCAAATAAATGGATAGAATTTAAAGTCATTTAGATATACGTATCAGAATACTATGAAAAATTTAAATAAAAGGAGAGATTATGATGGGACTGAAAGTTTTAAAATATTGCTGAGGAGGTAAACTAATTGACAAAAGAAGAAGCAAGTCAGATATATGGTATCCCCATTGGGATTTTAGATGAATATGAATCATGGGAAGTATGTCATACCGTAAAAGAAGTGATGGCAGTATGATGATACTGATATAGAACGTTTAGGCATGATTATGGTGCTTCACGATATTGGATTTGAGAGTGCTGATATTGAAAAATATTTACAGTATATGATAAGTGGAAAAAAATCAAGTCCTGAGTTAATCAAATTGTTTAATCAAAAACGAAATAAAACATTAGATGAAATTCATTTTTATGAAAAAAGATTAGAGAGACTTGATTATTTAAGACATGAAATAAGGAAAAATAAGGAGAAAATGAAAAAGAATATTGGTTCTGTTGTAGGATTATATCCAACACCTTTGGTTGTTGTAGAAACAATGATAGAGAATAAACCAAATTGGGTATTGGTTGGACATTTAGGTATTATGGGGCATGATTGCATAATTATTTCTTTAGCAAACCCTCATTATACAAATAAAAGGATCAAAGAAACAAAGATTGTATCTATTAATATTGTTGATGAAAAATGTTACAGAAAGCGGATTATGTCGGAATAGTTAGTGGTATCAAGGTAAATAAGTCCAAAGTTTTTAATTATGATATGAGTCAAAGTGGTTCACCATTGATTGAAGAAGCACCGTTGACAATGGAATCTCAGGTTGAGGATATATATGAAACACAAGGCTTTGAAAATTTTATATTATCTATCCAAAATACTTATGTAGAAGAAGCATATTTAAATGAAAATAATAAAATCAATTATCATACTTTAAAGCCTGTCCTCTTTGAAATGCCTACATATGGGTATTTCAAAACAGGTGATGTAATCGAAAATGTATGGTACTTGGAAAAGACTTAAAATAAAAATGGAATTAAAATATTATTGATATTAAAGAATCATAGTAAAGATATAGATTCAAATTCACTCATAAGATATTTAAAAATTGCTTGAAGAAATATTACTTTTCGTGCTATTTCAAAGATGAGTTCCGTCTAATTTTATATTTTATACTTTAGATAGTAATGAGTCATTTAACATACTAATGTAAGTAATATATGTTGAAAAGGTATTATTCTACTTTTATAACAATGGCTTTATTAGATAATGAGTTTGGTGAGTACAACGATCTTTACGATTAGTGAACTAGTAATAAAGATCACTAATTCAGGAGTATTAAAAGTAGTACTGGAAATTAAAAATTTTGTAATTTATCTTGTATATATTATGTTGTTTTTATTGATAACAGGTAACAAAATCAAGTTTTTATATCATTAATTAAAAATATTATATTAGAATTAGCGAAATGAAAGTGGTGAGTATATTGAATAAAAGAAGTGTTTATAAATATTTGTTATTAGCTGTTGTTTGTATTTTACTTATTGTCTATGTTAAACAAAATATTTGTTTTGCCTGTTATACTGAAAAAAAGTCTGATGAAAATAAAAATAAGGATATATCAAAAATTATGATTTTTGAAAATAAAATGGCCGTTATTTATGATGATTATAATGGAGAGTTAGAAATTATAACAGATATGATAAAAGATAATATGCTTGTGGATATATATAGTATTGAGGATTATAAAAATGTAAATATAGCTGATTATGATTTAATCATTATTGGTAGTAGTATTAGAGATGATGAACCAACAAGTAATTTAAAGATGTATCTTCCAGAAATTGATTTTTTACAAAAAAATGTTTCATTTTATTATATTGGAGCATTTGATAGTGGCATGTTTAAAAATAATATGAAAGATCTTATACATAATGGGAATGTATTATCAAGAATAGTATTCAATAGTGATGAGATATCAGAGACAGATATTGTTAATAGTTTTGTAGATGGTTGGCTAACATCAATTTCTAATTCTCATTTAAATGAAGAATAAAATTATGTTACAGACCCTATTACATACTCAAATAGTATGTAATCATATTTAATTGTTATTAAATATGTATGGAGATAAGCCTATGGCGTATATAAGAGCTCCTCCTGTATTTTATTAAATACAGGAAGGAGTAGAAATGAAAAAGTATTTATATGATTATAATAGAGCTTATTTTCTAGAAAAAAATATTCAAAATGAAAAAAAGTATTATTTTAAATTGGATAAACAATATATTGAAGTATCTGAAGAAATATTTAAGTTATGTAAAAATAGTTACAATAAAATAAGATATCATTATAAAACAAAAGTAGATAGGTCAATCTTTGATACAGAAGATATTGACCAGTCTACTTTTTTTGTTGTTGATAAAGAAATTGAAACTAATATTGTACGTCAAATTTTAATTAATGATTTAGCCAAACAAGCTATTGAAGATATTATGAACTTATCATCTCAATACAAAGATATTGCAGTTTGTCTTTTTATTAGGGAAATGTCTTTAAAAGAGACATCAGCTTATTTACATATTCCAAAAACAACTGTTTATGATAAAAAAATAAAAATTCAGAAAATATTGCAAAAAAGACTAATAAATCCGAACGATATATAGATAAGTTCTGCACTTTTTAATGAAGAAGATAGCTTCTTCAAGAAGGAGGAACATATTATGAAGGATTTAAATGCATTTATTTATTGTAGAATGAGTGATAATCACAAAACTTATTTATTATATTATCAGGAAAAAAGATTAATTGAGTATAGCAAACAACTAGGAATTAATATTGTTGCTGATTCTAAAGAAATTGATGAAGGAAAGTACTTTTATTCTAGAGGAATTCGATGTTTAGAACATTATATTGTTAATCATAAAATTGATTTGATTCTCATTTATAATCAAACGAGGTTATTTATTTTTGATGATTTAAATGATGAATTTAAGCTACTTTGTGATAAAAACAATATTATTGTTTTAACATTGAATGATTTACAAATCTTAACTCTCATAGAATAGGATATTGATTAGCTATGAATAAAAATCATGGCTTTTTGTACTACCATTGTCGTTCTCCACCTTGTTACCTCTTAAAAAAGTATAGGAGGAACGATGATGATCTACAATAAAGCAGCTGAGGAAAAAAAGTGGAAGAATTGGAAAAGTAATGAGGAAAAACAATTAAGAGATTTAGGAGTACCTGAAACTACAATACTAGAGTTGCATCACTTTGATTGGGAATTGTTTAAAGCAGAGCGAAGATTTAAGCAGAGACAATTTACTAATTTTAAATTTATTGATCAGTATGCGTCCAAAGATATGAAATTACCAATCAATAGTATTGATGATTTGTTAAATCAATTGGATAATCAGAATTTATATGAATTGATGAAAAAAGTTAATCATCAAACAATGGAAATTATTTATTTAATGATTTGTGGCTTTACTGTTAAAGAAATTGCTTTAAAACTTAATTTGAATGAAGATACAATAAGATATCGTATTAGGAGTGTAAGAAAAAAATTAAAAAATTTTGAATAGTTTTCTATATTTTATAGGTTTTAAACGGCTTATATATGAAGGGAGAAAATTCCTGATAGTTCTTTGACAATTAAATCGCAATATGAGTAACGTTCCTAATATATGAGCCTATGTTATGAGTACGCGATGATGAATAGAATGAGGTGGTGAGATCATTATTATTCTATTTGAGCGATAATATTTGATAACAAGATAGGTGCTAACTATTGGCGATGATTATATAAGGAAATAATGATACACATAATGCGTCTTAGTCCGAACAGTATAAAATCTGTCGCAGGCAAGACATTATATAGGTGAAAACCCTATGAGATAACAGTATAATGCCTTAAAGTTTATATTGTCTCGTGGAACAGCAGTAGCGAAGCTGTCTATTCATATTGCATAAAATATTTGTATAAAACAAATCGGAAAGTACTATGATAAAAATCTAATTTTTGCCAAATGAAAGTACTTTTCGATTCTACATAGTGAAAGGAGTGAATAAATTGATTGATAACATAAAACGTGGTGAAATCTATCTAGCAGATTTAGGACGTACAGTTGGTTCAGAACAAGGAGGTAAAAGACCTGTCCTGGTACTCCAAAATGATATTGGAAATACATTTAGTACAACAACCATAATTGCTCCCTTAACATCTCATGTAAGGTCAAATGATATTTTTCCTACCCATGTAAACATAAAATCAAGAGGTATATTGGAACATGATTCAACTATTTTATTAGAACAGATAAGAACAATTGACAAGATAAGGTTAATAAAAAAATAACTGCATTACATGCAAATGAATTACATAAAGTTGATAAATGCATTGTTATTAGTATTGGATTAAGATAATTTTATTGTGTCAAATATAAAAAATTAAAAATCGCACTTTTGTTTTATATATAGAAATTTATTATGCTTAAGTTGTAGAAAATAACTCGAGTTAAATGAAAGGGTGTGGTTGGAATATAAGGAGGATTTATAGTGAAAACAGAAGATAGCTTGCCACTATTATTAAGTGTAAAAGAAGCGGCCAAATATAGTGGGTTGGGCGTAAATAAAATAAGAGAAATATCTGATGATAAAAAGTGTACTTTTGTGATTTGGAATGGAAATAAAAGAATGATCAAGCGTAAAGAATTTGAAAAATGGCTTATTGAAGAGGTTTATATTTGAATGATGAAGATTTACAGGAGGTTTATATGGGTAAGAGTATTGATGGAATAGAATTGGGCGAAGGTATATCGCAAAGAAGAAGTGATGGTTTATATTGTGCTAGATATACAAATAGGTTAGGTAAAAGAAAAGCTATCTATGGAAAAAATTTAAGAAAGTTGAAGCAGGATCTGAAACATGCAGTGAAAGAGGATGATGAAAAAGATGATTTATTGCAAGATTTTACTTTAAACCAATGGTTTGATTTTTGGATGGAGAATTATAAAGAAGGCAGAGAGCTTAGCGAATTATATTTAGATAATATTGTAAGATATTATAATATTTATGTAAGAAAAAAAGGAAATATAGATATTACTAAATTTAGAAATATGGATGCACAAAGAATTATTAATACCGCATTAAAGAAGTCAAAAACCGCAGGAGAAAGTGTAAGACATACTTTAGTACAAATGTTTGATAAAGCAGTTGACAATGCTATTGTCACAAGAAATGTGTGTAGAAGTATTGAACCACAAAAAAGAAATAAGGATAGAAAAGAACCATTAAGTAAACAGGATGAAAAAATGCTGTTAAAGGGATGTCGAAGTCAATTGCATAAAGATATGATTGAATTAAATATCAATACTGGATTAAGAATCAGCGAACTGCTTGGCTTAACCTTTGATGAAGTAGATTTAGAAAATAAAAAAATTTATATTCGTCATCAGTTATCAGCAAAGAAAAATGAAAAAGAAGAATATTATTTAATGGAAACAAAAAACAAACGTGAAAGAGTAATACCATTAAATGATAAATCCTTAGCTATTTTAAAAAGAAATATAAAGAAAAGAGAGAAAGAATTAGCTGAAGATAAATATAGAAGATACAAAAGTGAAATATCATATCAATTAGTATTTGTTGGGCATCATGGCGATTGTATTACACGATTAGGTTTTCATAGTATTTTAAGGTACATTACAAAACATGCTGAAGATGATGGCTATGAATATGATTGTCAAAGTATTTCCCCACATACATTTAGGCATACATTTGCGACTCGATGTATGGAGGCTGGAATGTCTCCAAATTCTGTAAGTACTTTACTCGGTCATACGACTGTTAGAATGACATTACATTATATACACAATTCTAAAGATCAATTTAATGAAGATATTGAATTAATAAATCAGATTTAATAGGTACAGTTTTTATAACTTCATGTAACTTAATGATTGAATTGGCGTATGCAATGGTGCAGTAGCCATTCGTACATAACAAAAGTCCTTATTTT
>ENA-ORSX01001808-ORSX01001808.1-human-gut-metagenome-genome-assembly--contig:-NODE-1808-length-13851-cov-6.510075_pt1 | contig 13851 bp, 18 predicted proteins | sample MGYA00241904_ERZ509172 | MGnify/ENA primary metagenome ERZ509172 (study PRJEB26280, sample SAMEA2338795) | human gut metagenome | biome: human gut; feature: human-associated habitat; material: faeces...
GATCCCTTCGATCACTTAACCCCCAATATGCCTCCATCTCCCCGATCATTTTTCTCAACCGTTCAATGCTCTCATCTCCTTGAGCTCCCCGATTCATTTTGATCATGGCTGCGTATTGGGTCAAATGCTTAATACACATTTCCATCAGTAACTTATCCTGTCTGTCATTTAAGTCCATATCTTTCTCCTGATTTTCTGCCATCGACATCCCCTATTATGCCTCACAGTCCAAGTTGATTCTGTAAAGGATGTTTCGCCTCTTTGCTATCTTCCATCTCCTGATACTCTGGCCCTTGTAATGGAATCAGCTCTATTTCTGCTTCTGAAGATTCAAGAAGTGTATCCAGGCGGCTGACCAGTTTTGCCATATGCTCCTGCCAGCCAATCCAGTTCTTTTCCTCAAACCAGCCACCCCATTTCTCACCATTTTCAGCCTGGAATCTGGCATGTTTCTTTACATTCCGAAGCGTATCAAATATATAGTTTCGAATCCACTGGACCGTCTCCCTATGTGCTGTAAATGAAGTAATCGAATCAAATCTGTGATCCTCCTTCCCCCATTCCCCATCATAGTCCAGACTCTTTATATCCCTATCTACAAACTTCAACATCAATTCCGCCAACGCCATCACACTGGTGTGGGCCCCTGCCATCTCTACATCCGGAGGCGCATTCCATGAGTCTCGCTTCAGGGCTTCCAGCAATGTTTCAAGCTCCAGTTTACCATTCTCCGGAAGACTCTCCCTGATAAAATCTATCGCATCCAGACCTTCATCCGACTCAAATGCCGTGATTCCCCAGCACCCCATTCTTCTTCCTCCCATATCCTTATTCCAAACAAAATCTTATTTCACTTCTTAGATTCCAACAATCTGCCACACATACATTGGCGCGAACAGGCTGAAAACCAGTCCTGCAAACAAAATGGCAGCCGGAGCCCACTCAATCTGTCCATGTTTCCGGTAGTCCATATAAGCGGTTGCTACCTTGACGAAAAACAGCACCGCCAATACCAGATCAATCGCCGGGAACACCACGTTGTTGACCACCGTCTTAATCTGGGACGAGGCCGCTTTCCAGGTGCCTTCCACTGCTCCTGCTACGTTCCCAGTGTTGGATGCAAAGGCAGTCATGCCAAACATGGTAGTCAGAAGTAAAACAACAGTCAGTGCAATCATCCATTTAAACTTTTTCATATGGCTCTCCTCTCATATGGAAAAAGCCGCAGAAATCCTGCGGCCCTCACTTCATTTACCTATTTTTCTGTTCTAAAACAACCGTTATTTTACCTCGGTTTCTGAGGCGAAATATGCCAATCCTGCCAAAGATTCCCTCGCACCTGGACCGAATCCGTCAGATTCATAGACAGCATCCCAGCCGGCGTCCAGCAGTCAATCAGCCAGGTATAGGGCGTGTATCTGCCATCGGTATACCAGATCGGCAGAAAATGTGTCCTCCGCCCATAGGTACTGAATGGGTTTTCCTCAAACTCAAACCGGGTCTGGTATCCCCGTCCCATCCGCTCCAGTACACGCCAGTAGCTCTGATAATCAAATTCTGGAAAGTATGTGATAGAATTCTGGGCTTCTGTCACTGCATGGCTTTGATTGGTGCTCACCCCTGCTGTCACTGTCTCCTGGATGCCATATCCTGACTTCAGTGTATCTCCGGAAGCGGTCGGGGATTTTTCATCCGGATGGATTTTCATCTCGGCAGATAGACTGGCATGGTAACGGTCATAATCGAATTCCCACCAGCCGTACCGATAGGTAAGCCACATCTTTTACCTGTCCACATATTGCGAACAGGCAGTCAGAGGGCTTTTCCCCCGGTTCGCACCGTGCGTGAGAGTTTCCCCTCACACGGCGCTCCATCTATACAGTTGCGATTCCTGTACAGACTATGCCCCTTCGCTCCACACCCATTACGGTGCTTCCTCACTACTACGGGCTGCCGTCCCACAGCTTCACAGGCCATTTCCTACCTGTTAGAGCAAGTGCAATAACTCTTTTAACGACTTACCGTTCTCTGCTGCGGTTCCTTCGTTCCCTGCATTCTAGCTTTACATAACAGTTTTAGCTCTACTCTGTAGCCCGACTGCCATCTTTAACCGGTGTGACGCTTGCTAAAGACATTCGACCACGGTTTCCCTATGGTTTTCTGTTGGACGGGACGACCACAGATGCCGTCCAACGACAGTACCCCATTCGGGGCAAATACCTTCTTATTTTGGTATCCTTGGTGTTACGAGCTGTACGTTCAAGTATTCGTCAGCCTTTCGACATACTAAGCATAACTGTTTTTTAGCCCCCGCGGTTACTTGCCCCATCACAGGCGTTTTTACCGCTCTTCACCGAGCTTCATACACTGGACTCATTGCCAGCCAGCGCATGTCGGAGTATTAGAGATTTTGTCACCTCTCACACGAGGTCAGGCAGGAATTACACCTGCCGATTCAAATACAGAGTTCAGATTTTCTTTGCAAATCTGTTCAGCTTTATTGTGCATTTCTACACAGATTAACTGAAAACGAAGCGCGCATGGTCGCACCAATATCCATCGTCATCATCGTCACCACTGTGCCAGACCCAGTAAGAATACCACCATGGCCTCCACACACCCCAATCGGCTCTCGTTACCTGTTCCCTGCTTGGAACTGATGGGATTGTAAATCCGTCATTCCGATCATCCGCATTAGGATCCGGAGGAGGATTCTTACTCAAGTCTACGATATTGGCTGTAATCGTGTTTTTGTCGGTCCTTCCCCCGCCGGATACCGTGACATGTATGGTCATGGTCTGCGGTGTGGAAGGTGTGGTCCAACGAATCCAGGCAATCTGACTGTCCCCCGCCGGATAATATACGTGATCCACACGCATCGTCCTTCCGGCCACCCGGAAGGTAACCGAGACTGGGTGATCCGGATCCGACTGGCCTCCTCTTACAGTCACAGCGGTGATAACTTCCGTATTCACCCGGTACTCATAGTCAAATGCATCCACGGCTGGCGGCGTGGTTGTCTCATTAAAACGCACAATTCCCAGACCCAGGGACGTGATGATTTCCTGATTGGAACGCACACCGGACTTTGGTCCGCTCCAGGCAGGATAGCCTAAATCTGCAGTCTCCAAAAACATAGACAAGGGTAAATTTTGAAATCCAACTGTAGGGAGCATTGCCCGCATAGCGCCATTTACAGTCTGATCATATAGGGCAGCTTCCGTGGCAGTCATTGCCACGTTCACCCCCTGAAACACAACATAAGCAATCGGTTCCAGCAGCAGCTTATACTTGCCGTTCGTCAGCACTTCAAAGTCCATTCCTGTCAGGTTCGCAATGCTGCGAATGACCTGCTCGTCAGTAAAATAGCTTTTTATCGCCTCAATACTGGCCGCACCAAGACTCTGGGAGCTGATGATCCGCGGCAGGGACTGTCCCGGATTTACGAACGTATAAGCCTCACCGCTTGCACTCAGTGCAGTCCCTTTGTTATAGGACAGCTTGCTAACCTTCCCAAAATGTAACTGGATATTGGTCGGCCTTTTATTGGTAAAGTCAATGGGCTGTGTCACCGGGGTCCTGGTATCCGCCAGGATGACCGTCACCCTCACGCCCTCCATGCCGGGCGTCCACTTGTTCTGTGAGGTTCCCTGTCCCATCGACCCGCCGCCTCCATCCAGATTCCCTTCCCCGACTGCGTATGCAGTGAGAGGAGACATAAGCATCAAGGCCATTGCCAACACAGCCAGTATCTTGGCCCCATTTCTGCACATCCTCAAAGAAAAAACACCGCCGAAGCGGTGTCTCGTCACAATCCTTTTAATCCATAATGCCAATCTTATTTCCATTTTCATACATATCCTCAGCTACCGTTCCCTGTCCTTCCCCAATCTCATCAATCCAGCCAAATCCCGGCACATAAATCTTTCCGTTTTGTATGTCTCCATATTGCGGCTCCCCTGCCTGCGTGGGCGCTTCGCTGGGGTGCACAACCTCCTCATGGGGTATGGCCTCCGGAGTTCCTTCTACAGATTCTCCATCCGGCTTTTGGGCAGGATTCTTTAACACCTCTTCTGGGGGAGCAGTTGGTTTTTCCGGAGCCGGCTGCACGGCCTGTTCCGTCCGGTCCGTCTGTGCCGGTAGATCCGCTGATGGCTCCGTTGTCCCTGTCCTGGAAGGTTCCGTTGCCGGTTCGGTTCTCACTATGATATCCGATTTGGTTGGCTCTGTTTCTTCCTCTGTTTTGGCTTCCGTTGTCTCAGTCGGTATTACTGCTACTGTCACCGCTTCTGTCTGTTCTGTCCGTGCCTCCGTCTGATTGCTTCCCTGTGCCTCTCCTTTGAATTGGCTGCCGATTGCTGCAATCAATACAGCTCCCACGACCACGCAACCAAGGACAGCCAGCCGCCGCTTCATCCGCTCATTCAGTTTCATTGATCACGCCTCCTCATACTTTTATCTTTGTACGACCTAACATACCGTAACCCTCTCTAAAAGTCTAGTGACTTTTCTCATTTCCCCCTCTTTCTCCCCTATTTTTCAGAATACTTCAATATATCCGGCCTGAACTTTTAGTTTCATCTTCATGGTAGGAAATGTCTTCCCTGCAAACCGTACCGGAACCTCCAGCCAGACCACGGCATCTGCTTCAAACCGCTGGGCATTTGCAGGGTCGGAGGGTGCCAGTGGCGCATTGCGGATTGTAACATCCAGCCCGGTGATTTTATATTCCAGAACGCCTCCTGTATATTTCACCCGGCTTCCTCCCTCCCGCCGTGTTCCCAGCGTTTCATCCAGGTGGTAATAAATATCTCCGGTATCCACCCATTCCTCAAAGCCGTATCCTTCCGTATAATATCCGCCTGAGTATCCTTCCCGTACTCCGTGATAGACATTGGCGTAGTTGTCATTTACCACCACAACCACCGCATCCTGCAGGGCTTCCTTCACCCCGGAGGCAATCAGGCTCAGACGGAAAAATTCCATGATCCCGCACAGAATCAAAAGGCAGGCCAGCGTCACAGCGATTACCAGAGGGAACGCAGTCCCGCGTTGATCTTTTAAACATGCCCGCCATTTTTTCATTTCCAATACACCTCAGACTTTCCGGTTGCCGCAGCACGGAGGGTGATGGGGAAGGAACCAAATCCTCCAAACAATCCCAGATTATAGCGGTAGGTCAGCTGCACCGTTACTTCCTCATTGAGCTGAATCCGACCACTGGCTGACCAATGAATTTCGGGATTAAGCCCTGTCTTTTCTCTGAGGACAGCCGCCCTCCGGTTCGTCTCACTCCCGATCCGGCCCGCAATCTCCGCCTCCCGGCAAAGCTCTGTCGCAAAGGTATCCAGCTGCTGTTTTGCAATAAACACAGGCAGAATCTTTACGGACAGAGCCAGTACCAGCATCACACACAGGATTAAAACCGCCACATCGATGTACCCTTCCCCGCTGCGTCCAGCAAGAATCTTCCTTAAACGTGACACACCATCCCCTCCTCACTGGTTCTGGCAGGAATCACTTCCGGCTCATATAACCGCGTCAACACATACCAGGTGCCGTCCGCATGATTCACTGAATCCACCATCTGCTGTAGAAGTTCCTCCGCCTTGATCTGGACACATTCCCTCCAACTGTACGGGCTTCCGGATACAGCTCCACCCGCCAAAAGATTCCCAATCTGCTCCGGGACCAGATACACATATCCGCCAGGCGTCATCATAAACACCGGTTCTTTGGGATGTCTCTCCAAAAACTCCCGCACCGTCCCCGATAATTTTTGCCCGCTCCCGTTTTCAACTTCTTTTTCTGCCATTCCTGTCTGATTTTTTACACTGCTCATGTCCTTACGCCTCCGTCTTTTTCTTTTCTAAAACATACTTCCCATGGACTTTAGAATCTCAAATACGATAATCGCCAGGTAAGTGACAATAAAACACACCAGCATGAGGAAGCTGAACACCCGGATCTTGGGCGGGATCTTCTGGGCTTCCTTTTTCAGCCGCTGCAGCTCCATCTGTTTGAAATCATGGGACAGCATCTGAAAATACATGGCCCCGTCATCGCCGCGAAGCACGCCAATCAATCCCCTCACCACATCGGAAAGCATGGGTGAGTTAATCCTGGCCTCAAACCGGGTAAGCGCTGCCTCATAGCTGGAAGAGCGCATATCCGCCGCCAGGATTTCCAGTTCATTGGCAAATTCTTCCCCTGCGTTCTTTTTGTAGTTCTCCACAATAGACAGCACATCCCGGCTGTTCTTCAGTTCCTGCTCAATGGTTGACACAAACCGGGGCAGTTCGCCTTCCAGCTCTCCCCTCTTCTTCGCCAGCAGCTCGTCCGCCCGCTCCTGCTCCTTGAAATACACCATCACCGCCAGAACCACGACAATCACGGCCAGCAGCGGGAATACCAGCAGGCAGGGAATGATCCCCAGCAGCACAAGCCCGGCCTTGGAAATAACATAGGCCTGATACACCTCCGGCTCCATATTCAGCCCGCTGGCCTTTAGTATATTCTTCTGCCGCCCCCGCTTATACTCATCCATATGGATATAAGGCGCCAGCTTCACCGCCAGGGAAAGAAGGTAAGTTTCCAGGCTCTTTGCTGCCTTTCTGTTCTCTCTCCCCGTGTTAATCATCGCCTTTGACGTCTTTAAATACGGCAGCCGCAGCAAATCCGCTGCCAGGAAAAATAATCCAGCCGCCAGTAGTCCGCCAAAGCAGACCAGTAATCCAAGCATCTCTTTCACCTCCTGTATTCCAGCGGCTTAGTCAGTCGGATCACACATGCTGTACTGACAAAGATAAGAGCCGCCGAACCCGCCAGGATGAGCTTCCCCATATAGGAAAACATCAGTGTCTCGTACCAGCTGCGGTTTAAGAAATACATTAATGGGATATTTCCAATGACAAGGATCACCATGGTAATAAATTCCTTCCTGGGTTCCGTCACCAACAGCTCCAACTCCGCGTTCACGATCCGCATATCCGACAGCTTACTTACAATCGGCGTCAGCGTGGTCTTTAAGCTGCGGTCATACTGGCAGTCGCACAGTGCATTGCACCACTCCTCGAACACATCGTTCTCAATCCGTCCTCTCAGTGCCTGCAGCCCGGCTTCCACATCAGGATTCACCATCCGCACTTGGGTCGAAAATTCCTGGAACACGTTGCGGACCGGCGGATTTAAGTAGTGCAGGTTTTCCTCCACAGCAGTCAGGATGTCCTCATTCCTCAAATATGCCGTGGTAATGATGGACAGGGCGGTCTCCAGCTCCGCAGCCACGTTCTTCTTGTAATGGCCGGCCGTCAGCCGCACATACCAAAAGGGGAAGAACAGGAAGCCCACCGCCAGAACCGGGGCCAGAAAATAGTTCCCCATCAGGATTGCCAGCGAACCGCCAAGACAGAACAAGGACAGACTGGCTGCACAGATCATGGAAAAACGGCTTTCCCGGCCCGTCATGGCCAGGATCTCCTGAGCTGCCCGGATTTCCCTGCGAAACACACCCGGCTTCTTTCGGCTGGTGGCCTCGTTGATTTCCTCCTTTATTGTCCTGGGCTTTTGCATCAGGAAGCCAAACAGGCCGTCTGTAAATTTCATCGGTTTTAGGCCCAGAATTAAAAAAGCGCCGGTTATCATACCGGCACAGGCTAAAAGCTGCATCAATGTCATACGTTCACACCTCCCCTCAATTGTTTCAGCGCCTCTCCCGGCATCCCATTCTCCAACAGCCTTTTCGCCAGCCCGTCCGATATGGTATGCACCTGCTCATGGCGGCCTTCAATGATGAATTTTCCATCTTCCACCCGGTTTTCCGTGATTTTGTACTGGAACAGCGGCCGGTAGCTTCTGGTTCCATCCGGACGGATTTCACACTCCTGGATTTCCATCAGGCGCCGTTCCCGGTTTTCCAGCTGCTTACAGAATGCCACGATTGGATAGGCCTCCGTCACATAAGACAGGAGGGTCTCATCGCTCATGTCTACCGCCCGTTTGCAGAGGGATACCATACGCCGGTATGTGGCTTCACAGCTGTTGGAATGGATGGTAGTTACCACCGCCACGCCGGTCCTGGCCGCCTCCTGGGCTGCATTGGCCTCCGGCCCGCGCATTTCTCCCACCACAATGATATCCGGGTTAAACCGCAGCGCCATGTCCAGCAGGGCAATCTGATCCACCCTTTGTCGCTCATTCTCACTGTCCCGTGTCAGGGTATGGATAACGGAATTCGTTACCACGCCTTCCTTCTCGCGCACCAGCGCCAGCTCCCTGGAACCGCTCTCAATGGTATAAATCCGCTTGTTATCCGGTATGGTTGTCAAAAGCCATCCAAGCAGTGTTGTCTTCCCGGAGCTTGTCGCCCCTGCCACACAGATGGATATCCCATACCGCAGACACTCGGTCAAAAAGTCCATCATCGGCTGGGTGGCCGTTCCCCCTTTTATAAAGTCCTCCTGCTTCATGGATTGTGGATTCACAATACGGATCGAAGCTGCAATGCCTACGTCCTCATCCACCAATGGCGTTTTCATGGCAGCGATTCGGATGTTTTTAGACAGATGCCCCAGTACAGCCGGGCTGGCATTATCCAGAACCATACCGGACGTATGGAGCATACGGCGAATCACATTGATTGCATGCTGGGGACTCTCAAAGCGCTCGGTCAGTTTCTTCGTAACGCCCCCGGAATACTGGACTTCGATGTCCCGCCAGCTGTTGATGTCGATCTCCTCAATCCCTGTCCCAAACACGTACTTAGTTAGGAAGGAAAACTCTGCCATCTCAGTATAAATGGTATCCACCAGTTCCTGGCGGTCCATACCCTTTACTGCAATCCGGTAGTCCTGCACATATTTCGTGATATAGCGCTTAATCTGTTCCTTCACGTCCCCGCTTCCCTGGTCAATGATCAGCGTGGAATATTTGCTGGAAATGTACTCCTGCACTTCTTTTAAAACATCCGTAAATTCCCGGCCCTCTCCCTGAGGGGAAAAGAACAGGTTGTGGGCGCGGGGAGCCTGCGATTCTTGAAAGAGCAGCCGTTCTTCATCCTCTTCTTCTGTTCTACTGATCTCTTCTAAACTCAGTTCTTCCAAAACAGGCTGTTTTTCCGGGACAGCGGCTTCACTTTCTCCTCTCTGCGCTGATTCGTCCTCGTACTCTATTTCGCGTCTCTTGGAATCGCTATATTTCTGCAGTTCTACTTCCTGGTCATCACCAGTCGCTTCTGCCATTGCCGCCTGTCCGCCAATCTCCCGCTTCGGTCCCGGCCCAAATATATCCCCGGAGCGCTTTTCCCCTAACATCCAAACACCTCCCTGCTGATTGCCTCAATCGCCTTCCGGAACCCTTTGCTCTCCCGCAAAGATAAATCCGCCAAAAGATCCCCGGCCAGACTCTGCGCCGCCAGTTCCGCACAGTAAGGCAGCTTAAACGTCACACTTCCAAGCACCTGCTCCACATGTTCACTGGCCTCATTGGGTTTGATATTGCTGGCTACCTTATACTGTTTATCCGCATCCCATTTGTTGTCCCGCAGCAGGGGCAGCTGGCTGGAAAGATAGCTGATACTCTTCAAATCGCAGTTTACCAGGCGGAGAACCGCATCGGATTCCATCAGCGCAATGGCCGACAGGATATCATTGGCAATGTAGCTTCCACAGTCGATGATCACATATGGGGCCATTTCCCGCAGACACGTAATCAGCTCCGTTGCCTGCTTCGCGTTGTAAGGCGGATAGGTATATTCATTCTCTCCCCGCAGCATCCCCATCAGGGTCAAGTAATCATACTTTTTATGGGTAATCAGGTTGTGACGGACCAGGGACTGGGTCACCTGAGCGGCCGCCAGCACACTCCCCAGGGAATGTTCACATTCCAGGTCTGCCGGAGGGCAGATACAGGGCAGCATGGGAGCCGTCATATCGCAGGTCAGGAGAACCACGTTTCGCTTCTTCCCAACCAGGTACTTTGCCAGCTTCACAGCCACTGTGGATTTACCGCTTCCCGGACTCCCCCAGACCGCCAGGACCTGATTCCCCGGCTCATCCATGAAGTCTTCCTGCGCCTTTGCCGAGCGGTCGAAAATACTTCCTTTTTTGAAATTCAGCATTTACTCCACCCCGCTCTCGCTTCCTGCGGTTGCCTCTGTCTCCTCTCCCTGTACGGTTTCTTCACCGGCTTCTTCTACTGTTTCTGTTTCTTCAGTTCCGCTTTCCTTCTCCGTATTCTCTTCCATTTCCTCACTCTCTAGCGGATATAGTTCTTCCAGCATGATTTCCTGGGCCTCCACAAACTTCCGGGCATTTTCCTTTGTCCCCCGGTACACCAGGGATAAATGCAGCTTCCCTTCCGCCTCCAGTTCCGCAAGGACCTTTCCCTGCTCCGGCGTAACCAGAAGCGTCACGGTTCCCGGCAGTTCTTTCTCCGTCTTCTCATCGCCCCGTTCCCCGGTATTGGCGTCATATCCGCTGTTTGCTGTTACTGCAATGACCTCCACATATTGGAGTTCTGGCGGAATTATTGTAGAACCCTGCTTTCTATAATCCGGCGCAATTACAGATACAATGTCACCGCTGATCAGTTTTCCGGATAACCCGTTGGCAAAGGCCTTCACGCTGACGGAAATTGCCTGCTTTTCCCCATTCAGGTTATAAAGATAAGCATTCTCCGCTGCCGGTTCCTCCGCCACCTTGGAACGGATGATATAGTCACCCGGTGCCATATCCGCCGATGCATACTTACCAATCACTTCATCTATGTTTCGCACAACAGACTCCGGCAGGTTGTAAGATCCCACCTCCACCAGCTTCACCATATCTTTTGTAATCTCATCTCCAACCCGGATGTTTCTGGTAACCCGGACAATCTCTGTTTTCTCGCTGATCGTCCGGTTAAACATCGGCGTGATTGTAAAGCAGATCACCAGGGACAGTACAATGCAAAGCAAGCCGATCACTGTTCTGTTCTTAAAAATGTTCATATCCGTCTCCCTTCTCTCTATCCTTGGAGCATACAAAAATCAGCTGTCTCGGTTGCTACAGGACCATCTGACTTCTGCTCCAGAAGCCGCTCTAAAGAAACCAGCGGCACATCATCCAAAAACTGAATTCCTTTCATGGACATCTGATTTTCACCATGAAAATCAATTGGTACGTCTGAAATGACAGCACCGCTTATGTTTTCCTTCAAAGGATACTGGCTGACGAATACGCACTCCTCACCTTCTCCTGTTTCATCAATCCATACATCGTAGCAGTAAAAACCATCCGGGACCGTGTCATGATCCACGGCGTACCCAGTTCCGTAAAGCCGTTTTCCCTCCAGTTCAAACGGTTCATAATACATGGTGAATGCATTGGCTCTCTCTACTTCCATATTGGTTCCCCTTACCTCACTGCAGACAGTCTGCCTTTTTTCTGAACCGAATACAAAGGACACTCATGCAGCTAATCAACACAAACAAAACAAACAACCTTTTCTTCATTTTCCGACTCCTCCTAAATATAATAAGCGGCAGCGTATCCAATAGCCAGGAATGGAGCCATTGGATACGCAGTCCATACCTGCCTTCTAAAAAGCGGCAGCACACACAACGCCCCCAAATGAAATAGAAGCTGGAGCAGAAGTCCCAGTATGGTTCCCATCAGGGCACCCGGCAGCCCCAGCACAAGGCCACAGGCTATTGCCAGCTTCACATCTCCGCCGCCGATTCCCCCTCTTACTGCCGCTGCCAGGAAAAACAGCGCCGGGATAAGCCCCAGAAGACACTCCGGACGAACGTACATAAGGGAAAGGGCGGCGATACTTCCGCTCACCCAGTCCGGAATCTCCCGCCGCTTCAGATCCACAAAGGAGGCGGCCAGCAGCAGAAAGAGAAACAGAACTCCCTGCACCCTACATCTGCAGGCTGGGCTGTTCCCCCGCCTGTTCCGGCGCCTCCGTCTGGGGAGCACCTGTCTGCTGGGCCACAGACTGTTCCAGCGCCTGCTGGTAGGCTGATAACACTGCATTGTGAAGCTGTTCCCTAAACTCCGCCGTGACCGGGAAACACACTTCCTTATACCCTTCCGTTGTCTTCCGGCTGGGCATAGAAATAAAGAGTCCCCGCTCTCCTCCGTCCATCACTTTGATTCCCCGGATTGCAAGACAACTGTCGATGGTGGCGGATGCATACCCTCGGATACTTCCCACCTCGCCGGGCGGGTACATGGATGTAATTCTTACGTCTACAGTAGGCATATAAAGTTCCTCCTTCTTTCTTTTTCTTTCTGCGTTTTCTGTCAGCCTGCATAGTTGAACATCTCGGTAATGCGCCGGGACAAAGTGGGTAACACATTTTCAGAGAATAATGCGTACAGACCGGCCAGCAGCAGAGCGCCGATCACCACAGCCATCAAGATCTTGATAGCGCTATCGATGAAATTTTCACCGGAACGGTCTGCAAGAACCGCCCGTACCTTCCACATATTCCACGCTGCCACACGTTTTACACGCTCAAATCCTTTTCTCATAGATTGCTCCTCCTCACATGATAAAAGGCAGCCTTTCGCTGCCTGGTTTCCATTGCTACAACTGAAGCACCAGGGACTGGACCGGTTCCGGTCCCCCAAATGCAACCTGCTTGAAATCCCTATAATCCACGTAATAGAATTCACTAGCTTCCTCATTGTATAGCTCAATCACATCTGACACCGAGAGGGAATGTCCCGTATAGCCCGGAACCTCCTGCCCTCCATCAAATTTCTCGTAGATCCTATCCAACTCATTGGTCTCTATTTCCCCATCATAAACCATGTGGTAATTCTGTGGGTCCGGTTCTCCGAATCTCTCAACCAGCGTATCATAACCAATGAATTTCATATGGATATTGACCTCGGGCTTTAGCTGCCAGATCCGGCAGTTCTTCAAGGGTTCACAGCCCTGAGTCTCCACCTGTCCATTCATCAACCGGTCGTATACGCCGCCCTTCCATACCACGGCTTCAATCCCGCCCTGCCGTTCCAGATAGGATTCCAGTTCCTTTCCCTTAAAGATCGAGTCCACCACCGCCTGACTCCCGGCAATATATCCGGCTGGGTTTCCAAAGTATATAATCCGTCCGTTTTCCACCCGAATCCCACGCATAGGACTTCCACTCCTTTCCTCGTCTGTTTTGTTCATCTTTGGAGCCTGCAGCGTCTTCCCCAGACATTCCTATTTCCTCTAGGTGCATCCCTGGCCCAAAATCCATGCCACATCTCAAATTCCTCTCCATTTTTATCTACAAGCCGATGACTCTGAATCGCCTTTCCCATATACTCTGACTTTCTAGGATGCTCTTCCAGATACTTGCGCAGTCTCTGCTCCGGAGAGATGAAAGAGACGGACTTTTCATCCACATCCCCACCCCCACGAAAGAATGGGATCATAAGCAGCATATCCAAGTAGTGGTCCAATCGCTTCCGAAACTGCTTCATGTCCCTCCCCGTCAGATCCCTCAAGCAACGTTTCCGGTCCACCTCCTGGCTGTAAATGAAATCCGACAGACGTTTTTTCTCGGTTGCCAGCGTTATTAACTGCTATGCTCCGTCTTGCTTCCCCTCTTCAGTGTCATTTCTACCGTCAGCAGGTCACTGATCCGTCTTTTCCATTCCTCTCCTTACATCTGCATTGGCCCCGGACTGCCTTCCAATCCCTGACGCATCTGATCTAACGCTTCCTGTATAGGATAAATTTGCCTGCCATCCCGCACCTCCCAGACACAGAAATCATTCCGGTCACATAGCATGATCCGGTGCTGATAGGGTTTTTGCATTTCCACATATTCCATGGCTTCCTTTTCATTACAGAGCCGCACCCCGGCCG
>ENA-ORSX01001825-ORSX01001825.1-human-gut-metagenome-genome-assembly--contig:-NODE-1825-length-13704-cov-5.755806_pt1 | contig 13704 bp, 10 predicted proteins | sample MGYA00241904_ERZ509172 | MGnify/ENA primary metagenome ERZ509172 (study PRJEB26280, sample SAMEA2338795) | human gut metagenome | biome: human gut; feature: human-associated habitat; material: faeces...
AGCGTGTCGAAAAAGTGGCGCTGCCACTTTTTCGAGAAAGATAGCATGGCGGAAGGGACTCGATTTCCAGCAAAATAGTCGCCACTTCCGCCATGAGAGGGGTCATTTCCGAGGCACATGTCCCCGGAAACGACGGATTTTTGCTTTATTCCTGCGGCTGCGGCCGCAGGAACTCTGCGAGGCTTTCCTTTGCGGGAGGTCTTTGACAGGCCAGAGGCCCGGAACCATACGGTTCCGGGCCTCGTCTCGTCGCTATACTGTCTCAGTTCAGGAAGTCCTTCCGCTTCTTGGAGCGGCTGGGGTGGCGCGCCGTCGTCGCGGGCTGCGCATTCCTCGCCTCCGCCGGACGGCGAAGGCTCCCTCGCTCCGCCGCTCCTCCTCTCCCCACGGGACCCGCTTGCGCTGGGCTCCCGCGGGGCCCCCGAAACTGCGCCCAATGCCTGACGGCATCAAAAAAGAATCAGTTCAGGAAGTCCTTCAGCTTCTTGGAGCGGCTGGGGTGGCGCAGTTTTCTCAGGGCCTTGGCCTCGATCTGGCGGATGCGCTCACGGGTGACGTTGAACTCCTTGCCCACCTCCTCCAGGGTGCGGGTGCGGCCGTCCTCAATGCCGAAGCGCAGCTTGAGCACCTTCTCCTCCCGGGGAGTCAGGGTGCCCAGCACGTCCACCAGCTGCTCCTTGAGCAGGGTGAAGGAGGCGGCCTCCGACGGCTCGGAGGCGTCCTCGTCGGGGATGAAGTCGCCCAGGTGGGAGTCCTCCTCCTCGCCGATGGGGGTCTCCAGGCTCACCGGCTCCTGGGCAATTTTCAGAATCTCCCGCACCTTGTCCACGGGCATGCTCATCTCCTCGGCGATCTCCTCGGGGGAGGGGTCGTGGCCCAGCTCCTGGAGGAGCTGGCGGGAGACACGGATGACCTTGTTGATGGTCTCCACCATGTGGACGGGGATGCGGATGGTGCGGGCCTGGTCGGCGATGGCCCGGGTGATGGCCTGGCGGATCCACCAGGTGGCATAGGTGGAGAACTTGTAGCCCTTGGTGTAGTCGAACTTCTCCACCGCCTTGATGAGGCCCAGGTTGCCCTCCTGAATCAGATCCAGAAAGAGCATGCCGCGGCCCACATACCGCTTGGCGATGGACACCACTAGGCGGAGGTTGGCCTCGGCCAGGCGCTGCTTGGCGGCCTCGCCCCGCTTCACCAGGCGGCGCAGTTCCTTCTCCTCCTCCTCGGTGAGGGAGACTTCCTCGCCGTTTTTCCGGGCCTGCTCCAGCTCCTCCATCTGCTCCTTGGCCGCGTCGCCGGCCCCCATATCCTGGGCTAACTGGATCTCCTCATCGGGAGTGAGCAGATTCACCTTGCCGATCTCCTTGAGGTACATCCGCACAGGGTCGTCGATGCCGAAGGAGTCCACCAGCGTATTGGGGTCCACCATCTCCTCCTCGGGGAGCTCCTCAATCTCGTTGAGCTCCTCCAGGGGGGGCATGATATCATCGGCCAGCTCGGGCAGATAGTCATCGCCCACGGTGTCGATGCCCAGGTTCTCCAGGGTATCGTAGATCTTGTCCATCTGGTCGCTCTCCAGATCCAGGTTCTCCAGCACATCCATGAGCTCACTGGACGAGAGCTTGCCGTTTTTCTTGCCCCGCTCGATCAGCTCCGCCAGCTTTTCCGCCCCCTGGACGCCCTCGACGACCTTCATGACCTCGATCTTGCCCTGCTCCATTTTCTTCACATTGGCCTGGGCCAGCTTGGTCTGATCCTCCAGGGTCAGGGTGTGTACCTTCTTGCTGGTGGTCTTCTTTTCACTCATGCGGTTATCCTCCATACGCTTTTCTTTCTCTGAACTTCTCCCGTGCCGCCAGCAGGGGGTCGCTTGCGCCCGCCCCGCCCCGCTTGAGGGCCTCGGTCTCAATGATCTCTATGTAATCCCGAAGGGCCTGAGCGCTGTGCGCCAGGGCCTCCGGCTGATCCATCACGCTCACCAGGTGGCTCATCTCCTCCGGGGAGAGCGCCCCGGCGAGGGCGGCCAACTGGGTAGAGCGCCCCTCCCGGTGGCGCTGGCACAGCAGGGCGTAGATCTTGGCCAGCACCGGGGCGGAAAACTGCTCCGGCCCCAACCCCTCCACCTGGGGAAACAGGTCGGGCTCCAGCAGCAGCAGCCTCACCACCCCCTCCTCCGCCCGGGCCGAGCGGAGGTTCTCATACCGCAGCTCCCGCTCCCGGGGCTGGAGCTGGGCCGCCGGCGTCAGCTCCCGGCGGGCCTGCTTCTTGCGGGCCTGCCATGCCCGGTTCTTGCGGAACCGCTCCACCTCCTGGGCAAAGGCCCCGGCCGAAATGCCCGCGGCCGCCGCGGCCTTGTTGCCGTAAATCTCGCGCTCGATGGGACTCTGGAGCGCCGCCACCGTCTCCACCGCCTCCCGGAGGAAGGCCATGCGCCCCTCCTCGTCGGCCAGGCTGTGCTTCTGCTGGAGGGTCTCCAGCCGGTAGTCGTTCTGGCCCGCGCTGCCATTCAGGCACTTCTCAAAGGCCGCCGGGCCGAATTTCTTCACAAAGTCGTCCGGATCCTGCTTGACGGGCTTGCCCTCCGCGTCGTAGGCGTTGGGGAGCTGGAGCACCCGGACATTTAGGTTGGCGTTTTTCAGAATGTTGAGCACCCGGTCGGTGGACTGCTTACCCGCCGCGTCGTTGTCGTAGCAGAGCACCAGCTCCTTGGTGTAGCGGGCCAGTATCCGGGCGTGCTCCTCGGTGAGGGCGGTGCCCATGGTGGCCACCACGTTGTCAAACCCCGCCTGGTGGAGGGTGATGACGTCGATGTTGCCCTCCACCAGCACCAGATTGGGCCGCTTGGTGCTCTTGGCAAAGTTGAGGGCGTAGATCAGCCGCCCCTTCTTGAAGGCAATAGTCTCCGGGGTGTTGAGGTACTTGGCCCCCTCCTCCCCCGGCAGGATGCGGCTGGTGAAGCCGGCCACCTCCCCCCGCACGTCGATGACGGGGAGCATGAGACGGGCGCGAAACTTGTCGTACACGCCGCCGTTCTTGCCCGCCACGGCCAGCCCGGCGTCGATGAGCTCCATCTTGCTGTATCCCTTGGCGGTCAGCGCCCTGGTCAGCGCGTCCCACTGCTCCGGAGCCGCCCCCAGGCCGAAGCGGGTGGCGGTGCGCGGCGCAATCTGCCGCTGGGCCAGATAGTCCCGCACCCGCGCGCCGCCGGGGCCCTTGAGGTAGTCGTGGTAAAACCGGGCTGCGTCCCGGTTGGCCGCGAGGGCCCGGGCCCGCTTTTTGCGCCCGGCGTCATCGGCGCCTGTGTCAGGCACCTCCAGCCCCGCCCGCTGGGCCAGCAGGCGCACCGCGTCGGGAAAGGGCAGGTTCTCGATCTCCATGATGAAGGAGATCACCCCGCCCCCTTTGCCGCAGCCGAAGCAGTGGTAAATCTGTTTATCCGGCGAAACCGAGAAGGAGGGCGTCTTTTCGTTGTGAAAGGGGCACAGCCCCCACAGGTTGTTTCCCTTCCGGGTCAGGTGGACATAGGAGGAAACCACGTCGGAGATCTCGCTCCGGGCCACCAGCTCGTCGATGAATTGTTCGGGAATCGGCACGCCGCGCCCTCCTTCCGACTATGTTTTCCACAATATACCAGGCTTATACCCTCCCGCGCGGCCTGCCTGTCCGCGCCTACTTCACGCTCCAGGATTTCGGAATGAACGCCGCGTTGAAGCACTCCACCGCGTAAACGTCGGTCATGCCCGCAATATAGTCGCAGACGGCCCGCTCCACTCCCTCCTCCATCCTGATGTCCTGAAACTCCGGTGGCAGCTTGTCCGGCTCCCGCCGGTAGTAGTCGAACAGGCGGCGGAGCAGCTCCTGAGCCTTCCCCTCCTCCCCCTTGGCCACCGGATTGCGGTAGACAAACTCGAACATGAACGCCCGCAGCTCGCCCATGGCGTCCCGGCAGGCGGGGGACTGGAGAATTGCGTCCCGCCCGGCGCTCTGGGTGATGATGTCCACCGTCAGGGTGTTGATCCGCTCCGAGTGGGTGAAGCCCAGTACCTGGGAGATGGACAGGGGTATGTCCATGGGGTAGATGATCCTGCCCCGGATGGCGTCGTCAATGTCGTGGTTGATGTAGGCGATCTTGTCGGCCAGCCGGAGGAGCTGGCCTTCCAGGGTCTCCGCCCGGTCGGGGCCGGTGTGGCAGAGGATGCCCCGCCGCACCTCATAGGTCAGGTTGAGGCCCTCCCCCTCCTTTTCCAGCCGGTCCACCACCCGCAGGGACTGCTCGTTGTGGGCGAAGCCGCCGGGCAGGATTTCATTGAGCACCCGCTCCCCGGCGTGGCCGAAGGGGGTGTGGCCCAGATCGTGGCCGTAGGCCGCCGCCTCCGCCAGATCCTCGTTGAGCCGCAGGCCCCGGGCAATGGTGCGGGCGATGCGGCTGACCTCGATGGTGTGGGTCATGCGGGTACGGTAGTGGTCCCCCTCCGGCTCCAGAAAGACCTGGGTCTTGTGCTTGAGCCGCCGGAAGGCCTTGGAGTGGATGATCCGGTCGATGTCCCGCTGGAAGCAGGTGCGGGTGGGACAGGGCTCCAGCGGCGTCTGCCGCCCCCGGGATTGGGACGACAGGCATGCAAAGGGGGAGAGCATCTCCCGCTCCAGCGCCTCGGTCTGTTCGCGCAGGGTCACAGATACCACCTACCTCTCAGCAGTCTCTGTAACTATATACTTCTTTCCTCGGAAAAATCCTTCTTTTTTGCAAAAGATTCATGATTTGTTCATACTTGTGTCCCGGGCACCGCCTGGAAGGACTCGCCGCACACCTGGGCGGCCACTCCGCCGGCGGCCAGCTCGGTAAGCCGGGCGGAGAAGGCCTCCGCCCGCTCCTCGGGCAGCAGGGCGTGCACCGTGACGTCGGCGGCGTACTCCACCTCCCCCAGCACCCCGCCGTGGGCCTCCAGCTCCAGCTTGAGCCGCTCAAAGAAGGAGTAGGGGCAGGGCACGGCCACCTCCACCCAGCGGCGCACCACGGAGATGCCCGCCGCGTCCAGGGCGTCCTTGGCGGACTGGGTATAGGCCCGCACCAGCCCTCCCGCCCCCAGCAGGATACCGCCGAAGTAGCGGGTCACCACGCAGCAGACGTTGGTGACCCCCTCCCGCTGGAAGACATTGAGCATGGGCTGGCCCGCCGTGCCCTGAGGCTCCCCGTCGTCGGAGTAGCGCTCCACGCCCCCCTCCCGGATGCGGTAGCACCAGCAGTGGTGGCGGGCGTCGTAGTGCTTTTTTCGGATCTCCTCGATGCGGGCCCTGGCCTCCTCCTCGCTCTCCACCGGCCAGACATGGCCGAGGAAGCGGGAGCGCTTCTCCACCAGCTCGGTCTCGGACGCTCCGGTGGGGACAAAATACTCGGTCACCGCTCCCACTCCCTTCGGGTGACGGCAAAGTAGTGGGCCAGCCGGGTCTCGCCCAGCTGCTCCACCGCTTCAATACGGGAGAGGCGGTAGGTCATACCGCACTTCTGCATGACCCGCTTGGACTTGCGGTTGCCGTCGTAGTAGGCCGCCCACAGGGCCTGGTAGCCCAGGTCGGCGAAGGCGTGGCGGATAATCTCCTTCACCGCCTCGGGGATCAGCCCCTGGCCCCAGCAGTCCCGGGCCAGGGAATAGCCGATCTCCTCGCTGGGCGTCCCCAGCTCCGTGCGGTGCCGGTCCACAAAGCCCGCCGAACCGATCAGGCGGCCGTCGGACTTGCGGAGCACCGCCAGGGCATCCGAGGGGACGAAGATGTTCTCGATGACCTGTCGGCTCTCCTCCACGCTCCGGTGGGGGCGCCACCCCGCCGGGGGGCCCACCTCCGGGTGGCTGGCGTAGGCGTACAGCCCCTCCGCATCGTCCAGGGTGAAGGGGCGCAGGAGCAGGCGGTCAGTCTCCAGTAACTGCATGGCGGTTCCTCCTTATATCGCAAGCATTGAACCCCCTCGGAGCGCGGAGGGGGTATCGCGCCGTTTACGGCGCCTCTCAGTCCTCCCAGGGCTCCTTGGGGGGCGTCCAGCCCGACACGATATAGTCCTTCAGGCGGCCAAGCTGGACGGGGGTACACACCGCCTCCACCTCGATGGCCTCGCCGTAGTCCACCCGCTCCACCTTGGCCTGCCGGTGGAGCATGTCCACCACGCCGCCCTGGTCGTAGGGCAGGCGGAGCACCACCCGGCAGGCGCCGGTGTCCAGGCGGCCGCCGATTTTCTTCAGCAGCTCGTCCAGCCCCTGGCCGGTCTTGGCCGAGATGGACACGATGTCCGCCCCGTGGGGAAGGATGTCGCCGGTAAATCTGTCGCACTTGTTGAACACGTCGATGCGGGGGGTCTGCTCCGCCCCCAGCTCCACGATGAGCTGCTCCACCACCGCCGCCTGCTCCCGCCACAGGGGATTGGAGGCGTCGATGACGTGGAGGAGCAGGTCGGCGTAGCTCAGCTCCTCCAGCGTGGCCTTAAAGGCCTCCACCAGATGGTGGGGCAGCTTGCGGATGAAGCCCACGGTGTCGCTGAGCAGCACGGTGCAGGTGTCGCTGATCTCCAGCGTCCGGGTGGTGGTGTCCAGGGTGTCGAACAGCCGGTTGTTGGCGGGGATGTCCGCCCCGGTCAGCCGGTTGAGCAGGGTGGACTTGCCCGCGTTGGTATAGCCCACGATGGCCACCACCGGCACCTCGTTCTTCTCCCGGCGGGTGCGCTGGGTGGCCCGCAACCGCCGCACCTGCTCCAGCTCCTCCCGCAGCTTCTGGATCTTGCGGCGGATGTGCCGCCGGTCGGTCTCCAACTGGGTCTCGCCGGGGCCGCGGGTGCCGATGGCGCCCTCCTGGCGCTCCAGGTGGGTCCACATGCCCAGCAGCCGGGGCAGCAGATACTGGTACTGGGCCAGCTCCACCTGGAGCCGTCCCTCCCGGGTGCGGGCCCGCTGGGCGAAGATATCCAGGATCAGGGCCGCCCGGTCCAGCACCTGGACGCCCAGCTCCTCCGACAGCACCCGCTGCTGGGAGGGGGACAGGGGGTTATCCACCACCACCATGTCCGCCCCCATGGCCCCCACCAGCTCCTTCACCTCAGCCGCCTTGCCCTCGCCGATGAAGGTGCGGGGATCGGGGGCGTCCTTGTTCTGGAACACGGTGCCCACGCACACGCCCCCCGCAGTCTCCAGCAGATCGGCCAGCTCCTCCATGGAGGTGTCGTCGGCGTTTTCCTCGGCCGACAGGCAGTGGGCGTTCAGGCCCACCAGCACCGCCCGGTTTTTCGCTTGCTTTGTCTCGTTTTCCGTCATACCGTCCTCCGCGCCGCGGGCCGCAGCCCCGGCGTCAGTTTTTCTTCAGCACTTCCACAATCTCCCCGATGAAGATGCGGTGGTAATCCTTTTCGGGGTACCACTTCCCGTCCAGCTCTCCGTCCAGGAAGTGGGTCGGGTCCATGTCCTGCCAGTACGCCTTTTTACACACCAGCACCAGCCCGGCCTCCTCAAAGTAGGGCGCGCCGCACGCCGCCCCGGCCACCGTGAAGCCGCACTCCTTGACCTTATCCACGTCCCGGCCGCTCTTGGAGCCGCACAGGGCCAGGGCCTTCCGGTACTCCTCCCCGAAGAAGGAGAGGGTGAAGCAGTCCTCCCGCTCCACGAACTCCAGGGTGTACCGCTGGGGGCGGATGTAGACCGTGGCCACCGGCTTCCCCCACAGCACGCCCAGGCCGCCCCAGCTGGCCGTCATGGTATTGCACCGCTCCGCCGTCCCGGCGGTGACCAGCATCCACTGCTCGCCGATCATGGAAAAGACATTCTGGTTCAGCTCCTTGGGGTCAATTCTGCCAAACATCGCTCTTACCTCCATCCGTTGATCACCGTGTCCGGATCGTCCACATAGACCGAAACCTCGCCGCACTGGGGGCAGACCGCGGCCTTCAGAATTCCCATCCGTCCGTCGCCGCGCACGAAGCTTCCCCCATTGTCGATGATAATTTCATGTTTATGCCCATCCTCCTTGACGTTCCAGCCCTCCACCATCTCTGTCCCGCAGCGCAGGCACTTGCGCATGGCCGTCTCCCTCCTTATTCTTATGCCGCTCCGGCGGCTGGTATCCTTCCGATGCAAAAGAGCCCGTACCGAAACCGGTACGGGCTCTTACATACGAACTTACTTCTTGTCCAGGCCGAACTTCTTGTTGAAGCGGCTGACGCGTCCGCCAGTATCCACCATCTTCTGCTTGCCGGTGAAGAAGGGGTGACACTTGGAGCAGACTTCCACGCGAATGTCCTTCTTGGTAGATCCGGTTTCGATCACATTACCGCAAGCACACTTGATCGTGGTCTGTTCGTAGTTGGGATGGATGCCTTCCTTCATGGTGTGTTCACCTCTTTCTCGTTCTGGATGAGGCGGCGCAGCAAACCTCCACGCCTTATAAACGCTAGGATAGTATAGCACAGGAAAACCGGAATTGCAACTGTTTTTTCGAGAAATTTTTCAAGTTGCCAGCGGCCCTTCACACATCCACCGCCTGATCCAGGGCGAAAAACCACAGGCACCGGCGGATCACCGGCTTCCCGGTGATCTCCTCCAGCGCCCGGCTGTAGGCCGCGAGCTGGGGCCGGTACTCCTCCGCCCGGGCCGCTACAGAGCGCCGGTCCACCCGGTCGGTCTTGAAGTCCACCACGGTGATGCCCTCCAGAGTCTCAAAGCAGCAGTCCACCACGCCCTGGAGGAGCACCTGCTCCTCCGCCCCGGCCTGGGGGTAGTAGTCCGCCGCCGGAACCAGGATGGAGAACTTGAACTCCCTCCGCAGGGAGGTGGAGGCCATCAGCTCCCGCCCCAGGGGAGAGGCGAAAAAGGCCGCGATTTTGGCCGGGTCCACCGCCTCCCCCTGCTGGGGGGTGAGGAAGGCCCGCTCCACCAGCCGGGCGATCTCGGCCCGCACCTGTTCCACGCGCTCCGTCCGCTCGAAGTCGATGTACTGCATGACCAGGTGGAGGGCGGTGCCCTTCTGGGCCGGGGTGAGGCCGAACTCCTCGGCGGCGAACCGGGGCCGCCCCAGGCGGATGGGCCGGGGGGGCCGGACCGCCGCCTCGGCCACCTCCTCGTCCAGCGCCCGCCCCTTGAGCTGGGTGGCGGTGAGCTTGGAGGGCAGCTCCACCTCCGCTCCGTGGGGATAATGCCAGGCCAGCCGGGCCGCCAGGGCGGCGGTCTCCTCCCCCGCCCCCGCGGAAATCATCTCGCCGTCCGGGGGATCGGATGGGGAAACGGCATTCTCCTCCGGCTCCGCCTGGAACTCCGCCTCGTCCACAAAGCGGATATCCCAGGCCGGGCCGAAGTCCGCCGCCGGGACGGGCACCTGCACCCCCGCGGCCCGGCGGAGGGCCTCCCCGTCGGGCCGGGCCAGGGCGGGCAGCAGCACCCACTGCCCCACGCTCTGGCACCCGGCCAGCACCTGGGGCTCCACCGGACAGGCCGCGTCGGGGGCCAGCTTCTCCAGATCCCGCGCCCCGCCGGTGAGGGCCACCGACAAAATCAGCTTCTCCTTGGCCCGGGTCATAGCCACATAGAGCAGCCGCAGCTCCTCGGCCATCATCTCCAGCTCCAGCTTCCGGGCCACCGCCCGGCGGGCCAGGGTGGGATACTCCATCCCCCGCTCCACGTCCAGCCGCTTGGGGCCCACCCCCAGCTTGGGGTGGAACAGAATGGGCCGGCTCATGTCCTCCCGGTTGAGCCTTCGCGCCAGCCCGCAGAGGAGCACCACGGGGAACTCCAGCCCCTTCGACTTGTGGATGCTCAGGATGCGCACGCCGCCCCCCTCCCGGCCGGGGGCGGGCAGGGCCAGCTTGGCCCCGTTCTCCCGCAGCCGGGTCAGGTAGGACAAAAAGCCGAACAGGCCCTTGTGACCCGCCCCCTCGAAGCGGCGGGCCAGCTCCGCCAGGGTGAGCAGGTTGGACTGCCGCTCCTCCCCCCGGTCCATTGCGCCGAACACCCCCAGCAGATTGGTGCGGTCGTAGAGCTGCCAGAGCAGCTCGTGGCTGCTCAACTCCCCCGCGCCGAAGCGCAGCTCGTCCAGCTCGGCCAGAAAGGCCCGGCTGTCCTCCCCCCCGTCGGCGGCCAGGGCGGCGTAGAAGTCGGTATCGGGACTGGCGGCCCGGAGCTCCGCCAGCCGGTCGGCGGAGAAGCTGTACACCGGGGAGCGGAGGACGGAGATGAGGGGTACGTCCTGCCGGGGGTTGTCCACGATTTGGAGCAGGGAGAGGGCCACGTTCACCTCAGTGGCGGCGAAGAAGTCGCCGCCGCCCTCCGCCTCCCAGGGGATGCCCCGCTCCCCCAGGGCGCGGGCGTAGTGGTGGAGCACCGTGTTGGGGGAGCGGAGTAAAATCACGATGTCTGCCGGGCGGACGGGCCGCTCGCCGCCCTCGCCGTCGGAGATGGGGAAGCCCCCGTCCACCAGCGCCCGGATGCGCTTGGCCGCAAAGCGGGCCTCGATGAGATCCCGGGCGGTCTTCTCCTCCTCCCCCTCGGCGGAGGCGTCCACCGCGTCCAGCTCCACGGCATAGCGGCCGTCGGGCGGGAAGGGCGCGCCGGGATAGAGGGCCTCGTCGGCGGTGTAGTCCATCTCGCCGAAGTCGGCGGACATGACGCTGCGGAATACGAAGTTGGCCCCCTCCAGCACCTCCGGCCGGGAGCGGAAGTTCCGGGACAGGATGAGCCGCCGCTCCTCCCCCTCCGCCGCCCGGGTGTAGTCGGCAAAGGCGCGGTACTTGCCCAGGAAGATGGTGGGATCGGCCAGGCGGAAGCGGTAGATGGACTGCTTCACATCCCCCACCAGGAAGAGGTTCCTCCCCTCCCGGGACAGGGCGGTGAAGATGGCGTTCTGCACCTCGTTGGTGTCCTGGTACTCGTCCACCATGATCTCGTCGTACCGGGCGGACCACTGGCGGGCCAGCTCGGTGGGAGCTCCGTCCTCCCCCACCAGCAGGCGCACCGCCATGTGCTCCAGATCGGCGAAGTCCACCATGCCCCGGCGGGCCTTCTCGGCGGCATAGGCCCCCTCGAAATCCTTCACCAGGGCGAACAGCCCCCGCACCGCCGGGTGCACCGCCCGGAGATCCTCCAGGAGATCCGCCCCGCAGTCCTCGAACCACTCCCCCAGTTTCTCCATCCGCTTTTTGCAGGTGCTCCGGATGGCCTTCACCTGCTCCGCCGCGTCGGGGCAGTCCACAATCTTCTTGCGCCCCGCCGCCGGGAAGGGGATGGGCAGGGCGGCCCGGGCCGCGTCCCACCCCCGCCGCGTCCCCTCCACAAAGGCGTCCAGGGCCGCCAGGGTGGCGGAGAGGCTGGGGGCGTAATTGGCGTCCAGATTGGCGTCGCAGGGGCACAGCTCCAGGGCCCGGGCGATCTTGTCCCGCCAGTAGGCCCCCTGCCGCCCCGCGTCGGCCAGCAGCAGGCGGCCCCAGGGGGTCTCCCCCGGGTCGTCTACCCCCTCCAGGGCAAAGGCCCGCTCCTGCCCGTCCAGCCAGGCGGCGGGATTGGGGTGGGCCTGCACCCGCCCCCGGATGTCCAGCACGATCTGCATGAGCCGGCTGTCGTCCCGCCCGGCGGACATGGTGTCCACCAGCCGGGCGAAGTCGCTCCCCTCGGCGATGTCCTCATAGCGCCGGTCCAGCACATCGTTGAGGGCGCGGAGCATGAGGATGCCCGCCTCCCCCTCGTCGCACAGGCGGAAGTCCGGATCCAGCTCCAGCAGGTGGCCGCACTCCCGCAAAAGCTGGGCGCAGAAGGCGTGGACGGTGGAGATCTGGGCCTTATAGACCAGGGTGGCCTGCCGCCGCAGGTGGGCGTCGGTGGGGCGCTCCGCCAGCCGGGCGGACAGCTCCTCCACGATGCGGCCCCGCAGCTCGGCGGCGGCGGCCTTGGTGTAGGTAATGACCAGGAAGCGGTCGATGTCCAGCCCCTCCCCCTCCACCCGGGCCAGGAGCCGCTCCACCAGTACCCGGGTCTTGCCGGAGCCGGCGGCGGCGGACACCAGAAGCCCGCCGCCCCGGTTGTCTACCGCGGCCTGCTGTTCACTTGTCAGGGAAAAGGCCATAGGGCGCTCCTTTCAGCTCAGCGGGGATGGGTTCGGTTCAGTCCTCCCACTTTTTGGCGTGGGCTTCGTTCCAGATCTCCGGGCTGCCCACGCCCACCTCGTCGTAGCGGTAGACGGGGTTCTTCCCCGCCCTGCGCTGCTTCTGGTAGTCCTTGAGCACCCGGATGGCCTTTCCGCCCAGCAGCAGGATGGCCACCAGGTTCACCAGGGCCATCAGGCCCATCAGCACATCGGCCAGATCCCACACCATGGAGAAGCTCATCTGCGCGCCAATGAAAATGGCGGCCACACAGGTCAGCCGGAACACCAGCAGCCCGGTCTTGGAGTCCCGGATGAAACGGAAGTTGGACTCGGTGTAGTAGTAGTTGCCCACCAGGGAGCTGAAGGCGAACAGGAAGATGGAGACGGTGATGAACAGGGGGCCGAAGGGGCCCACCTGGCTGTGCACCGCCGCCTGGACAAAGTTCATGCCCTCGGAGTAGGCGTCGATGGGCACGCCGGAGAGGAGCAGCATGAAGGCGGTGGTGGAGCAGATGAGGATGGTGTCGATGAACACGGAGAGCATCTGCACCAGCCCCTGCTTCACCGGGTGGGACACGTCGGCGGCCGCCGCCGCGTTGGGGGCGGAGCCCATGCCCGCCTCGTTGGAGTAGAGGCCACGCTTGATGCCCTGCATGATGCAGGAGGCGCCGATGCCCGCGAACATGGCCTTGGGATCAAAGGCCTGAGAGACGATCATGGAGAGCATATAGGGCACCTGGCCGATGTTCTTGACGGTGATGAAAAGGCCCAGGGCGATATAGATGGCCGCCATGACCGGGACGATGCCGGAGGTGATGGCGCTGATGCGGCGTACGCCGCCGAAGATGCACAGGCCGGTGAGCAGGGCCAGCACCGCGCCCACCACCGCGGGCCAGACGCTCTCGGAATAGCCGGGCAGGTAGTACTGGAGGGCGGAGCCGGCGTTGTAGGCCTGGAGGGCGTTGAAGCCGTAGGCGAAGCAGGCGATGAGCAGCACCGCGAACACCACGCCGAAGAACCGGCTGCCCAGGGCCTTCTGGATGTAGTAGGCCGGGCCGCCCACCCAGTTGTCCCCGTGCTTCTCCTTGTAGCACTGGGCCAGGGTGCTCTCAATGAAGGCGGAGGCCGCGCCGATGAGGGCCAGCAGCCACATCCAGAACACCGCGCCGTAGCCGCCGATGACCGTGGCGGCGATGATGGCGTTGGCCACCCCGGCGATGTTGCCCGTGCCCACCCGGGAGGCGGTGGAGATCATCAGGGCCTGGAAGGAGGAGATGTCCTTGCCGTCCTTTTTCTTCTCCCCCAGCACCCGCAGGGCCTCGGGGAACAGCCGGAACTGCACCCCGCGGGTGCGCACGGTGAAGTAGAGCCCCGCAAAAATCAGCAGGGCGATGAGAATGTAGGTATACAGAAAGTTGCTGGTGTTGCTCAAGAGCGCTCCAAAATTGATCATGCGCAGATATTCCTCTCTTTTCATTTCTTTGCTTTTTACTATTCTGTGCCTAGGCCTTGTTTGAAAATAGTCAACACGCCCAATCACCGGGCCTTTTGCCCTCTGGACGGCCCAATTTTTCCTTGAAATCCGCCAGGATTCCTGCGAAA
>ENA-ORSX01001841-ORSX01001841.1-human-gut-metagenome-genome-assembly--contig:-NODE-1841-length-13588-cov-2.146013_pt1 | contig 13588 bp, 10 predicted proteins | sample MGYA00241904_ERZ509172 | MGnify/ENA primary metagenome ERZ509172 (study PRJEB26280, sample SAMEA2338795) | human gut metagenome | biome: human gut; feature: human-associated habitat; material: faeces...
TCGGGGCTGCCCAAAAACTACACGAGAAATACCCGCAGGTGACGGGGTACTGCACTTTCCGACAAGAATTTGTCGTCATGCACCGGGGAAAGCACAAGCTGGAGATTGATAACGCTTATAAAGTAACTCCCGGTTTCGACACGCTTTTCCAACCGGAAATGATTAGCGGGAATTTAAAACAAACTCTATCGCATCCCTTGGAAATCGCGATAACCCGGAGTTTTGCCCTCCGCACGTTCGGGAAGGAAAACCCGATGGGAGAGGTTCTCACGCTCGAAATCTACAAAGATGTATTCGTGAAGAACGGGGACGGTTACGGGGTTTCACAACAACAAGTCAACCAAGACTACACGATCACCTCAGTCATTGACGATCGCCAACCAAGTGTCCTGTATTACGAGCTTCTTTTCGGGTTATCCACGGAAGAGATTGCCCGGCAACCTTTCAGCACTTCGTGGTATCATAACGTGGTGCAAGTGCAAGCGGGAAGTGATCTATCCGTCCTGCAAGAAAAGGATGAAAACGCCACCCCGCTTTTCCTGCTCCCCATCGAACAGGCGTACTACACGAAAGATTATTCCGAGAACCGACTTTTCAGGTACCGGGATTATAAACAGTTGCAAACCAGCCTGTATATCGCACTACTTATTCTAATTATCGCTTGTTTTAATCACGTGAATATCAACATGACCCGTTCGTTCCAACGTCTGCTTTATTCCGGCCAGCAACTGATACACGGGGCTTCCCGGAACGAAATCCGGTGGCAGGTGATTCAAGAAACAGCACTCCAAGTAGGCTTTGCTTTCGTTATTTCACTGGCATTGATTTACACGGTGTTACCGACGTTTAATGCCTTTATGGATTCCAAGCTGGCTTTTGTCGATCTGTTCCGGGGAGAAACGCTACCGATCATTTCCTATACCCTTGTCGCCGTGATCCTGTTCCCGTCAATTTATATCCTGTACAAAGCGGAACGGGTGGCTCTGGCCGATATTCTAAGGAAAAATTACACGTTTCATCGCTCGCTGATTGCCGGAATTATTGTTGTCCAATTCACGATTTCGATCATTTTACTGGCCCTTTTCCTCACGATAAAAAAGCAGACCGAATATATCACACACATTCGCCCGGACGCGGAATCGATTGTTTCCATAGAACACGAATATACTCCCGACGAACATTCGTGGAAGACATTCAAGGAGCAAGTGATCACGCTACCGGAAGTTGTTGACTACACCTCTACCCTCCCGCTCATGAACGGGGCCATCGCTAACCGGGAGTTTAATGCCAACACGTTAAAGATGGATCAACGCTTTTTCCGTTTTTATCACGCTGAACTCGTGGCAGGGGATTCCTTGTGTCATGCTACCGATGTTTCGATCCACAAGGTGTTGGTGAATGAATCGCTGATCAGAAAGAAACCCAGTCGGGCAATCTTTTTCACATGACGGGATGGACTTCGTAATTTGCGGTGTCATCAAGGATTACGCTATTGATCACGTCACGAACGAGGTCGAACCGTTAATTATCATCCGGGAGACGGATGACTGGGTAAACGCCAGAGGCACGGTAATTAAAACCCGACCGGGAGAGGTTGAGGCCACGATTGCCCGGATGCAGAGCTTGTGGGAAACGATCGCTCCTGATGAATCTCCGTTGGTTTTTACTTCTTTGGCCGAGATTTACAGGGATATACACAAGGAAGAGTTCCGGACGGCACGAATCGTTTCCGTATTCACATGGATCAGTATGCTACTCTCTTGCATGGGATTATTCGGGTTAGCGTGGTATTCGGTTGAATGTCGGACAAAAGAAATTTGCCTGCGGAAAGTCAACGGAGCAACCGAGAAGCAAATCGTACTGCTCGTGTGCGGACGTTTTGTGAAATGGATGATTTGGACCTCACTTCTCGGTATTCCAATCGCTTGGTATTTGGCTAACGCATGGATTTCACAATTCGTGTACAGGGCCGAGTTATCCCCGTGGATTTTTATCACGAGTATATTGCTCGTAATCATGATAGGCATTATTACCGTGATTCGCCAATCTTGGTATGCCGCAACACTAAACCCAATAGATTCCCTTAAAACCGAATAGCCATGTTTAAGCAATATTTTAAATTCATAGTACGCAAGCTTTCCCGCAACAGGGTTTACACTGTGATCAATATTGTCGGGTTGTCCATTGCCTTTTCTGCCGCTTGGCTGATATACAGTCACACGTCAAACGAGTGGAATATGGACGGGTATTTGAAAAACAGCGACAATATTTACCGGGTGATCACCCGATACGGTGATGAGGATTTCTGGAATTGCCGAACCAACACGCCATTCGGTCCTGCAGCAAAACGAACATTTCCGGAAATCGTACAGGTAGCACGCTATTTTCAAAAAGATTATCGCATAAAAATAAAGGATGACCAAGATTTTACCATAGAACCTAAACTTGCATTTGTCGATCCTCCGTTCTTTGATCTGTTCGAGATTCCCGTGATACAAGGGAAAATTGACACAACCGTTTTTTCATGGATCGTGTTCACGGAAACAAGTGCCAAACGCTACTTTAACAAGGAGAACCCGATTGGAAAGACGGTAACCATTAAAGATGGAATCAATAACAGAAAAAAAGACATCAAATGCCAAGTCGTTGCTGTTATAAAAGATTTTCCGGCGAACTCGACGATTCAAGCAAACATCATCGTGGATTGCCGACAGGGAATCCCATATTTTGATGAACATCGAGGAAATTACTCTTTGTACACCTATTTTCATATCCTACCAACCGCAGACCTTCGAGCTATCGAAAAGAAATTACCGACAATCGCATCCAATATGCCGGACGACGTTAACCATTACAGTCACAGACTTCAACCCCTGAAAGATATTTATTTTCATTCCGATCATCTACGAGAAGATGAATTGTTACGGGGTTCTCAATCCCTAACCTATTTATTATGGAGTATCACAATTCTTATTCTACTACTTGCTGCCGGAAACTTCCTACTTATCCGAATTGCCCAACAAGACCGGGATTCTTCCCGTTTTGCCATACACAAATGTTATGGAGCCAGCAACAAGCATTTATTCTATCAATTGCTCGGTGAAATCGGGTTACAGACAGGAGTTATTCTTCTACTCTCGTGTATTTTGACCTATGGATTGCATCCTTATTTTATCCAAATCTTGTCACCGGAGCATATTTATCCATTTGAACTTTTCAACCTTTCCAATTTCGTATTTGTAGGATTTATATGTCTGATTATGGGGATCATTTGCTCCATTTTATACTTTCACTTTAAACATCATGTTAGCCGGGAAGGTGTGAGAGGTATGCTCCAACCCAAACCACAACAGATAAATCTTTCCAAAATTTTAACCATATTACAAATCGGTATTTTCACCTCATTACTTTTTTATTGTACCATCATTATTTCACAAATTAATTTTATAAAAAACAAACCACTAGGGATAGATACGGAACATATCCTTCAAGTTGGCTGGTTTGACAATTCCCGCAGCTATCAACCTCTAAAAGAAGAATTACTTCAGCATCCCGGAATTCTTTATGTATGTAACGGTATGAGTATACCTTTTACTTACATACCCTCCATCGAGAAAATACCCCTTCTCACAGAGCCGGAAAAACAAATTGATGTTGTATGTGCATACGGGGACGAAGACTTTACCAATGTATATAAAATTCCGATTATTGAAAGTCAGGAGTTTACTCCTATCGAATTTAATCCCTCGCCTGAAAATAATTACTCATCAACAACCGACGTGTGGGTAAATAAAAAATTCGTGGAAACGTTCAAACTGGATCACCCTCTAGGAATGATCCTAAACCAGCAACATTCTGTTCACTATCGAATTACAGGAGTTACGGAAGATTATCACACGCAATCACTCCATTACCCGGTACGCCCCACGATGATTTTACCGCCATCCTCGTATTTATTATTAATACGTTACCAACCGGGAAAACGGCAAGAGATTCTTGAATATCTGCAAGACTTATATCTATCCCGAAACCCAGAATATATTTTCGAGTGCAAGGAATATAATTACTCAGACCTATACCAAAAAGACATGGCCTTTATGGAACTCGTGATCCTGTTTTCACTGATCGCCATTCTAATCGGTGGTATGGGGATATTCGCTTTTGCCATATTCATGGTGGAAAGCAAAACGAGGGAGATCGCCCTTCGGAAAGTAAACGGGGCATCGGAACGACAAATCATGTTACTATTTAACCGACAATTCATGACAAAAGTTCTCGTGGCCTGCGTGATCGGTCTGCCGATAGCGTACTACGCCTCCCGGAAATGGCTGGAAAACTACGCTTACAGGATAGAAATACAACCTTGGATTTTCGTACTTACCATCGTTATATCCCTTTGTATTGTTCTGCTCGTGACCAACTGGCAGATCCGGCAAGCATCAAGAAATAACCCGATAGATACCCTTAAAACCGAATAATCATGCAAAACGTTCAATTCAAAATCATATTTCGAGGTTGGCTAAAAAACAAGACCTACACGCTGATTTCTTTGATCAGCCTGATCACGGGGATCACGTGTTGCACGCTGCTCGTTACTTTCGTGATACACGAATATAATATCGCTCATTCTATCTTGAATAGTAAAAATAGTTATCTTGTTCAGGAGCAAAGGAAACAAGACGTCCATCCCAATGATGCTTTCATTTCCGGGGAAAGCGGGGTTCAACTAAAAAACATTTATCCAGAAGTGAAAGCCTATTGTGTATTCCGGAATGAACATCTTCTTTTCAGTGAAAAAGCGGAAGAACCGGACTACATGGATGCTTATTCTGTTACACCCAACTTCACCGACTTTTTTAAACTTCCCCTTTTATCGGGAGATTTACGCAAAACACTCTCATCCCCCAATGAAATTGCCGTTACCCGGTCTTTTGCCCGCCAACAATTCGGAATTGCTAACCCTATTGGGAAATCTCTCACATTAGGGCGCTATATTGTTCATTTTGACGGGGAGAAAAATATCTACAAAAAGATATTCGAACCTTGTACAATCACAACTGTTATTGACGATTCGCAAAAGAATTTTCTCCATTTTGGGATATTACGAGGATTACCGGACGAAGAAATATCAAAAGTTACCGGATTCTCTTTTTACATTTTTATCGAGCTTTCGTCTAAAGTTACAGCTCCAAATTTCCTAACAAAAATAAATGATCGGAACGAAGAAGTATTTAAGGATAGAACGATCTATCTAAAACCTGTTGAACAACTTTATTTTTCAAAAGCAAAATATTTATACGAGGACGGATTAATCTTTAAACGTGATCCTTCTTTCGTTTATTTAGGCATGGGAGTTGCCATACTCATATTTATCATCGCTTGCTTCAACCACATCAACATTTGTCTGACCCGTACCATACAACAATTAAAAACAACCGGGATTCAACTTATTTCGGGAGAATCAAAACAAGGAATACGTAAACAGTTAATCATGGAAACCGGATTACTCGTTATGTTTTCCTTTATCGTATCTATTGGTATTATCCATATTCTTATTCCTTATTTCAACACATTCATTACTTCCGATTTATGTCTATCGGATTTATATGCCGGATATACTCCACTGGTGCTAATTCTTTTACTCGGTACAATTATCATCATACCTCCTTTATACGTGATCCTAAAAATCAACAAAAATTCTCTATCTGAAATTCTAAAGAATGAAAACAAACAAAAAAACATTCTTATTCGCAATATTGTGATTACCCAGTTTACCATATCCATTATCCTGACGACAACAGTGGTAAACATTCACCACCAGATGGACTTCGCAACACATTGCCGTCCACACGCCAATGAAATCTTGATATTAGGATGGGGACTTTACACGGTAGAAGATGAAACGACGAAAGCTTTTTATGACCAACTCTCTTCCATCCCGGAGATCACGCACCGAACGATGAGCGCTATCACTCAAAATTGCACTTACGGACTAGATAATATGTACGTGGCTTGCACAGACGCCGATCTCTCGTTCTTTGATTTTTATGATATACAACTTTTGGAAGGAAGACTTTTCTCTCCGGGAAAACAAGGATTACATGAAGCCATCGTGAACGAGACTTTTCTAAAGAAACAAGGGATAACAGAGCCTTTAGGTAAAACCTTCCAAATATGGGATGAAACCTACACGATCGTCGGGGTCGTTGCCGATTATCCAAGAGATAAACTCACCCGAGAGATCACGCCATTATTTATTCGATTCAGTGATACCGGGTCTGATCGTCATATTATCCGTATTCAACCCGGTACCCGAAAAATAGTCGAAGAAAAGATTAATGCACTTTGGAAACAAATTGCTCCCGGAGCAATCGAAATAAAAACTTGTAGTCTGTCTGAACGCTACATGGAGTTTCACGAAGAAGAGTTACAAGTAATGAAAATTCTTTCAATATTTTCCTATATCAGCATTTTGCTAGCCGGTTTAGGATTATTCGGATTAGCATGGTTCTCCGTGGAGAACAGGCGGAAAGAGATCAGCCTCCGTAAAATCAACGGGGCCAGTGAAAACCAAATCGCCGTGTTACTATGCGCCCGTTTTATCAAATGGATTCTAGTTGCTTTTTGCATCGGGGCGCCGATTGCCTATTACTGCTCAGTACAGTGGCTCACACAGTTCGTTTATAAAAACGAAATTTCTCCGGTATCATTTATCTTTATCGGTATAGCGGCAGTCGTTATTGGCACGCTGACCGTCGCATGGCAAGCATTTAAAGCCTCCCGGATGAATCCGGTAGATACTATAAAATAGGGGAAAGTCAAGCGTTCTTTCCCCTATCCAAATCATTCTCGTCTGGTTCCGTACCCAAGGCATCGGACTCTTCTTTTACCTCGTCCATGTAATTAGCCAAATTATCCCGGGCATCATCATCGTCATTCTCCAGAATTTCACCTAAAGCGTTTATATATGCCTCGTGTAATTTCTCATCATCTTCGGGTGTCAGATGCTTTTTCACATCCATATTCTCTTGTTTCTTTTCCTTCTCTTTCATAACCGTGTTCGTTTGAATTTATACACGTGAAACGAAAGAAAAGGAAAAAAGTTTATAAAAATTTAGTCATGTAACTCATTATATATTGCCATACCCTTTACTGTCAACAAATATTTTTGCCGAGGATGATTAGGCTTTTCCGGGTATAGTAATCTTATAAAACCATTTTTCATTGCCGGATTGATATAATTCTCCAAAAACGTAGGACGGTGTTTCAGCTTCAGTTTTTCCATTAACTGTTTAAGAGTATATTGCTCATCTCCTATTGACAACAAAAGAATACGTTCTTGTCCGGTAAGTTGTTCGGTAAGTTGTTCGGTAGTTGTTCGGTTATCGGTAGATTCCACCTTCTCTCGTATTTCTTCAGGAAATTGGATGAGCATATATCTATTTTTTAATTCGTTTTTCTCTCCCATCAGTAAATTACGAAAAAAACGTTCTAAATATTCAGTATCACGTGTAATACTTTTTTGAATATTCTGATAATTAGCTCGTACCAAAGCATTCCTAAAATACCAAGAATGATTGGCAAAAAGATTATTCTCAACATTGAATCCCATAGAACGTAAATATTGGATAGTAAAAACGGCTGTTGTCCGAGTATTTCCTTCCCCAAAAGGATGTATCTGCCATAATCCTGATACAAATTTCGCCACATGACTTGTAACTTGTACTATACTCAAACCGGTATAGTCAAACCCTTTCTCTTGTTCAAGATCATATTCCATGGCCTTACGAATATCTGGAGCGGAAACATATAGCACCGTATCACCTCGAAGGACCCATTCTTTTTTAATAATATTATAGTCCCGAATTTTTCCTGCAAATTTAAATACGCCATCAAATATACGTCGATGAATAGCTATAAATCCCGCTACAGTAAAAGCAAATGTCCGTTCACTTAACAACTTAGCAATATTAGCCGACACCTTATCGGCCTCTTCCGTATCATCAGCATCATTTACACGATCGCCTTTTGACTCGTAATAATTCTTGATAAGCTGACGAGCCTCGTCAATTGTTATATCCCCTTCTATGTTCCGACGAGCTGTTTCGATTAAGTATTCCGACGGTTTTAATCCATCGACAGCCTGTAAACCAATTGCAGTTTGCCATACATAACCTTTTTCCCGTTTATGAGGTTCATTTTGCTTTATATATTCTTCGAAATCATTCATGCTAAATTTTCTTATTTTATGCCTGCTTAATCGAAAGACCGATACGTTTCCGTACCTTATCAACCTGCACGATTTTCACTGAAACATGCTGATTCAAAGAAAGTACATCCGCCGGGTTCGAAATATATTTATCGGCAATCTCGGATATGTGTACTAGTCCGTCCTGTTTCACGCCAATATCCACGAAGGCTCCGAAGTTCGTCAGATTAGTCACGATACCCGGAACAACCATCCCGATCTCCAAATCGTCGATCGTGTGAATGTTGTCAGCGAAACTGAATACTTTAGCCACGGAACGGGGGTCACGCCCCGGTTTCTTGAGTTCATCCACGATGTCTTTCAACGTGGGTAGCCCAATCCGGTCATTCACGTAACGGGATAGTTCAATCTTATTACAAGTCTCCTCGTTACCAATCAACGATTTCAACGGGATGCCCAAGTCTTTTGCCATCCGTTCTGCCACGGCGTATGATTCCGGATGCACGGATGAATTATCCAAGGGATTTTCGGCCCCCTCGATACGAAGGAACCCGGCACACTGTTCGAATGCCTTCTCTCCCATACGTTTCACTTTTTTCAATTCGCTGCGACTACGGAATGCCCCGTTCTCCTTGATATAAGTAACCACATTTTCTGCCAAAGTCGGCCCCAATCCGGAGACGTAAGTCAACAAGTACTTGCTTGCCGTGTTCACGTTCACCCCAACCCGGTTCACACACGACTCGACCACCCGATCCAAACTCTCTTTCAATTTGGATTGATCGACATCATGCTGGTATTGCCCTACCCCGATAGACTTCGGGTCAATTTTTACCAACTCGGCCAATGGGTCCATCAGCCGACGCCCTATCGACACGGCACCGCGAACCGTTACATCATACTGCGGGAACTCGTCCCGGGCTATCTTAGAGGCCGAATAAATCGATGCCCCGCTTTCACTCACGACAAACACTTGTATATCCCGGTCATAACGTAAACTCTGGATAAACCGTTCGGTCTCACGTCCTGCCGTACCGTTACCGATAGCAATCGCCTCGATCCGGTACGAGTTTACCAGATTGGTAACCTTATTAGCCGCCTGTTTCACCTCGTTTTGTGGCGGGTGAGGATAAATGGTTTCATTATGCACCAGATTTCCCGTTTCATCCAGACAAACAACCTTACATCCCGTGCGGAACCCCGGGTCTATACCCAACACCCGCCTATTCCCAAGAGGCGGAGCCAAAAGCAATTGACGCAGATTCTCGGCAAACACCTTAATCGCTTCTTCATCTGCTTTCTGCTTACCGCTTTGCAGGTACTCGGTCTCGATAGACGAAAGCAACAAACGTTTATACCCGTCTTTCACCGCCATGGTCACCTGCTCGGCACTCTCGTTACGACCTTTCACGAATATTCTTTCCAAAGACTCGATCGTTTCCTCTTCCGGAATTTCAATCGCCACTTTCAGAATACCTTCAGCCTCCCCCCGACGAATCGCTAACATACGGTGGGAAGGAATCCTCCGCAAAGGCTCCGAATAATCGAAATAATCCGTGAACTTCTCCCCTTCTTCCTCTTTCCCCTTCACAACTTTCGCCTTTACTACTGCCACCCGGTCAAAAGAGCGACGCACGGTGTTTCTTGCCCGGTCATTCTCGCTGACCCACTCGGCAATAATATCCCTAGCACCCTACAAAGCCTCTTCGGCATTCTCAGAAAGCATATTCGCGATCGGCTTCGTTTTGTCCCATTCTCCACGTCATTCTTCACGAAACGAGCCGCTTTGTCCCATACATCCCCGTTATCCTGTTTCATCAACATGGCAGCCAAAGGTTCCAATCCCTTTGCTTTTGCCTTTGATGCCCGAGTTTGTTTCTTCGGTTTATAAGGCAGGTAAATATCTTCCAGTTCTCGTAAATCTGTACAATGCTCTATCTGTTTCCGTAATTCCGGGGTCAGTTTCTCCTGCAGCTCGATACTCTCCAACACCGTCTTTTTCCGCTTTTCCAGTTCCTTGAACTGCTCGTAAATCTCTCGTACCTGTCCCACCTGCACCTCGTCCATACTCCCGGTCATCTCTTTCCGATAACGGGAAATAAAAGGTATCGTGGCTCCTTCATCCAGTAACCCCAATAAATTTTTTATATATCTACTCTCAAAACCACTCTTTTGTGTCACGAAGGTGACCGGATCTATATAATATTCCATACGTAATTGATTTTAGATTGCTAAGATACACACTCTTTATTTAATCGCTATCTCTATCCATCAAATAAATTCATCGAATCACGTGAAGTAATCCTAGGTAGCGATCTAATATTTCTTATCTTTGTCTAAAACTTAAATCAAACATACCCTATTATGAAACAATTAATCGCCTGTTGTGGATTAGATTGCGAAAACTGCGATGCCCGTATCGCCACAATCAATAACGATGACAAGTTAAGAGAAGAAACCGCTCAAAAATGGAGTGTCATGAACAACACGTCGGAAATCACACCGGAAACTATTAATTGCACGGGTTGCCGTGTTGACGGGTCTAAATTCGCCTATTGCAGCAATTATTGTGAAATCCGGAAATGTGTTCAAACAAAAGGATTCAATACCTGTGGCGATTGTAAAGAACTGGATCATTGCCCGACCATCGGTCTTATTTTCCAGCATAACCCCAGTGCAAAAGAAAATCTTTTATCATCAATTTAAAATCACCTTCTTGCCTTGGATTCATTACAACAGCATAACTTTATTATGCCTACAAGCATATTTACATCTATCATTGAAATAAAAATAATCAACAGGATTATCCAAAATTGAAAATTATTATCTTTACCATCAAATAATAAATGTTGGTTAGCGGGTTGGAATCACTAAATCGGAAATCATAAATCAAGAAATCAATCAGGTGATAGAAATTAAAAATATAGTCAAAAGCTACGGCGAACTAAAAGTGCTGAAAGGAATTGATCTCACGATAAAAGAAAAAGAGATCGTAACGATCGTCGGGGCTAGCGGTGCCGGGAAAAGTACGTTATTACACATTTTGGGAACACTCGATACCCCGGACGAGGGTGAACTATTGTATGATTCCGTGAACATTGCCCGGTTATCCTCCAACAAACTATCGGAATTCCGAAATAATAACATCGGGTTTGTATTCCAATTCCATCACTTATTACCGGAATTCACTGCGTTGGAAAATGTTTGCATCCCGGCATGGATCAAAGAAACCGGAAAAAAAGAAGCGGAGCTGCGGGCCATGGAACTACTGACCCTTCTCGGTCTGGCAGACCGGGTGAGCCACAAACCCAATCAACTATCCGGCGGGGAACAACAACGAGTTTCCGTTGCAAGGGCTCTCGTCAATCATCCCCGGGTCGTGCTGGCCGATGAACCTTCCGGAAACCTGGACACCCGTACCAAAAATGAATTACACCAGTTATTCTTCACTTTACGGGAAGAACTCGGACAAACATTCGTAATCGTCACGCATGACACGGAACTAGCCCGTATGTCAGACAGACAAATAAAATTAAATGACGGAATGCTAATGAATGAATAAAATGAACCTTCCGGCACGATTTTCTCGTATCGCGAATAAAACACGAAAACCTGTTTGTGTTTTCGCACAATGTTCTTACATTTGCATCTTAATGAACAAAATATTTATTTATTAATTAAACCTTTCAATGAAATATACAGAAGAGTTAGACAAAGTGAGTTATTGTTTCGGTCTAAGTATTGCAAGTAATCTCCTTTCTTCAGGTGTGAACCATTAATACAGAAGCTTTTGTTGACGCTATCAGAACAGTCTATGCAGGCCAGATGCCGGAAATCAAACCGGAAGAGGCTAACCAGATTTTGCAGGACTATTTTAACAAACTGCAAAATGAAAGAGGTAAAGCTGCCAAGGAAGCCGGAGAACAATTTTTAAACGATAACAAGAGCAAAGAAGGCGTGGTTACCCTAGAAAGCGGATTACAATATAAAGTAATTTCCACCGGAAACGGGGCTATTCCGAAAAGTAGCGATACTGTAAAATGCCACTATGAAGGACGCCTGATTAATGGTGCCGTGTTCGACTCTTCCATCCGCCGTGGCGAACCGGCTGAATTCCCGGTTAACGGAGTTATTGCCGGTTGGGTTGAGGCTCTTCAATTAATGCCCGTGGGTTCAAAATGGCAACTATACATTCCTTCTGATCTAGCTTACGGCCCTCACGGTGCAGGACAGGCGATCGGACCGAACGAGACCTTGATTTTTGATATCGAATTATTAGATATAGTATAATTTAATTTACGAAAAACTATGAACGCAAAAAATCTAATTTTAGGTTTATCTGTTGCTGCAATCGGTTTATCTAGCTGCTGCAACACTTCTACAAAAACGAATGTATCGCTGAAAAACGAGGCCGATACAGCAAGTTTCTATATTGGTTACATGTACGGTTCTAACATCACTGGAAACGGTATTGAAGACATCAACATGGACGCTATCATCGCCGGAATGAACAGTGCCTTACAGAAAAAAGACGCTCCTGCCGACATGATGCAAATGAATATGTTTTTACAGAAATATACTCAAAAAGCCATGATGGCTAAAGCTGAAAAAGCATTGAAAGCCGGAGAAGAATTCTTGGCAGCAAACGCTAAGAAAGATGGTATCAAAACTACCGAAAGCGGACTTCAATACAAAATTGAAAAAGAAGGAACCGGAGCTATCCCGGCAGATACCAGTGTTGTTAGAGTTCACTACAAAGGAACTTTGATTGACGGAACCGAGTTTGACTCTTCATACAAGAGAGGCGAGCCTACCGAATTTCCTGTAAACCGGGTGATCAAAGGTTGGACGGAAGCATTACAATTAATGCCTGTTGGTTCTAAATGGACGCTTTATATCCCGTCAAACTTGGCATACGGACCTCAAGGAGCCAGAGGTGCTATCGGACCGAACGAAACGTTGATTTTCGAAGTTGAATTAATCGACATCGTTGACCCGAACGCTCAAAAATAATTTATTATTTGATATTTAAACAGCTAGCAAGCCCAAGGACTCTTGGGCTTGTTTCTAATCAGAAAAACAATGAATTACGAAGTTACCGGAAAATTAATTTACAAAGAAGCTACACAAAAAATCAGTGATCGTTTCCAGAAGAGAGAATTCGTGATAGAAGTTGAAAACGAGAAGAATCCACAGTGGAACGACTTCGTAAAAGTTCAATTGATCCAAGACCGGTGTGATCTATTAGAGACTATTCAATTGAACGAGAATATTAAAGTGTATTTCAATTTGCGTGGCCGCAAATGGGAGAACAACGGACAGGTTTCTTATTTCACGAACCTCGAAGGTTGGAGAATTGAGAAAGTTCAAGCGGAAGCC
>ENA-ORSX01001842-ORSX01001842.1-human-gut-metagenome-genome-assembly--contig:-NODE-1842-length-13587-cov-21.808528_pt1 | contig 13587 bp, 10 predicted proteins | sample MGYA00241904_ERZ509172 | MGnify/ENA primary metagenome ERZ509172 (study PRJEB26280, sample SAMEA2338795) | human gut metagenome | biome: human gut; feature: human-associated habitat; material: faeces...
AGCATAGGGTACAAAATCCTTGAGGAAAATGTGTCAACTAATCTTGACAAAATCACAATGCCGAAACTGCCCAGATTAAAGTTGTCACCTCACGCTCACACAAGTAATCCAACAATTTCGTCGGGAAGGAGAAGAACTTTCGTGGAATAATCTGCACCGTTGCTCCACTCATCAGCCCTGAATAAATATCCTTGACGGAAACATCAAAATCCCATGGCGCCTGATTCCCGATCACATCTTGTTCTGTAATATCAAATAATTCGGTAAACTCTCCTATAAAATCAATCACTGATCTGTGACTAACTAACACACCTTTCGGAGTTCCGGTAGAACCAGAAGTAAAATTGCAATATAAAGGCCATGTATCCAATCGTTTTTCTGCGATTCGAGCGAGCCCTTCCTCATCAATCTCTGTCTGCTCCGCCTCTTCCAGCCAATAAATCGTTTTCTCTTCCGCATATTGTTCTGCCTCTTTTCGAAAAGCCTCGGAAGAGAAGAAAAAATCACTTTTCAATGTATTTAATATACTTTCGATTCGTGTCTTCGGATGCTTTAGATCCAGAACCGTATAGAATGCGCCGGCATACACACTGCCCAAAAACACTGCAATCGTATCGACTCCCTTTTCCATAAAGATCGGAACCGGATGTCCCATCTCCACTTTATCTAACAGATAGGACGCAATTCGTTTAGAACGCACCTGCAATTCCCGATAGGTACAAGACTTCTCCTCATCTGCAAATGCTGCTTTCTCCGGATACTGCTCTACTGTTTTTTCAAAAAACTCCAATATACTTCTCATTGTTTCCACCTTATTCATTCGTAATCTTTTAATAAAATCCCCAGAATATTCGAGAACCGTACTGCTGCCTCCCCATGCATATGTCCATCATAGTCCGTATAACCGGACAGGTCGTGCGGGAACAAATCATAATACTCTCGATTAAAGTTCATATACCGCACACCACGCTCAGCAAAGAAAGCACTGAAATAGTCCCATGCAGCATTGTAATTTTCTTCGTAATGACTCAATGCAGCATCCGGTATCGGTGTCGTCAGCGCAATCAATTCAATTCCTTCTTCTTTACACAACTCAATCAATTTCCCCAGATACTCCATATTCTGTGCCTTAACACCCTCTTTTGTAAAGACACGTGTCACCGAACGGTCCATCTCCTCCGGAGCTACCGGATAGCGCTCAATAAATCCACTCTCATGATACTCCTGCGCTTTTCCTTTTAGATAAGACACATCATAATTGTGGTTCCATTTCTGATAAACCGTTTTCTTCATATTCTGAAACTCATACTTTAATGAATACTCATACCATGGAAAAAGCACTGTCCGAAAATCACATTCCGGCTGAGCAGCAATAAAATATTCCACTTTTGCCATAGACATTGGAAATTCATGATAAAACAACAAATAATTGTTCCCCGGCTCTTTTTCAGTAATAAAATAGCCCGGATCCACCTCATAAATAATCCTTTTTGGTTTCTGTTTTTCAATCAACAGTTTAGTCAAATAATACGCATCAATTCCGTACTCTCCGCCTACACATAGATTATGCCCCTTCTTTGCCGTCACGCTCTCCACTGTATCCGGGTCGATATTGGTCATTCCATGTGAAGTTCCAAGAAAAATATCATGATGCTCTTCCGTTGTCACCGTATGAATATCATTCCGCATAAAGGTACATGGATATAACAAAAAATCCAGTCCCAGCAAGATTGCCGCCGCCAAAGCCACCACAATCACTGTTTTTATTATTTTCTTAAAACTGTGCATAAATAAATCCTCTCACTGCCGCTGTTGATCCAAAGAAACCAATTGCCAACAGCAGACCCATATAAATACAAAAACGAACTACAAGATTTTGCTTTGCAAGTGTTTCCCGAATCTTCATTCCTCTTTCCTGCAAAATACCGATGATAAAAAGAAGTAGACATCCTACCGCGATAATCAAAAGTGCATATGGTGTAAACGCAACTCCTTCTCTTCCTGCCGGAATCAAAAGCAACTGTTCCGGCGCAAAAGAAGTCACCGCATACTTCATCATCTTCATTGCCTGTCCCACCGTCTCCGAACAATCAAAAAACCAACTGATATTCACAAGAAGAAATGTTCTTACAATTGTAAACACATGATACCATCGTTCTTTCCCAGAAATATGCAGTGCTTTCTTCCATTTCCGATACTCATCTGTCATCAACCCACTAAACGCAATAATCACACCGCTGAACATTCCATAAGCAATAAACTTCCACGCCGGACCATGCCAAACACCAACCAGAAAGAATACAATCAGATTCGCAAGACATATTGGAAGTTTTCGTCCTGTTTTCTTCCCCAAATGTTCTTTTCCCCATTTTCCAAACTTATTCATTCCCTTTGACAAAGATAGCGGATAAAATACATAATCCTTCATCCATGTTCCAAGGGTGATATGCCACCGATGCCAAAAATCTGTAATAGACACAGCAAAATACGGTCTCTTAAAGTTCTCATCCAGCGTAATTCCAAATAAAGATGCAATTCCTATCACGACATCCATTCCACCGGAAAAATCTGCATACAACTGCACTGAATAAAACAGCACTCCGAATATTGCCAATCCATGATAGGTATCCGGATTACCGAAAATAGCATCTACAAACACTGCTGACCAGTCCGCCAGCACCATTTTCTTAAAGAATCCCCAGAGAATTCGTTCCATTCCCCGTAAAATACGCTCCGTTTCAAAGCAATGTCCCACATAAAGCTGTTCTGCCAGTTTACTGTGCCGCCCAATCGGTCCCTGCAAAATCTGCGGAAAGAACGATACGAACAATGCATACCGGAAAAAATTCTTTTCCGCCGCTGTCCGTTTCCAGTATACATCCAGAAGGTATCCCGATGACTGAAAGGTATAGAACGAAATTCCCAATGGGAGCAGAATTGCCATCCCCGGAAGTTCCATCCGAAAGATCGCATTCAAATTTTCCAAAATAAAGTTTGTATACTTTACAACACCGAGCATTCCAAAATTCAGAATAAGCCCGATTACTAAGATTCTCTTTGCCCTTTTCTTATTTTCTTCTAAACTTCCTGCGATTCCTCTTCCACACAAATAAGTCAAAACAGAAGAAAATAAAAGGAACACCACATACTTCGGCCCTGCTGCCAGATAATACACATAACTACTTGCAAGCAACGCCCACCAGCGAAAACGCTTTGGCAAAAAATAATATACCGCTACAGAAACGATTACAAATAATATAAATACATTCGATACTAAAGACATAATTCCCTCTTATAACCGCAAAAAGGATGAGGATGCCATAGACATTCTCACCTTTTCTGCACACACTCATTAATATGTAAGTCCACCGTCCAGGCAAGCATCTCCTCCGCCTGCCGCGCCACTGTCATAGCCGTAATCATAAGACGGCTCTTCGTAATAATACTCTTCTGTATATGTCTGCTGAGCTGCAGCTTCTGCCGCCGCTGCTTCTGCCGCTGCCTGTGCTTCTGCTGCCGCCTGCGCTTCCGCCGCTGCCTGTGCCTCTGCTGCCGCCTTTGCAGCTGCCTCAGCTTCAGCCTGTGCCTTTACAGCCTGTTCTGCACCCTTAGTATCCACCTTTTCCTTAGACGCAACACTTGTATACTTCAGATAAGCTACATCTTCCATGCAGATCTCGCCTTCCTCAATATCTCCAAACGGAAAACTGTGAAGTACAGCTGTTGTTCCATCTTCAAAAGTCAGCTGAATATCATATGCCGGCTCCAGTACCTTATCAGTTGCCTTTGCATCCGCTGGCGTTTCAGTAGCTTTCGGAGCTGTATAGCACAACAATCTGCTCTCCTTATCTTTAAACACGTCAGATCCTTTCAGCATATTTGCAGGATATTCTGCGTCATCACTGCTCTTTACACTCACCCCTGTAACGTTCTTTGTGGTGCTGTTTGTCAGTTTCACCTGAAACTCACTGTCCTTCTCTACACCAATTACTTCTAACTTTTCCTCTTTTTTCTCTTCCTGTACTTCGGTCTTTTTCTCAGCAGGTTCTTCCTTAGAACAGCCTGTGACTGCCATAGACAAACCAAAAGCAGCAAGACATGCAAAAAGTAAAACTTTCTTTTTCATCTTTGGGCACCTTTCCTATACTCTCATTTGTTAAAATTAAACACCAATTACTGTGTAAGAAACTTGTATCATGATAGCATAAATGCAATGTATATGCAAGATTTACGAATATATTACAACTTTTAATATTCCACCTATAAACTATCTAACTCAATATCCTTTTCCTGATATTGTCATTCGACAATTTTAAGATTTCCATGAATAGTACTTTTTCCAGATGCCTGTGTTCCAATAAATATTTCCAATTCATCTTTATGTTCCGGTTATATATAATTTTTCAAAGACCCTAACAATATTGTCAGGGTCTTTATTACATATCCTTATTGATAATATACTTTCTTTCTCCAAATCGGCATTTTGGCTATACCTACCATTGTTCCCAATCCATACATCACATGTAAAGACAGAAAGATCAATGGACTAATTAAAAAATACAAATTATTTTTGTGATGTAAAAACATCAACACTGTATTTCCCAAACAGAATATTCCATACACGATACAAAGCAGAAAAATAGGCATCCAACTTACAGTTAATCCCAATACCAATCCTGCAATCAGTGATAAAACAAAGAGAAACGGAATAAAATGGTATAAAGCCAAACATTTCGAACAAACACCTAGTGTTAACCCCACCCAATATCCATTACTGTATTTTTGCCTTATCATACCTCTCCATGTACTTCGAATATGCTGATAGGAAATAATCTCGGGATCGTAGCAAATCCGGTATCCGGCCTCCCGAATTCGATAATGCATTTCATTGTCCTCGGTACGACCAAGTTTTTCATTAAACCCTCCTACTTTTTCAAATACTTCTTTTCTATAGGCTCCATGAAAAACGGATTTTACATACCTTTTCTTATCTTTTTTTCTCCGGTATATCGCAATCCCACTCCCGAACATAGAGGATTCAGTTGCCAATAATACATCCGTCCATTTTGTTCTTGGAACTGCTATATTCGGTCGCGCACCTCCACACACATATTCACCTGATTCAATACATTCAACGCTTTTCCGAACAAACTCTGATGGAATCATCGTATGTGCATCAACCCGGATAATGATGTCTCCCTTCGCTTTTTCAATAGCAACATTCCAGCCAGCCGACTGTATCATCTTTTTATTTTCATATACATTAACACATGCAAACCCATTCTTTTCACTTTCAGTTGCAAACTGTTGCATTAATGCTTTTGTATTATCTGTCGACATAGAATCAATCAACACAATTTCCATATCCTTATGCGAATAATCCTGTGACTTCATATTTTCAAACAATGACTGTATAACTTTTCCTTCATTTCTTGCAATAATGCATACCGATACCATTAATTATTACTCCCAAATACATTCTCAATCTCTACTCTACCATCAAATAATATTAGCATATAACCGATTGGTTTTCAAGACAGGCACACACCTTGTATGATAATATTAAGAAAATCTTTAATATTATTGTAATAAATTATATAAATCTTAGTTCATTCTGTAATAATTGGAGTATCTCCAGGTTCCAGACATTCCATAATAAATCTGATAGCCGTTCCGACCTGTCTGATTTGTAAAATCTGGATCAAAGACATATGTAGTTCCATTCATATCAATTTCAACCCATGAATGCACTCCCATACCGCCTCCTAGCAATGGAACATAACCAGCCATTTGATGTGCATCATAGCCAAGCAACTTTGCCATATAATAAAATGTTGCTGCCATTACATAACAATCTCCCACTCCATTACGAAAACCATAAAGAGCCATTGCTTCACTTCCTGGTGATGGATCATTGGCATAATTTACGTACGGAAGACTAGCCGACCAATTATATGCTGCGTATAGATTCCATCCTACTTGATTCAATACATTTGCCGCATAAGTATATGCTGTACTTGCTTTTCCATCAGGTCCAATTCTAATACCATCTATAGTAGTATTTCTTGCCATTACCTTTGTGCTCGGATAGAAATAATAACGATACCCTCTAATTGTCTGCCAACCACTTACCATAAACCCATTTGCATTTGCATAGTACCATGTCTGTCCAAATGTTACCCATTGATTTTTATATGGAAAACCTGTCGCTGGATTCTTATAATATTTATTTCCATTATATTCTCCCCAGCCGCCTTCTTTTTTCATAATTCCATTGCTGTCAAAATTATAAATAACTCCGCCTATAACCTGTTGTCCCGTCACAATTGCCGCATCACTACCGCAATAATAATATGTGTCACCAAATTTTATAAACTGATTTCTATATAATTTTCCTCCTACTGCTGCGTAATATTGCTTATTTCCATCTTCTATCCATCCAGCTGTTTTTTTAATAACTCCATCTTCTTGTGCATAATAATATGTTCCAGAAGCATTTACTACTCCCGTCTGAACACTTCCATCTGATCCCATATAATACCATGTATCACCAAAGGTAATAATCTGATTCTTATATAACGCTCCTCGCTCATTTGCAAAATATTTTTTATTCTCACTTTCTATCCAACCGGATTTCTTAAGCACACCAGTTTTCGAATCTCCATAATACAGTGTTCCATTTGCCGCTTTTATGTATCCTGTCTGAACACTTCCATCCGCTCCCATATAATACCATGTATCACCAAAGGTAATAATCTGATTCTTATATAACGCTCCTCGCTCATTTGCAAAATATTTTTTATTCTCACTTTCTATCCAACCGGATTTCTTAAGCACACCAGTTTTCGAATCTCCATAATACAGTGTTCCATTTGCCGCTTTTATGTATCCTGTCTGAACACTTCCATCCGCTCCCATATAATACCATGTATCACCAAAGGTAATAATTTGATTACTGTAAAATTTTCCACTCGGACTCATAAAATATCTTTTTCCATCTTTCTCCAGCCATCCGACTTTTTGATTCTGTATAATTCCTGTTTCCGAATCTGCATAATACACTCCACTTGATGTCTGAACAATACCTTTTTGAACACTTCCATCTTGTCCCATGTAATAATAAATATCGCCAAATTTTATAAACTGATTCTTATATAACTCTGCTCTTTCATTTGCAAAATATCGCTTCTCATCAATTTCTATCCAATCAGATTTCTTTAATATTCCTGTACTTAAATCACCATAATATAAACTACCATTCGCAGCCTTGATATATCCTTTCTGGACACTTCCATCTGCGCCCATATAATACCATGTATTTCCAAAAGTAATAATCTGATTTTTATATAATACTCCATTCTGGTCTGCAAAATATTTATTTTCGCCATCAGTAATCCAGCCTGTTTGCACTTTTTGTACTGGTTCTGCAATTGATTTTCCAGTCTCCTGTTTGCCATCTACAGCATCCTCTGGAATTTTTTCAGTTTCCATACCTTCTTCTGGTGCTGTTTCTGGTAATGTTGTTTCCTCTTCTACAATCTTATATTCCCCACCTTCATTAAAAGAATATTGAATTCCATCAATCTCTTCAACACGATTTTCATACCGTTCACCGGTTTCCGGTGAGAAATAATACTCTGCATCATCTACCTTTTGCCAGCCCGTTTGTAGAACACCTTCTGAATCAAAAAAGTAAACTTTATCATCTATTTTTTGTAAACCAGTTATTTTCTCTATATTTTCTTCTATACTCTTTTGAACAATCTCTGTTACATCCTCAGCTGCCATTACCGGTGTGCATACCGAAAACAACATACTAAACGAAAGTATAAATGCTAATCTTCTGTAAATTTTGTTTTTCATCACCTTGTTCTCCTCTCTCATTTTGTGACATTGTTTCTCTCAATTTTTCTACTACCGTCACATGCTATTGCAATAAATAACGGAACTGTAACAACGATAGAATAAGCATATCTAAACTCTGCAAATACCGGCGTAGCTATCATTAAAGATGCTAGAATTGCCAATACCGGAAAGAAAACTAAAATATTTTGTTTTTTAAATACACAGATCCAAAACATCGTAATTGTAATCCATGTATAAATACCAATTCCCCAAAACCATTCTATCCCCGGTAATGCATATGAAAATCCTTCTATTCTCTCCATAACTTTTTCAAATATATCCGGCATCTTTGAATCTCGTCTCATTCCAAAAGAATTATCCTTCACCTCAGTCGAAACAACCCAATACTCAACTCCTGGACACCAAAATCCTCTTGTTTGATCTATCTGTGCTTTCAAGTAACTTCCTGGATACCGAATTCCAAGTTCAAGCCATAATTTCAGATACTCTTTTCCATGTAGTCTAATATAATCTTGGTTTCCCTTTTCACGTATCAATGTCTTAATCGGGTCTGATATTGTACTATCATATACATCCGGAACCTTTGTCAAATCAACCACTTGACTTAATAATGCTTCCTGTTTTTGGGTAAGTTCTTTCCCGTCTGCAATAACACGAGAAATATGCTGTGCCGGAATAGATAGCGACTCTATTGTATCTGGCGGTACTACATTATATTTATTCATGACCGGTCCTTTCACAAAAAGCACACATCCGACAGATAAAATACATAAGATACCGATTCTGATTCTTTCTTTTTTTAGAAATAAAATCATAAACGGAATACATAATAAGTACGCATAAAATCCGTTACTTCTTAATAGACTTATCAAGACCCCCAGCACAAAAAATAATACAAAATCCATCCCTGTTTGATCATCTCTCTGCATTTTCCATAGAACCAAGGAAAACAGTAAAATAATCGCACCCATAATCACATCTTTCCACATTGTCACTGCATAAAAAGCATTAACAGGAAAAATTGCATAAAACATCAAACATCCAGCCAAATATGGCTTACGTGTTCCTTTTTGAAATAAATAATATATAAAATAAGAATATATCCCTGCTAAAATGCACATTTGTAAGATTACATATATCGCTATTCCTGTATTAACATCATCACTGATGATCTCCCCTATAAAACAACAAAACTTAATCGCAAGTGTCTGAATCCAAGGCTGATGATTGCTATATCCGCGGAGTCCCAGAGCTTGTTCTACCTGCCATTCTGAATCCCACGTTACCACTCCCGGATATAACGTCAGAAAATACGGAATCCAAAAAGCCATACATGCTCCGAATATTCCCCAATATACTCTTTTTGATTTTTTTCTTTCTAATACAGCCCCCACAATTTCATAGTCCAGTATCTTATCCCATGCCCATTTTATAATAATATAAAAAAACAGACAAAACAAAAGCATACGTGAGGCTCCAACAAGCATTGCATTAATCCCCGAATTTACAATCTGATTATAATTACCCAAAACCCAGAAGACTGAAAATAAAACTGATAACAATATGATAAATATCTGTTTCTTTTTTTCTCTATATCTTTCCATTTATTATCCCCTCTCACCTCTGACTTTTCTCTTATTCCAGAAACATTTTTCTTGTAATAAAGTTATAAACCATAACAATAATCGTCGCATATATCTTAGATAATATATAGTACACCTCTAATTTTTCAACCGATATCCACATAATGAACTGATTTATTCCCAATCCAACAAGACTAAGTAAAACAAAAATTAAAAATTCATTCGTTTTACTATTCTTCTTTTTCACATCAAATACCCATTTTACACTCATTATATAATTAAATACAACAGATGCAGAAAAGGAAAGCCCATTTGAAATCAAATAATTTACGTTCATAACTTCAGTCAAAAAAATCATTAAACCATAATCTATTACAAACGCACTTCCGCCTACAATTCCAAATCTTATTATCTGCTTTATCAATTTACTCATTCACTATTTCCTATCACTCATTTGATTTAACTGTAACTCATACAATTGTCTGTGTTTTTTTACAATTACATCTAAAATAATCCCACAAACCCATAACAGCATCCCTAAAATAGCCATCACACCAGATACAATCAATGTAGGGAATCTCAACACCAGCCCTGTATGTAAATAGTCTATAAAAACTGGTGTGAATAGCACAAACGCTAATCCCCATAAAACTATAGCAATAACCGAAAAAAAAGTAAATGGTCTATACTCCCTAAACAATGTTACTATTGTTTGCAACACTTTCATTCCATCCGAAATAGTATTTAATTTGGATACGCTGCCCTCCGGTCTATCTCGATAAAGTACCGGTACTTCTTCTAATAAAAAATTCTTATCAACAGCATGTATCGTCATCTCAGTTTCTATTTCAAAACCTTTAGACAAAATCGGAAAACTTTTAACAAACAGACGACTAAAAGCACGATATCCTGTCATAATATCTTTAATTTCATTTCCAAAAAGTTTATTAATAAAAAATCGAACAGTTCTATTTCCTAAATTATGAAAACGTCGTTTATTTTCTGTAAAATAAGTGGTAGATAATCTATTTCCAATTACCATATCCACCCCTTTATTCAACACCAAATCCACCATCATTTTTGCATGTTCTGCCGGATATGTATCATCACCATCAATCATCAAATAGCAATCTGCCTCAATATCCCTAAACATACTTCTGATTACATTTCCTTTTCCCTGTCGATATTCATGCTTAACAACAGCTCCGGCATCTCTTGCAATTTCAGCAGTTCCATCTGTTGAATTATTATCATATACATATATTGTTGCTTCCGGTAAAACAGCATTAAAATCTTCTACAACTTTTTGAATAGTTGCGCTTTCATTGTAACAAGGAATTAATATAGCTATCCTTTTCATATCCTTTTCCCTCTCATTCTTCATATAGTTTCACTATATTGTATAGATTAGATTCCTGTATTTTGAACAAATTGTATTCCAAACAACCATTCTAAGACACATACAACATGGAATTTTCTTTTAAACCAAGTAATTATATTTATTTAATCTATATTTTAACAATACATTTATATTTTGTAAACTGATGTAACGATGGCACAGAAATTTTATAGTATTATAAAATTTTTCTCTCTAATAAAAAATTTGCAAAAATTTTCTCATGAAAATCTTTGCAAATTTTATTCTATAAATATCTTCTAACCCCAGTCAAAGTAGTACCAGAATCCCATTTTTCATAATATTCAACACCTTGTATCAATGTTCCCCATCTATAATTTAAAGCATGCATCAACATACCATCGCCTAAGTATAAAGCAACATGTCCAGCATATCCACCACTACTATATACTAGAATATCTCCTGGTTTCCATTTAGACATATCATTTTTATCAATTGCAGTTCCGCATGCCGCTTGTTCAAATGACAATCTTGGAATATTCACTCCCAGATATTTTAACGCCCACATAGTAAAACCGCTACAATCCCATCCCAATGGAGTTGTACCACCTGTTTGATACGGAACACTAACATATTTTTTTATTTCATCCATTTTTTTCTGCAAATATTGCGCACTTCCTGCTTTTCCGTCACTTCCAATCTCCCAACCATCAATGGAAACATTTCTTGCCATAACAAATGTTTCTGGATAAAAGTAATAACGTGCACCATTAATTTCATGCCAACCACTAACCATTAAACCATTCATATCCGCATAGTACCGCACCTGTCCAAATGTAACCCACTGATTTTTATATGGAAATCCTGTTGCAGGGTTCTTATAATATTTTTTTCCTTCATTTTCTCCCCAGCCAAATTCTTTTATCATTATTCCGGTTTCATCAAACAGATATTTTATTCCATTAATTACTTGACTACCGTAACAAATCGCCCCATCAACTCCACAGTAATAATATGTACTTCCAAAACTAATAAACTGATTTCGATATAAAATACCCTGTGAATTGGAAAAATATCTATTTTCATCCTTTTCAATCCAACCGGCTACTTTTATTACAATCCCTGTTTGTTCATCTGTATGATATAATTTTCCTCCCGCTTCTCCAATTCCATATTGCACACTTCCATCATCTCCCATGCAATACCATACATCTCCAAAGGTTATAATTTGATTCCGATACAATATTCCTGCTTCATTCGCAAAATATTTTTTCCCATTTTTTTCAATCCAACCCGTTTTTTTCTGAATAATACCAGTAATTTCATCGGTATAATATGTAATTCCATTTAAAGTTACAGCTCCATATTGTACACTTCCATCTGCCCCCATACAATAGCCAATATCTCCAAAGGTAATAATCTGATTCTTATACAATGATCCTCTTTCATTTGCGAAATATCGTTTTCCACCTATTTCTATCCAACCAGATCGTTTTAGAATTCCTGTCTCTGGATTTCCATAATATAATGTCCCATCTATCGCTTTTGTATACCCTTTTTGGACGCTTCCATCTAGGCCCATATAATACCAGATGTCTCCAAAAGTAATAATCTGATTACTGTAAAGTCTTCCATTTGGACTTATAAAATAGCTTTCTCCACCTATCTCCATCCATCCAACTTTTTGATTTTGTATAATTCCAGTTTCCGGATCCGCATAATATACTCCATCTATAGTTTGAACAACACCTTTTTGAACACTTCCATCTGAGCCCATGTAATAATAGATATCGCCAAATTTTATAAACTGATTCTTGTATAATTCTGCTCTTTCATTTGCAAAATATCGCTTTCCATCTATTTCTATCCAACCGGCCTTTTTCAATATTCCCGTTTTTAAATCACCATAATATAAACTACCATTCGCAGCCTTAATATAACCTAACTGGACACTACCATCTTCTCCCATATAATACCATATATTTCCAAAGGTTATAATTTGATTCCGATATAATACTCCATTATGATCTGCAAAATATCTATTTTCTCCATCGGAGATCCAGCCTGTTTGTACAGTCTCTGCAATCGGTGTTTCAATCTTATTTTCGATATCTGAACTATCATCCTCTGAGATTATTTCTGTTCCCATACCAGATTCTTCTATTTCTGGCATTGTCTCTTGTTTTACTGATTCCTCTTCTGCAACCCTATATTTTCCCTCTTTATTAAATGAATATTTAATTCCATCGATTTCCTCAACTCGTTCTTCATACCGCTCTCCGGTTTCCTGTGAGAAATAATATTCTACACCTTCTACTTTTTGCCACCCTGTCTGAACAATTCCCCCATTATCAAAAAGATAAAACTTATCATTTATTTTCTGTAAACCAGTTACTTTCTCTCCTTTTTCATCCAAATAAACCCGATTATTTTCTTTCACCTCACCTTTCCATATATTTTTTTCAACAATCATTTCTTTTGTACTTTTTTCTTCACTCTCTTTAAAACTTTCCATCTCGTCAGATGCTGCCATTACCGGCATACATATAGAAAACATCATGTTTATCAATAGAAAAAGTGCCAATCTTCTGTAAATTTTATTTTTCATTTTATACAACCGCTCCTGTTACATTTTCAATCCATTTTTCCGATTTTTTCTCACAATTTTTTATTATATCAATATTTTTATAGTTTGTAAATTCATCAAAATAACAGAATCCCCTTAAAATGTAGGGTTACAATTGATGTGACACCTACCACTATACAAAAACGGTTGAGTAT
>ENA-ORSX01001845-ORSX01001845.1-human-gut-metagenome-genome-assembly--contig:-NODE-1845-length-13544-cov-5.434650_pt1 | contig 13544 bp, 13 predicted proteins | sample MGYA00241904_ERZ509172 | MGnify/ENA primary metagenome ERZ509172 (study PRJEB26280, sample SAMEA2338795) | human gut metagenome | biome: human gut; feature: human-associated habitat; material: faeces...
AGGGAGCTTTCTTCAGAAAGCTCCCTCCCCTTCCCCCACATCTTCAATCAATCTCTCGACTCAAGCCACAACAGACGCAGCCCTTCGAGGACGAGATCCGGACGGACGAGATCGAAACAATCCACGACGCGGGCGACATCCGGGGCAAAGCCGCCGGTGGCGACGAACGCGACCGGGCCTTCAAGCGTCTTGGTCAGACGCGCATACAGCCCTTCGGTCATAGACGCAAAGCCGAACAGGAAACCGTGGTTCAGGCTCGTCACCGTGCTCCGTCCTACAATGGGCACGTCCGCGTGCGCCGTCAGCGCAATACGCGGAAGCTGCGCCGTGCGCGTAGCCAGCGCTCCGAGCGAGGACATGACGCCGGGGCAGATCAGGCCGCCAAGGTAGGCGTTTCCGGTAACGCAGTCGAAGTTCGTCGCCGTGCCGTAGTCCACGGACACCACGGAACGGACATCCGGCAGCAGGCGGCGTGCCCCGAAAGCCCCGACGAGGCGGTCGGCCCCCACTTCATTGGGCCGCTCATAGCGGTTTTCCAGCGGAATGGGCAAATCCCGGTGCGCAAACCGGGGAGTCAGCTCAAGGAAGCGTTTGCAGGCATGGGTCACCAACGGGTTCATGCCGGGAACGACCGAACTGATCACGCACCCGTCGAGCGCCACATTGCCCGGCCCGGTCGCGGGCGTGCCGAATCCGGCATGACCGAGCAGATAGGCAAGCTGAAGGCCAAGCCCGTCGCCGCTCTGCTGGGTATCCGTAGGCAGCGTATAGGAGGCCACAAGCCCCTCTATGCCCGCTACGCCTATTTTCAGGGACGTATTGCCGATGTCGATGAGCAGCGCGTGCATGGCTACTTGTCCCATGTATGGGGGGCCGCTTCGCGCTTCCAGTCGGCGACGGCCTGCCGGACTTCCTCGGCCTTGGCCGGGTCGTCAAGCTTCTTGTAATGCTCGGCGAAGACATGCAGGTACGTCGCGCCGCGCGGCGAGAAAAGCCCCTTCACCCTGCACCACATCGGATCGAGCGCCTCCACGAAATCCTCGAGGATGGTGTTGGTGATGCTTTCCATAAAGGACTGGTGGTTGCGGTAGGCGAACATATACAGCTTGAAGCTCTTGGATTCCACACACTTCTGATCGGGGATGAACTCCACCACAATCGTGCCGAAGTCGGGCTGCCCGGTCACGGGGCACAGGGACGTATATTCGGGAAACGCCATGCTGACGACATACGGACGATGCGGGAAGCGGTTGGGGAAGACTTCCAAAAGGCTGACGCTCGGGCCGCCTTCGGGCTGCGGAAGGCGACCGGTGCCGAGAACTGTAAGCTGAGCGGTCTGGTCGCCGCCGTTGGTCATGGTCATGCAAAAACTCCTTGGGACCGGCCTGAACCGGTAAAGGCTACGGAAAACGCCCTCAAAGGCATTCCGCGCTTGTCTGTGAAAGTAAGGGAGGATACAACAGGCTGAACCGTCGCACAAGTGACGGCGGCCCCCGCGTATACACGGCACATCGCATGGCTTGGCTTCATTATGGAAATGGAGAGCAGCAGCCCTGTGCATACGCGGCCCATCGGATTCCGCTCCCTGAGCGTGTACCCGCCCCGTGTCCGCAGAGAGCACTCAGCTCCTCGACCTCGACGCGGGAAGGGGTTCGCCCCTGCGTTCGCGGAGAGCCCACCTGATGCCGGAACCCTTCGGTTGGTTTTCAGGTTCGCCCCCGTCCACGGAGAATATGCCGCGATGGACGGCACGCCGCTGCGAATGCGCAGGCCCTTTTGTCCTCAGCCATCTTCATCCAACGCCCGTTGGCATCATACAGGAGGTTCCCGTGACCGAAACGATCCACACCCTCAGCCTGCACGCCTGCGCCGAAGGCGATATCCTGCCGCTTGCCTTCCTGCCCGCCACCGCCGCGCCCGCACCGTTTGCGGTTCACGGCATGGCGGCCCCGCCCCCTTCCCGACGGCAACCGGGACTGGCGTGTGGGGACCTGCCTTTATGACGCTTCGGGCGTCGCCCGGCTCAAGGTCACGGGCCGGATGTTCCTGCCTCCCTCCGTCCTTGCCTTGGATGCTCCGCACACCCAGATATGTCCGCTGCTCGAGGCGCTCACGCCCATCGAGGCCGGAACGCGGACCTTGGCCGCACGCCGCGAACACTGGGCCCTGGCGTGGATTACCCTTTCCGACAAAGGAGCCGCCGGGCTGCGCGTGGACGAAAGCGGGCCGCTCATGGCCGCCGACACCCGCGCCAAACTCCCGCTCTGCCACGAACAAGGCTTTATGATCCCGGACGATCCGCAGACGCTGCGCTCCCTTGTCATGGAACTGGCGCTCGGTCAGGGATACGATCTCATCCTTACCAGCGGCGGCACAGGGCTCGCCCCACGCGACACCACACCCGAGGCGCTGCTCCCGATCTTTGAACGCCGCCTGCCGGGTTTCGAACAGGCGATGATGCAGGCCAGCCTCGCCAAGACGCCCACCGCCGCCATTTCCCGCGCCGTCGCCGGGACGCTCGGACGCACCATCGTCATTACCCTCCCCGGCAGCCGCAAAGCCGTTTCCGAAAACCTCGCCGCCATTCTTCCCGCCCTCGACCATGCCCTTGAAAAACTGCATGGCGATCCCTCCGATTGCGGGAAATGGGCATAAGCCCCGGCAAGTTGAATCATCCAATATACAGGCAACAACGCATACCCGCTGTCAAACCAGCATATGTTGGCTTTTGATACCCCATACCAGTCTTCATCGGACAATCGGAGAAAGGAGAAAAGCAACATGCTGAGGCAGGCAATAGATGCGGATCTGAACCAGGTTGAAGAAGGGTATCAGAAACATTTTCTGCATGAGAAGGAACACGGAGCCTTCACTGTTTTTCAAGAGGGGGTGTATCCGACAAGAGCGGATGCGGCGAAAGCGCTGTCAAAGGGGGCATTGCATGTCTATGAAGAGAATGGGGACATATTGGGGAGTATCATTGTCGATAGGAACCAGCCGGATGAATATGAAACGATAGATTGGCCAAGCCGCGCCCCTGCCGAGAAGGTGATGGTCATTCATCTGGTCATGGTATGCCCTGAGGCCGCAGGAAAAGGCATCGGCTCCTCTCTCGTCAAGTATGCGATGGAAAGAGCGCGGCACCATTCCTGCGAAGCGGTAAGGCTTGATACGGGAGCGCAAAACATTCCCGCCGCTTCGCTCTACAAGAAGCTGGGGGTTCAACTGGCTGAAACGGGCACGATGAAGGTCGGCGGGGTGATTTCCCATACTGGGCACCTTTTCTTTGAAAAGACGTTATAAGCGGACGAACATTCCATTTCAGATGGGGGAGGTGTCCCCTCACCGCCCTCCTATCCGCTGGCCGGCATAGCACGTCTTGGCCCTTCCGTTTCCTACCCCATCCTTGCGGCCCGCAAGCTGTCCCTATGGGCCGCAAGGATGCTTTGCACTGCGTATGCTTTCCGCCTCCTTTGAACGGTGACCGGGGCTTTCTCCTGCACGGGCTTGCCGTTGAACACGGATGCCTGCGGAATTTCCAGCATTTCGGAGAGCATTTCCGCCTCCCGTCCGCCTCTTTTTCCTTGTGGGGCGGGACGGGTTGCGGTAGAGATGCAGTTTGAGCAAGGAGCATATCATGACTACAGCACACCCCAAGGTGCGCATCCAGTACCTGCGGGATTCGCAGGCCGTGTACACGGCGAACGGGGCCGAAGGCTTGCGGTACGCCACTTCAGGTTCCGTGGGCCTCGATCTGAGGGCCTGCCTTGAAGAAGACGAAGCCGCCATTCCGGCGGGCGGGCGTCTGGCCATCCCTTCCGGCATCGCCGTCGAACCGCTTACGCCGGGCATCGCCGGGTTCGTCTACTCGCGCAGCGGGCTCGGAGCCATGCAGGGCCTGACCGTGGCGCAGGGCGTCGGCGTCATTGATCCCGACTACCGCGGCGAAATCACTGTCGTCCTCCTCAATACGTCCGGCGAGGAACGACGGCTCCGACGAGGCGACCGCATCGCACAGCTCGTTTTCCAGCCCGCCTTGCAGGTGGAGCTTGAGGAATGCGAGACGCTGGGCGCCACCGGACGCGGCTCCGGGGGCTTCGGACATACGGGAAAACACTAGACGGCCTTCACAGAACACGCCGTCGTACTTATATGAGCATTCCGGCGACCGCCGGACAGGAGATACCATCATGACCACTTCCTCTCTCGATACGATCAAGGCCCGCGAAGAATCCCTTCTCTGCCGGACATACGGTCGTTACCCTGTCAGCATCGCCAGCGGCAAAGGTTCCAGAGTCACCGACCTCGACGGCAAGGAATACGTCGACCTGCTGGCCGGGATCGCGGTAACCAGCCTCGGCCACTGCAACGAGGAAATCGCTCAGGTCATCGAGAAACAGGCCCGCAAGCTCATCCATGTGAGCAACCTTTTCTATCAGGAAGAACAGCTTGAACTGGCCGAGGAACTGCTGTCCCTGAGCCATTTTGGAAAGGCGTTCTTCTGCAACTCCGGCGCGGAAGCCAACGAAGCGCAGATCAAGCTGGCCCGCCGCTACATGCAGCGGGTGAAGAACGTCGACGCCTACGAAATCATTACGCTGGACAAGGCGTTCCACGGCCGCACGTATGCGACGATGGCCGCCACTGGGCAGGAGCGTTTTCAAGACGGGTTCGCGCCTATCCCGGACGGCTTCAAGACCGTGCCGTGGGGCGATCTGAGCGTACTTGAGGCCGCGATTACGCCCAAAACCGCCGCCGTACTCGTCGAAATCGTACAGGGCGAAGGCGGCATCCGCCCCATGCACGCCGAATACGCCAAGGGCATTGAAGCGCTCTGCCGCAAAAAGGGCATCCTCTTCCTCGTGGACGAGGTACAAGGCGGCCTGTTCCGTACCGGCAAGCCGTGGGCGTTCCAGCATTTCGATCTCAAGCCCGACGCCATTTCCTGCGCCAAGGCCCTCGCCAACGGCCTGCCCATGGGCGCTATGATGACCACCGACGAAGTCTCCAAAGGCTTTGTCGCAGGCAGCCACGCCACCACGTTCGGCGGCGGCGCCCTGACGTCCGCCGTGGCGGCCAAAGTCGTGCAGATCATGAAACGCGATCATCTCGACGAGCGCGCGGCCAGCCTTGGCGGCGAGTTCATGGAATCCATCCGCCGTATCAGCGAAAGCCACCCCGGAACGATTAAGGAAGTGCGCGGCCTCGGCCTCATGATCGGCATCGAGCTGGCCTTCCCCGCGAAGGCCGTTTGGGAAGAACTCATCCGCCGCGGCTTTATCTGCAACCTGTCCCACGAAGTCGTCCTGCGCCTCCTCCCGGCCCTCAACATCCCGGAAGAAGATCTGCGCGCCTTCGCGGACACGCTGGAAGACATCCTCGCAAACATCAAAAAGTAGCGTGCCGTTTTCTGCGAGAAGAGGCACGGGGCGCCTTTGCCCCGCCTCCCCATCCGTTCAATTGAAAGGGTAGGTTGGAAGGGGCCTTTCCAGAGAGGCCCTCTTCCCCATAACCCTTTTCTTCATAAAGGATTTCAGGATGATCGTCGATCATATCAGCAACTGGCGGCGTTACGGTTTCGGCCCGGCATGGGAAGAAACGATGCGCTGGCTCGAAAACTACGCGCCCGGCGGTTCCGGTTCCCTTGCGGACCTCACGGATGGCACGCATCCTCTGACGGACGGTTTCGTCAGCGTTGCCACACTGACTTCGCGCCCGCTTTCCGGCAGCCTCTACGAATGCCATAAGCGCTTCTGCGATGTGCAGATGGTGGTGGAAGGCCAGGAATGGCTGTTCAACGCCGCAACAAAGGGAGGCTCCCTCGACGGCCCATTTGATGACCAGCGGGACGTGGGCTTTTTCCAGCCCGCTCCGGCGGAAGCCAGCCGGGTTACGCTTTCGCCCGGCACCTTTGCCCTGCTCTTCCCGTGGGACGCGCATCTTCCGGCCATCGCGGTGGACGGAGTACCGGCCCCCCTGCGCAAGTGCGTGGGCAAAATTCCCTTCGAGTCGCTGCGCCTTTCATAAAACTACTTGCAACGCGAACGATTTTCGGGCAAACCTGCGGCCTTCCCGGGGGAAGGTCTGGCCCGTCTTGAGGGACTCCCCCTGCTTCACGTTAAAGTAAAGAGGACACGAATGGACATTTTCGATCAGGCGCAGGAACTGGAACGGCTCGCACGCGAAACCGCCCTCCAGCGCGCCCGTTCTTCACAGTACTGGGAAGGGCCGGAGTGGATCGACGGTCAGGCCTGCTGCCGTGAATGCGGCGAGCCCATTCCCCAGAAACGTCTGGAAGCCCTGCCCGGCGTCGGCCTGTGCCGCGCCTGCCAAGAAGAACGGGAACGTGAAGGCTTCTGATTCCCGCACAACATCCGGGGGAGGGCCTCACCTCCCCCTTACCCATTCCCGCGTCCGCGAACGCCGGTTTTTCCGGGATACGCCGTGACAATACCCCCGCCTCCCCCATCAAGAAACATCCCCCTCGGCCCCATACCGCGCTGGCTCCTCGGCCTTCTGCTCGGCATAGCGACCTACGCCGTGGCCTTTCTGCTGCGCTTTCAGGAGTGGCCGTCGTGGCAGGATGTGGAATACCGCCTTGGTAATGAAATGCTCCTCGCCACTCACGACGCCTACCACTGGGTCGCCGGGGCTGAGGGGTTTGAATTCGGCGCCGGACATCCCATGTCCGAACTGCTCCGTATCCTCGCCCTGATTACAGGCGCCGAGCCCGCGCAGGTCGCCTTCTGGCTGCCTCCGGTCATGGCCAGCCTCGTGGCTCTGCTCATCTTCCTGTGGGCGTGGGGCATGGGCAGCATGGAGGCCGGTTTCTGCGCCGGCATCCTCGCCTCGCTCTCGCCGGGCTTCCTTGCCCGTACCATGCTCGGCTATGCCGACACCGACCTCGTTACCCTGTTCCTGCCCCTGCTTATCGGGCTGGCCCCGGCTGTGTGGGTCATGCATTTCCTGCGCCACCCGCTGGCCCTGCCGTTTCATTGGTTCCAGCGCTGGACGAAACGCCCCATCCCCATTGCGCTGGACGCTCCGGGCCATCAGCCGTACGCGCCTATCTCGGCCTTCTGGGTATTCGCCCTCAGCGCAAGCGGGCTGCTCGCCTGGTGGTCTCAGGAATGGCATTCCATGTTCCCGTACATCGTGCGCTATAATGTGGCCTTGATCGGCTGCATGGCGCTTCTGCTGGCCCGCCCGGGCGAACGCCGCACGGCCTTGCTCGCAGGACTCGCCTATGCCCTGCCCGCGCTCGGAGGCCCTACGGGAGCGATGTTCCCGCTCACGCTTCTCATCGCCATCATGGGCCGCGAACGCCAATTCGTGGCGCAGCTCCACCGCCCCGCCGTACTGGCGGCGTTCTGGCTGATGGCGGCAGCGCTGCTTGTCGATCTGAGCGTATTGAGCACGATGCTCCACCATGTGCAAGGCTACCTCAAGCGCGCCGGGGATGCCGTGGCTACGGGCACGCCCGATCCGCTGGTCTTCCCGTCCGTAGCCCAGTCGATCATCGAGATCCAAGATCTCACACTGACCGAAATCTTGGTTTATTTCCATCCGTGGCAACCCATTGCTATCCTCGGGCTGCTCGGATTCCTGTTTGTGCTTTGCGCCCGTTCCGGGGCCCTCTTCCTTGTGCCGCTGGCCTTGCTGGCCTTGCTCAGCACCAAGATGGGCGGACGGATGGTCATGTTCGGCGCGCCTATCGTCGCCATCGGGCTGACCCTGCCCGTGGACTGGCTGGCCTGCGCCCTCGGGGACGTCCGGGCGAAGACCACCCGCAAGGTGTTCTTCCTCGCCTGCCTCATATTAACCGGGCTCATCCTCCTTGTGCCGAGCTGCCGGGAAACCATGATCGAGCTCTGGAACTCACTCGGATGGCTCCATTTCGTAATCATGGGGTGCCTTCTCGCCATGTTCGTCATCGGGCTCGGGCGTCAGCGGGGCTGGCGCCTGACCCGCACGCTTGACATGATCGGGCCGCACCTGCTCTACCGCTCGGCGGCGGTCATCCTCATGCTCGCCATCGTGATCCCTCCGCTTGCGGATCTCGTACCCGCCATGACCCACGGCCCCATCCTCAACCGCCGCCACGCCGCCGGACTGCGCGAACTCCGCAAGGCCACCCCCGAAAACGCCATGATCTGGCACTGGTGGGACTGGGGATACGCGGCGCACCATTTTTCGCGGCGCGACACCATCGCCGACGGAGCGGAACACGGCGGGCCTTCGCTCTATCTTCCCGCAGCCGTCTATGCCACGGACGATCCGCGTTTCGCCCGCCAGATCATCAAATATACCGCTGCGAAAGGAAATGTTCCCGGCAACGTGTTCAAAGGTTTGACGGCGTCTCAGGCCGCGGACATGATCACATGGCTGAACAACCCCGACAACCCGCTCATTCAGGCCGACGGCAAGCAGTATCTTGTGCTCAGCTTCGACATGCTGGATCTCGGCTTCTGGATTTCCACCTTCGGAAGCTGGAACTTCCTGTCCAAGGAAGGCCGGGGCTACGCCATCAGCATCGTCCCGCAGGCGCTTTCCTACCGCCTCGATAAGGGGGAGGTGGTGATGAAGGGGAGCAACATCAATGTCCCCGCCGCCAGTATCGACGTCTTTTCCGACGGGCAGCTCGATCACCGCGACTACGTGACGCCGCCCGAATACCTGCCCGACAACGCCGCCATCAAGGCATGGAAGGAAGACATGGAGCGCCGCCGCAACGTGCACTTCATGTTCAACCGCGTGACCGGAGAAAAGCTCGTCATCGACGACCGCATGTACAACACCCTTATGGTGCAGCTCCTTATCTGCGATCCCGGCGATCCGCGCTTCGCTCCCTATTTCCGGCTCATCTTTGACAACGTATTCTGCAGGATTTACGAAGTGTTATAGAAACAAGCAAAAACGTGGGCCCCTTCCGAAGAGGGCCATTTTACAACAGAAAAGCCTTCCCCAAAACGGGGAAGGCTTTTCTGTCATCAACCCAAATAACATCTTTGAAAGAGGAATGGATGGGGTTTGGAGAAGGAGAGGAGAAAGCGTGGGGTGCTCCCCCTTTCTCCAGAAATGTTTCTCCTCCCCTTTTCCTCTACTTCACAAACAGCATCTCCTGATAGCTCGGGAGAGGCCACAGATCTTCGGGAACGATCGTCTCAAGATGATCGGCAAGGGTGCGGATGGCATTCATGGCCGGAATGACCACGGTGCACTTGTGATGCGCTTCCTGCACAGGATCTTCAATCTTCATGTCCACATTGTTTTCGAGGTGCTCAAGCCCCTCGCGAAGCTTGCGCAGGGTGTCGTCGATGTCGTCGAGCAACACGGTGTCGGGCTCGCGGTTCAAGGCGCGCATGTCGAGGCAGGCACGGAGCAGTTCCTGCTGGAAACGCAGCCCGGCGGGGTAGATGATAGTCCGGCCCATCCGGATGACGAGGTTCGCTTCGGCGCGAATCGTCTTGCAGTACTGTTCGATATAGATTTCCTGACGGGCCTTGAGCTCCTGACGCGACAGCACGTTATACCGGCTGTAGAGATCCACCACATCGGGGCTGGTGTACACCATCAGGGCTTCGGGCGTGGTCCGGTAGTTGGGCAGGCCGCGCCGCTCCGCTTCCTGATGCCAGATTTCGGAATAGCCGTCGCCGTTGAAGATAACCGCGCTGTGCTCCTCCACAATCTCCTGAATGAGCTTGCCCACGGCGGCGTGGAGCTTTTCGGGATCGCCGCCGGAGAGCTTTTCGAGGCGGGTGGCGGCATAGTCCAAGGAGTCGGACATGATGGTGTTCAGAGCCGTCTGAGAGGCCGAGGCGGGCATACTGGAGCCGAGCGCGCGGAACTCGAAGCGGTTGCCGGTAAACGCGAAGGGGCTCGTACGGTTGCGGTCGCCGGGATCGGGGGGCAGAGGCGGCAGCGTATCCACACCCACGTTCATCAGGCGCTTGCCCTTGGAGCCGCGAACCTGACCGACGCGGAACTGTTCCAGAATATCGGTGAGCTGATCCCCGAGGAACATGGACATGATGGCCGGCGGCGCTTCGTTGGCACCGAGGCGGTGATCGTTGGACGCGGCGGCGACGGTGGCGCGGAGCAGCCCCCCGTACTTGTGCAGGCCACGGATCGCGGCAACGAGGAACACGAGGAACATCGCGTTCTCATGCGGCGTCTCGCCGGGTTCGAAAAGGGTGCCGACTTCGGCGTTGCCGATGGAATAATTGAGGTGCTTGCCCGAACCGTTGATGCCGCTGAACGGCTTCTCGTGCAGGAGGCAGTGGAGGCCGTGCCTCTTGGCGACTTTCTTCAGCACGGTCATCATGAGCTGGTTGTGGTCGATGGCGAGGTTGGCCGTTTCGAACACCGGGGCGATCTCGTACTGGCTCGGAGCCACTTCGTTATGGTGCGTGCGGACCGGAACGCCGAGCTTGTAGAGTTCGCGCTCGGCCTCCGTGATGCAGCTCATGACGCGGCGGGGCATGACGCCGTAGTACTGATCTTCAAATTCCTGTCCCTTGGCCGGTTTCGCGCCGAACAGCGTACGCCCGGCGGTGAGCAGATCGGGGCGACCGAACACGAAGTTCCGGTCGATGAGGAAAAATTCCTGCTCCAGCCCGGAGTACGAAATGATGGGCAGGGAGGTCTTCTTGCCGAACAGCTTGAGGATACGGCTGGCCTGCTTGTTGAGGGCCTGATTGGAGCGCAGGAGCGGGGTCTTGCGGTCAAGCGCCACGCCCGTCCACGACAGGAAGGCCGTGGGGATGCACAGCACGATGCCGCTGCTGTTTTCCATAAGGTAGGCCGGGCTGGTCACGTCCCACGCGGTATAGCCGCGCGCCTCGAAGGTGCTGCGCAGGCCGCCGGAAGGGAAGCTTGAGCCGTCGGCTTCGCCCTGGCTCAGCATCTTGCCGCTGAATTCCGTGATCACGCCGCCGTTGCCGTCGGGCGAGAGGAAACCGTCGTGCTTTTCGGCGGAATGGCCCGTCAGGGGATAAAATACGTGCGTAAAGTGGGTAGCGCCCTTCTCGATGGCCCAATCCTTCATGGTGGAAGCCACGATGTCCGCCAGCGAAGGATCGAGTTGGACCCCCTGCTCGATGGTCTTGCGCAGGGACTTGTAGACGATCCGGGGCAAGCGTTCCTTCATCACCTTGTCGCTGAAAACATTGCTTCCGTAGATTTCAGTCGGCTTGGTGTCGGCATAGTTCAGGGGGGCGAGATCCGGTTTGTAGCTGGTAATGGCTCTAATGGCATTGCTGCGGGCGTTGCTTCCGCTCATGCGTCTGTACTCCTTGGGGGGATTGCTGTTTCGACGGAATGGGTGTTTATACTCCAACTGGCCGGTGAACGGAAGGGGCGAAAGAGGCCTTTTCCTTGCGTGATTGTTTCTGAAAAAGGATCTTGCCCCTCTTTACGAGCCTAGTGTTCTCAGGTATATGAAGGAACTCTACACAAGCTTGATGCGGTTCAGCCCGCATCGTGAAGACTGCCAGGAGGTAGTTTCTTGGAACAGAAGGACATCGAATATTTTCGTACGCTCCTCAACAATATGCTTGAAGAGGCGCAGCACAAGGGAGATTCCACGCTGGAGGACCTCACCGACAGCAACGAGCTCTTCGCTGATCCTGCCGACCGGGCGTCCGCCGAATCGGATCGCGCTTTCACACTGCGTATCCGTGACCGCGAACGCCGCCTGATCCGCAAGATCCAAGCCGCCATTCAGCGGCTGGACGAAGGGACCTACGGCATCTGCGAAGACTGCGGTGAAGATATCAGCATTCCCCGTCTCAAGGCCCGTCCCGTGACCAAGCTTTGCATCAACTGCAAGGCCCGTCAGGAAGAAGGGGAAAATATTCGGGGCGAGTAATTCTACAGCCCGCCAAAGTTCGCGCTTTGGCGGGCTCTTTCTCATCGACGGGCCCGCCCGTCTCCCAAACTCACGAGGCTTTGCATGGACTGCCATGTGTTCCGTCGCCTGTGCGACGAGCTTGCGCCTGCGCTCATGGGTTGCCGGATCGAAAAAATCCACCGCCCGGCCAAGGATGTGACCCTGTTCACGCTCTACGGCACAGGCGGCAAACGTTTCCTGTTTCTTCGCGCGGGCCGCAAGGCTCCTTTTCTTTTCCTTTCGACGCACAAAATCCCCGTCGGCAGCGCACCGCCGGCCGATATCATGCGGCTGCGCAAATACCTTGCGGATCGCCGGATCATCGACGTGCTGCCCGACTGGGTGGGGCGCCGCCTTTACCTTCATGTCAACGCCGATACCGAATGCTGGCTTACGCTCGATCTGCGGGAAGGCCCCTCGCTGCTTTTCGACGCGCCGCCTGAGCCTGAAATTCCGGCATGGCCCGATCCCGCGCACTGGGCCGAAGCCTGTGAAGGCGACGGCTGGCGGAACTGGCCGGTCATCACGCCGCCCTTGCGCCGTACCCTCCCTTTGCTCCCGCCCGACGAACAAGCCGCCCTGCTCCTCGATCTGGAGGCCGGAGGCGGAGATCTTTTCCTTTACGAGAACGCCGCCGGGGAACGCGAGCTTTCCGCATGGCCCCTGCCGCCCGAACGACGCCGCGACGCCGACGGCACGCCGCGTGAGGAACTGGTGGTCGAGGATGCCATCCGGGCGTGCGCAGCAGCCGGGGAAGCGCAAGTCCTGCGCGGCATCGCGGCCCTCTCTCGGGCCGAAGCGGCCAAACCCCATCAGGCCGAGGCCAACCGCCTGCGCAAACTCCTGCTCAAGCTGGAGGGCGAAAGAGAGCGCCTCAGCGACATGGTTGCGGCACAGGATGCCGCCCGCCTGCTCCAATCGCAGCTTTACCGTTTTTCAGCGGAGGAAAAACACGCCTCCGTCACGCTGGAGGGGGCCGGAGGTCCTATCGATCTTGCCCTCGATCCACGTCTCACCGTCCGTGAAAACATGGCGTCGCTGTTCCACAAGGCCAGCCGGGGCAAGCGCGGCCTTTCCATGCTTGAAGGCCGCTTTGCCGCCGTACAGGCCGATCTGGCCCGTGCGGAGCAAGCCGGTCTCATGGCACAAGCCGCGACGTCCGCGCCGACGCCCGCCAACGCGCCCTCTCCCGCCGCGCCGCGGTTCCGCGCTCCGGAATTGCCCAAGAACGTACAGCCGTTCCGCAGCAGCGACGGCTTCCTGCTCCTCCGGGGCCGCGACGCCAAGGGGAACGCCCAGCTTCTCAAACTCGCAGCTCCGCACGATCTCTGGATGCATACCGGCGGTGGGCCGGGCGCACACATCCTGATCCGCCGGGATCACGCCGCGCAGGAAATTCCCTCCCGGACCATTTCCGAAGCCGCCATCCTTTCCGTGCTCAAGAGTTGGCGCAAGGACGAAACACAGGTGGACGTCATCGCCGCGCTCGCCAAGTTCGTTCACCCCATACGCGGCGCGAAGCCCGGAACGGTCCGTATCGACCGCATGGAGCCCGCCATTATCATCACCCCGGATCCTTCATTGGAGGAACGGCTGGCGTTGTAAAAAGCGAATCGGGGGAAGGGAGGGAGAAACTTTCTGGAGAAAGTTTCTC
>ENA-ORSX01001849-ORSX01001849.1-human-gut-metagenome-genome-assembly--contig:-NODE-1849-length-13518-cov-2.442546_pt1 | contig 13518 bp, 11 predicted proteins | sample MGYA00241904_ERZ509172 | MGnify/ENA primary metagenome ERZ509172 (study PRJEB26280, sample SAMEA2338795) | human gut metagenome | biome: human gut; feature: human-associated habitat; material: faeces...
GGCAACCACCGCAATATTATAGCCGTTTCCGATTTCCGCCTTTATGCCCGTCATTCCTATTTCGCTTTCGTACTTTATACCGACATTATCTAAATTTTTCTTTATTATCCCTGCCGTTTCAAACTCCTTAAATCCCAGTTCGGGGCAGTTAAAAAGCATATCCCCGAGTTTTATTATATCCTCTCTTTTTCTGTCGACAGTCTCGAGCAGTTCTTTTTTATTCATTGTTTTCCTCCTTTACCACTCCAATACAAGTCCTATTCCCGTCTCATGCACCGTTATTTTTCTATCCAATAAAGCCTTTACTTTAAACGAAGTACAATGGCACGGATACAGCTCTCCTATGTTTTCTTCACAAATAAAGTCTATTGTTTTCTTCGCTCTCTCATCGTCCTCAAACAGATGAAGTCCACCGATAATTCCGAGAACTTTATTTTTTCCCGTTATTTTCTTGGCATAGTCTATTATATTGCATATACCCGAGTGTGAACAGCCCGTAATAATATAAATACCGTCTTTTGTTTCATACGCAACGGCGCTGTCGTCCATAACGAAATCGTCCTCTATTTCGACGCCTCTCTGCGCTCTGCCAACGGCATACCTTTTCTCGTACACCGACGGTATTTCTCCCAGAAACGTAATATTCTCGGAAATACGCACAGGTTCTTTTGTTATCCTGCAATCCATTTTTTCCGATATTTTGCCTTTACTTACGGGACAGCCTATCTCCAATCCGTCGTCGGCTCTTTCCAAAAACACATCGGGATGCGCTGTAAATACGGGTCTTGTTTTGAAATCCGTTTTCAGAAGATACGGCAGCCCTCCCGTATGGTCGTTATGCCCGTGGGATATTACGACGTCGGTTATTTCGGAAATGTCTATTCCCATCGCCTTTGCATTATCCATAAACGCTCCGCTATATGCCGTATCGAAAAGTATATTTCTGTCTCCGTCCTCCAAATAATAGGAAACCGCAGGTTCTCCCTTATAATATCTGTCTATATATGTATTATTGTCCATAAGTACAGTCAGTTTCATTTCAGTTCCTCCCGAAAATATAAATAAGGCAGAATCGGTACTCCCCTTTCTGCCTCGTTTTTTTATTTAAAGTTCAACTATTTCGGCGTCAACGGAATTTCTTCTCACGCTTTCTATTCCGTTTTTGCAGCTTGCTTTCGCCTTATAGGCTTCGGAAAAAATTACGGTCTGCCCGTTTTTTGCCTTTAAATCGAATCTGAATCGACCTCCGTCGTCTTTATATATTTCAAACTTCGGATTTATCAGCTTTTCAAAATCTTTTACGGTACGGTCTTCCACGGGAGCGTCGGGAGCGTTTTTAATAACGCTTGCTATTCCTTTCATGCATGCGGACTTTGTGCCGTACAAGTCCGAGGAGGCTATTATTTCCCTATTTGCCGCCGCAAGTTCAAACTTTATTTTTTCGCCGTCATGTTTAATCAGGAATTTCCCCATTATTATCCCCCTTATATTAAACACCTACAAATACAATTTAATAATATAATATGCATTTGTTCGTGTCAACAGAGGCATTGTAAAAATACTGTACAAATATGACAATTGTATTCAATCATAAGCATATTTTTGAGCTTTCATATACAAAAAAATCATCTGTTCCCAGTCTAATACTTGAAAACAGATGATTATAAAAGCTTTTTATAGCGAAAGTAGCGTTTAGCGGTCTTCTCTGAAGTATGACAAGCCGAGACTCTTAGGAGCCTGACTGTCTTTTTTCTCTCTTATGCTCGATATTATAAGCACGAGTATCGTAACGACATAAGGCAGCATTTTAAATATTTCCTGCGCCGCTTCTCCGAAAGGCACATAGGCGAAAAGTATATACAAACCGCCGAAAAGTATACATCCCCATATTGCTCTGGCAGGTTTCCAAAGAGCCAGTATAACAAGGGCAATGGCAAGCCATCCTCTGTCTCCGAAACCGTTATTCTGCCATATTCCTCCGAGGTACTCCATTACGAAGTACAGTCCTCCCATACCGCTTATAACCGCTCCGGAACAGGTAGCCGCATATTTATACTTTATTACGTTTATTCCGGCTGCGTCCGCTGCTGCGGGATCTTCTCCGACCGCCCTCAGGTTAAGTCCCTTTCTTGTTTTAAAAAGGAACCATGTAAGAAATACGGCAAGTATTATAGACAAATATGTCAAAAAGCCGTATGAAAAGAATATATCGCTGACTACTCCCAGTTCCGTACTTAAAAACGGTATCTGCGTTCTGAACGCCTGTCCCGTCGTATATACGCTTACCTGACCTGCAGTTCCGCTTATTCTCGAAAGAGAACCGCCGATAAAGTTACCGAAGCCTACGCCGAATGTTGTAAGGGCAAGACCCGTTACATTCTGATTAACTCTGAGAGTAATCGTAAGCACACTGTATATAAGTCCGCCAATAAGCGAGAATAAAAGCGAAACAACTACGGCGCACAGCACGCCTACCCAGCCGTTTGGCGTTGCTACGCTGTTTTCATATATAAAAGCGCCTACAAGACCGCCTACGCCGCCCATATACATTATTCCCGGTATGCCCAGATTAAGATTTCCGCTTCGTTCCGTCATAATTTCACCGGAAGCGCCGAAAAGCATGGGCACGCCCTGAGTTACGGCCTTTTGTATGAATGTTACCGAAAATATTATTTCTAGTATAATAAGTATAATATCCATATTTTAAGCCTCCTCGTGTTTTCCCCTGAATATTACTTTATAATTTATAAAGAACTCACAGCCTATCAGGAAGAAAAGAATAATTCCCGTCATAACCTCCGCTGCAGATTCGTTAAGACCGAACTGGCTGGCAATCTGGATTGCGCCGTTGTCAAGGAACACGAGCATAAACGATATTAACGCCATTACGTACGGATTAAATTTAGCAAGCCATGATACTATAATAGCGGTAAATCCTCTTCCGCCGGCTGTATTTACCGAAATAGTATGGCTTGATCCGCTGACAAGCAAAAATCCCGTAAAACCGCAGATTGCTCCCGAAAGAGCCATTGTTCTCAAAATTACTTTCTTTACGTTTATACCTGCGTATCTTGCGGTATTCTCACTTTCTCCCACAACGGCTATCTCATATCCGTGTTTTGTCTTTTTAAGATATATTGCCATCAATACCGTAAGGATAAGCACTATGATAACATTTATACTGTAATTGAACCTTCCGAATATACCGCTCATAAAATCGGTAGGTATCCATCCTGCCTTTGTCGCCTGGTTTATAGTTCCTATAGTTCCGCTTCCTTTAAGCGCTTCCCATACTATACAAAAATATGCCGTCAACTGTATGGCAATATAGTTCATCATAAGTGTAAAAAGAGTTTCGTTGGTATTATATCTTGCCTTAAAATACGCAGGGATTATTCCCCATACAAGACCTGCCACGATACTGCATATTATCATTACCGCAAAAAGGGCGAATGTCGGCATAGAATCTCCGGCATATCTCATTACCGCAGCTGTGGCAATACCGCCCACAAGTATCTGCCCTTCCGCGCCGATATTCCAAAAACGCATTTTAAATGCGGGAGTAATCGCAAGGGATACGGCAAGCAGTATCATCGTATCTCTCAACGTGTTCCAAGTTCTTCTCGAAGTTCCTATAGCGCCGTCTATCATGCCCATATATACTTCAAGCGGATTTGTTTTTGTAATAGCGAATATAAATACTCCGCATACAATAAGAGCCAGTACAATAGCTATTATTCTTATAATCCATGATTTTTTTCCGGATATATCACTGCGTTTCGCTATACGAACCATAGGTTCTTTTTTTAAGCTGCCGACAGCCATATTATACCTCCTCCTCTGTATGCTTTGTCATCATAAGTCCTATTTTCTCTTTTGTCGTCGTTCTTGCGTCTACTATGCCGCTTACCTTTCCGGCACAGAGAACAAGTATCCTGTCTGCCAGTTCCAATAATACGTCCAGGTCTTCTCCGACATATATTACCGCTACTCCGCGTTCTTTCTGTTTGTTTATAAGATGATATATCGTATATGATGTGTTTATATCCAATCCCCTTACGGCATATGCAGTCATAAGAACCGACGGAGCGTTTGCTATTTCACGTCCTACAAGAACTTTCTGTACGTTTCCGCCCGACAGCTTTCTTATAGGCGTCTGGAGGCTGGGAGTAACTACCTTAAGCTCGTCCACTATTTCTTCCGTCATATTTTTAGGAGTTTTTCTGTTAAGGAAGGAGCCTTTGCCGTCCCTATAGCTTCTGAGCATTACGTTATCCGTTAAATCCATATTTGCCACAAGACCCATTCCGAGCCTGTCCTCGGGAACAAATGAAAGCGCAACGCCTATATCCGATATTTCTAAAGGAGTTTTTCCGACAAGCTCCTCCTCGCCCTTCTCATCGTCATAGTATATTATGCTTCCGTTTTGTATTTTCTGAAGTCCGGCTATGGCTTCCAACAGCTCTTTCTGTCCGCTTCCGGCTATACCGGCTATTCCCAAAACCTCGCCCGTGTTTGCCTCAAAAGATATATTATCCAGAGTTTTTACTCCGTTTTTGTCGATACATGTAAGATTTTTTACTTCCAGTTTCTTTTTAACGTCATGTGGTTCCTGTCTTCCCATATCGAGGGTAACTTTTTCTCCGACCATCATTTCCGTCAGAGAAAGCTCCGTAGCGTCCTTTGTCTGAACCGTTCCTATATACTCTCCCTTTCTGAGTACTGCGACCCTGTCGGAAAGGGAAAGCACCTCATGGAGCTTATGGGTTATAATTATGATAGCCTTTCCGTCGTTTCTCATATTACGCAGAACGTCAAACAGTCTGTCTGTTTCCTGTGGCGTAAGCACTGCCGTAGGTTCGTCCAGTATGAGTATATTGGCTCCCCTGTAAAGCATTTTTACGATTTCCACCGTCTGTTTTTCCGAAACGGACATGTTGTATATTTTTTTGTTGGGGTCAAGTTCAAAACCGTACTTGTTTACAAGTCCGTTTATCTTTTCCACGACCTCGTTCATTTTTATAATTTCTTTTCCGGGAAGTCCGAGAATTATATTTTCCGCCGCCGTAAATGTTTCTATCAGCTTAAAATGCTGATGTATCATACCTATTCCCAGCTGAAACGCATCGGCGGGACATGTTATTTTTACCTCTTTCCCGTCTATGATAATTTCACCCTCATCGGGAAAATAAATACCGGCAAGCATATTCATAAGAGTTGTTTTACCGCTTCCGTTTTCGCCCAAAAGAGAAAGAATTTCACCCTTTCTTACTTCGAGCGAAATATTTTTATTGGCAATAACTTCTCCGAAGTATTTACTTATTTTTTTCAGCTCTATCGCGTTTGCGCTCTCCAATATTACTCCTCCTTCTTTTTTAAGCAAAACGGAATAAGGGCAGGGCCGCCGTTATGTTTCAGGCCACCCTGCCCCCGATTTCAAAAATATTAATATACTGTGTTAAGTTCTGTGATGCCGTCGATTACAAATGTGAATGCAGGTGCAGACGCAATTTCCGACTCCATGAAGTATCCGTCGGGACTGATATACTCAATACCGTTGAAGCCTTCAAGGTCTTTTGTGGAAGTGATTGTTTCTCCGCCTACAGTCCATGTTGAAGTATCGAATACCTTAAGTTCTCCGCTGTCGATTGCAGCCCAAACTTCCTCTACCTTTTCTTCTGTTCCCTCTGCTATTGCGGCAGAGTTAAGCTCTGTAAGGTAAACTGCGTTTTCGCTGTGTCCCTGGCACCAGTCAACGGGTATTTCCTCTCCGTTAAGCATACACTCAACAGCGTATGTTATATAAGAACCCCAGTTGATTGCCGAAGATGTAAGCGCATAGTTAGGAGCGGCGTCTATCATTGATACGTTATATCCTACGTCATATATACCTGCCGCTTCAGCCGCGGAAGCTGCTCCTGTTGTATCTGCATGCTGGCTGACAAGTACGCATCCGTCAGCTATAAGAGCTTCGGCTGTTTCTTTTTCAAGAGCCTGATTAGCCCATGAACCTGTGTATTTAACTTCCATTGTTACGTTAGGGCAAATTGATCTTACGCCAAGGAAGAAAGCCGTGTAACCTGACTTAACCTCTGCGTATGAGTAAGCGCCTACATAACCGATTTTAGCGTCAGTGTCAGCTCCGTAAAGCTCAGCAAGCTTCATACCCGCAACAACCCCCGCTACATAACGCGCTTCATAAATATTTGCAAAGAAATTATGTACGTTTGCAAGTCCGCTTGAAGCAGCCTTATAGCCTGTTGCATGGCAGAACTGAATTTCGGGATACTCTTCCGCTGCCTGGAGAATAAAATCTTCAAAACCGAAGCTGTTTGCAAAAATAATGTCGCAACCCTGTTCAGCAAGGTCTACAGCCGCGTCATAGCAAGCCTCATCCTCAGGAGTGTTATACTTGTAAATTATCTGTTCATCACTGATGCCGAGCGTTTCCTGCATGTCCTTTACGCTCTTCATGTGAGCGTATGTGTAACCCTCGTTTTCGTCGCCGATAAAGATGCAGCCGATTTTAATATCGCTTACATCAATACCCTCTGCCGTTCCTTCCGTCTGTTTTGTTTCCTCCGCCGGTTCTTCGGAACTTGAAGAACTGCCGCAGGCCGATACGCCGAGAACCATTACGGCTGATAAAAGAACTGCCAATAATTTTTTCATTCTTAATCCTCCCATTTCTTCGTTATCCTTTTAAGAATATACATTTAAGAATATATATAAGCTTAACGCATTATATATCAAAGTTAATACAGCTCTAATATAATTATAATATTGCTTAACAAATACTGTCAATCATCAATACTGCCTATAGATTTGCGGTACATTATAAAATTTTGTCTGATTTAAACTAAAGAAATTTTATTTTATATCATTTCTCGAAAACAGCCGCAACTTCTTTAAGCTTATCGGCAATTTTTATATGCTGTGGACAAACCTCTTCGCATTTATGACATGCTATACAGCCCGACGCTTTCTGTCCGAACATCGGTATCCATTCTTCGTATCTCTTTTTCTCCGCCTCAAAATTTCCGTCCGTTTTATAGTTGTTGTAAACAAGGAAATTATACGGTATTCCCACGCCCTTCGGACACGGCAGACAGTATGAACAGCCTGTGCAAGGTATTGTATCATAAGAAGCGAAAATGCCCTGTACCTTTTCTATAACCTTATTATCTTCTTCACTGAACATACCGGCAGATGAACGCGCCGCATACGCAAGGTTATCCGCTATCTGTTCTTCCGTGCTCATGCCGCTGAGAACAATCGATACTTCCGGCATATTCCAAAGATAGTCAAGACCCCACTCAACGGGTGATTTGCCTGTTTCGTCAAAAACTTTTTTAACTGCGGTAGGAACATTGGCAAGATATCCTCCTCTGAGCGGTTCCATAATGGAGACTGCCATTCCCTTTGAAGCTGCATATTTAAGTCCTTCGATACCTGCCTGATATTCCGTATCGAGATAGTTGAGCTGTATCTGACAGAAATCCCAATTATAACTGTCGCATATATTTTTGAAAACGTCCAGTTTGTCATGGAATGAGAAGCCTATGTACTTTATTTTACCTGCCGCCTTTGCAGCCTCTATTCTTTCCATTACGCCGTATCTCATTACCTTTTTCTCGAAAGCTATGGCGTTCATGGCATGGAGCATATATATGTCTATATGGTCGGTCTGAAGTCTTTGAAGCTGTTTATCGAGAATAGTATCGAAATCGTCTCCGCTTTTGAACATCCATGCGGGAGCCTTTGTAGCGAGATGCACCTTTTCTCTATATCCGTCAAGAAGAGCTTTTCCCGTTATCTTTTCGCTGTTTCCGCCGTGATAGTTGAAAGCCGTATCAACATAATTAAGGCCGTTGTCAATGGCATCTCTGAGCATTTTTATAGCTCTCTGCTCGTCTACGTTGCCGTCATTGTCTGCCGGAAGTCTCATCATTCCGAAGCCTATGGGCGAAACTTTTAATCCTGTTTTTCCGAAATCTCTATACTGCATATATCAGACCTCCCAATTTTATCGATAAGTATATAATACAGTGAAATACAGGTAATCGGCAAGACATTTCTTAAATAAGATACATTAAAAAAATCCCCCTTTGCAGGGGGATAATATTTCATATATTTTATCTTATAAGGGTCAAAGAATTCCATACCGTTTCGTTTCGCTCTATTTTTGCGGAATTTGCCCATTTTTCATATTCTTTGGAAAAATAAATCTGTTTCATATGTTCTTCATAAACCGCTCTGCTGTAATCCTTGAGGGTTTCTTCATTTATTTCTTCCGAATCATTTACATTTCGGCGATACTGCTCTGTCAAATCGCTCTTATATGTTTTATAGTATTCTTCAAAATCATCATCGCTTACAACATAATCCTTAACCGTTGCCTCATACGCTTTGCCATAAAGTATATTTTCAAGCATTACGTCATAATATAATTGTTCGTCTGCGCCTATGGCTTCCCTTACAGTGTCTGTCAGGCTGTTGTACATTTCTTCCGCTCCGGCTTTTGCCGCCTGTTTGTCCTCCTCTGTCGTTTCCACTCCCATGTTTTCCGCCCTTTCGGCAGTCAGCTTTACAAATGTCAGCGTAGACAGCGTGTTCTCCTTCGCCACGGTTTCCGCAGACCTTCCGTCAAAATCCGTCTCCTCCCTGGGAACTTCCAGCATCCCGGCACCCAGATCCCAAATCCGTTCTTTCAGACTTTCACAGGCCTTCACCACAGCCTTGCCTGCAATATAAGTGGTGGCGGAGGCGTAGGAACCGGAATCATACGGTGAGATATCCGTATCCACCCCAAACACCACAATGTTGTCATAATCCGTCATCAGCGTATCTGCTGCCATCTGGGAGAGCACCGTGTCACAGCCGGTACCCATATCCGTGGCCCCGAGGCTTAAGGTGTAAGAACCGTCCTCGTTAAGCTTCACGCTGGCGCCTCCCACATCCACGCCTGCGATGGAGGAGCCCTGCATGGCCATGGCAACACCCACGCCGCGCACTTTTCCGTTCTCCATCACTCTGCGTGGGAACTTCTCGTCCCAGTGAAACATCTCCTTTGCCCTTGCCATACAGCGGTCCAGAGCACAGCTTGTGACCTCTGTGCCGCCGTCGTATCCGATAAACCTGCCGCCCTCTTTTGTCATATTTTTCTCGCGCAGCACAACCGGATCCATATGCAGCTTTTCCGCCAGCTCATTCACAGCGGATTCCACTGCGAAGATTCCCTGGGTAGCTCCGTATCCCCTGTATGCGCCTGCTGACATCTGGTTGGTATATACAACGTCATACTCAAAGCGGTATGCCTCTGTGTTCCGGTAAAGGGCAATGGATTTGTGGCCGGAAAGTCCCACTGTGGTAGGACCGTGCTCACCGAAAGCCCCTGTGTTTGACAGGGTATAGACATCAATGGCCCGGATGGTCCCCTCCCTGTCCGCACCGATGCGGACCTTTAACTCCATCTCGTGACGGGGGGAAGAACATATCTGGGATTCATAGCGGGAAAAGATCATTTTCGCCGGCTTTCCTGTCTTCACCGTCACGATCGCTGGGTAGACCTCAGATACCAGCGTCTGCTTTGCGCCGAAGCCTCCGCCGATACGCGGCTTGATCACACGGACTTTCGATGCCCCGATTCCCAGTGCCCGCCCCAGGATTCTCCTCACATGGAAAGGCACCTGTGTGGAGGATACAATATTCAGCCTTCCGAAATGGTCCATATAGGTATAGCTTCTGAATGTCTCCATCATTGCCTGCTGATTGGCCTTTGTATGGTATGTGCGTTCCACCACACAGTCACAGTCTGCCAGGATCTTCTCCACATCCCCGTCCCCTTCCTCGGCATGGGCACAGAGATTCCGCTTATTGTCTGCTCCCACAGGAAAACGTGACTCCCAGTTGTCCTCCGGGTGGATACAGACCGCATTGTCCTTTGCCTTATGGAAATCCAGAACCGGCTCCAGCACCTTGTATTTCACCTTAATGATCTTCAGTGCCCGGTCCACGGCCTTTTCCGTCTCCCCTGCGACAATGGCAGCGGCATCTCCCACAAAACGCATTCTTCTGTCAAGGATCAGCCTGTCATAGGGGCTGAATTCCGGATAAGTCTGTCCCGCCATGGTAAATCTGTCCTGGGGCACATCCTCGTAAGTGAGGATACACGCGATCCCCGGAACCTTCATGGCATTCTCTGTCCTGATCTCCTCGATCCACGCATGGGCATGGGGGCTGCGCAGAACCTTTACCACCAGACAATCCTTCGGCGCCAGGTCATCCGTGTACACAGGCTGGCCTGTCACAAGGGCCATAGCGTCCTTTTTCCTCACCGGTTTGTTTACATAACTCATCTGTCGCTGCCCCCTTCCCTCTGCTCCTTCTTATATTTTAAAAATGCCAGAATACTTCTCGTCTGCCCCATGAACCCGGAACAGCGGCAGAGATTTCCGGCAAGATATTCGCCGATCTCCTCCTCCGTTGGCTCCTTCATCTCCTCCAGCATGGCAAAGACATTCATGATAAATCCCGGATTACAGAAACCGCACTGCTCTGCTCCCTGGTCTGCTAAAAAAGAACCGAACTCCTCCGCTTCCCTCTGCATTCCCTCCAGGGTCACGATCTCATGTCCGTCCGCGCGGACCGCCAGCATACTGCAGGAGAGCACCGGCTTTTTGTCCATCAAAACAGTACAGAGGCCGCAGTTGGCAGTCTCACATCCCCGTTTCACGCTGTAGCAGCCCTTCTCCCGAAGAAGGTCTAAAAGCAGCAGATCCGGCGCTGCATCAACCTGCATTTTCTTTCCGTTTAAAATAAATTTAATTTCCATTTTCCATACCTCCTGCTGCCAGCAGCGCCCTTTTGGTCAGAACACGGACCAGATGGGTTCTGTACTCTTTGGAAGCCCGCATATTGCTTCCCGTGACAACGCACTCTGCAGCCTTTTGGGCCAGCAGCTCCGCCTGTCTGTTCCACTCCCCGGCACTCATATCTTTTTTATTGACAGGGGTATCCATCTTCTCTTTCAGAAGAGCCGCTCTGCCGGGCCTTGCTCCGATGGAAAGCCGCATACCTTCCTCGTCAAGACATACCGCACAGGCAAGAACAGGGAAATCCGTCTTAGCATTTCTCTGGCTTACATATGCGGATCTCTGGTGATGTTTCTTAACAATTATATTTACCAGGATATCTCTGTCCGCTTTTTTTTCTGCAAACTCTTCCATGGATATCCTGCCGCCTTTATAAAGCTCCACATAGGAATCCAGCGCCAGAAACATGGTGAGCACATCAGAAAATCCAAATCTGCCATAAATGCTGCCTCCTGCAGTCGCACAGTTTCTGAACTGTACTCCCACAATATGCCGCAGGCTCTCCCGCACAGCTCCGTCCGTGCAGGCATTTAATCCCGCGTGTGTCTCCAGAGTCCGCAGGGAGGTCATACAGCCGATCACGAATTCGTCCTCTGTCTCTTTGACCGTATCCAGTCCGAGACCGGACAGATCAATGGCCGTTCCCACGCTTCGGTTCATCATCTTCATCCAGACCATTCCCCCAAGCACGCGGGATGACTTTTTCTGGTTCAGCTCATAGGCTTCCTCCAGACTGTTCACCTTCACATACTCTTTAATCTTCAGCATAATCCATTCCTCTCCGTTTTTGACATCCCGCGCCTTTTGCGGGCAGACATCACTCAAAAAAACACTGCTGATGCAGTGCTCCCAAAAGTCATTTTCTCTCTATGAGGGAATTATAACATAGGCTGTTTGTGAGGTGCAAGCTGTTTTGCCGTACCCCCGTAAATTCCAAAGGAAAATACCTGAAATACTAATGACAAATTTCTGCTTTTTATTTATAATGAGATGAGTAATGCAAAAATTTACAGACAGCCTGAAATAACAGACAGAAAAGGCAGATGATACCAATGAAAAACAACTCTGACATACGGAATATCCTGGTGCTGACATTTCTGTTCCTCCTCAGCATCATACCTCTGGGCTTCCTGACAGATGCCTCCCGGGATACTTTTGCCTATGCACCGCTGCCGAATACGGATTACGCTTCCCCGGATCTTGATCTGGAATACGAAGCCCTGGAGAACATGGCCGATTATATACTTGTGGAATCCGATATTGCTGAATATTCCCCTGAAAGAGAAATTCCCGAGGGCAGCACAGCCGAAAGCCTGCTGGATTCCATTCTGGAAGAATACGGACTGAATGAAGAAAACTTTTCCTTCTTCTACCGCAATACCTTCACGCAGGAAATATATATGTACAATCCTGACACCCTCTTTACGGCAGCCAGTACCGTGAAGGTGCCTGTCAACATGCTCTACTACGATGCCGTCAACAGCGGGGAGCGCACCCAGGAGGACGGGCTTCCCTACAATGCCTCAGCCACAGATACGGAGGGAGACGGCTCCACCCCCTATGATTGCCGGCCCGGCAGCCTGGTTCCCCTCTCCTATCTCATGGAGGAGAGCATAGTGTACAGTGACAACACAGCCAATAATATTATGATCCAAAACCTGGGCGGTGTTTCCGCCTACCGGCATATGATGCTGAAATATTCGGACAACACCTACCCGGATGCGTTTTTTGCCAGCAACAAGCTTTGTGCTGATTTTTCTTTTGATGTGATAAATTATCTCTATGAACATTCCTCCGCGTACACTCCGCTTTTGGAATACATGAAAGAAGCTGCGCCGGGCACCTTTTTACAAAAATACATAGACCTGGACCTCTTCCCGGTGGCCCATAAATACGGAGATTACGACGGGTGTCTCCACGACTATGGGATTGTCTACACACCCGCACCATTTTTGATCGGTGTGTTTACTGACCACGTATCCAATGCGGAAGATCTGATCGGAGTGATCGGCGAGACCTACTTAAACTATACCCTGAGCGTTGCCGAACCAACTTATGTAAGAATATCTGTGGTACCGGCATCATAATCATTCTGTAGGCCTGCGCATTTACCTGTCATCATAATACAAGGGCTGCGCGCCCCTGAGACGAAAGGAAACAAAAAACATGAAACAGACAACTGACCTGGGCAGGGACAAGGTATGGCTGCTGGTCCTCAAACTGGCTGTCCCCTCCATGATCGCCCAGTTCGTCACCGTACTTTACAGCATCATTGACAGAATGTTCATCGGAAACATACCCAAGATCGGAGATCTGGCACTTGCGGGAGTGGGAATCTGCGGCCCTATTGTCACCCTTCTCACTTCCTTCGGAACCCTGATCGGACTGGGCGGCTCTATCCTCATGTCCATGCGTCTGGGTGCCGGGCGGAAGAAACAGGCCCAGTCCATATTGGCCCACAGCTTTGCCATGCTGGTGGTCTTCTCCGCTGTACTGACCCTGCTCTTTCTCCTGACGAAAAAATATCTTCTGCTCTGGTTCGGGGCAAGTGCCGCCACCTTTGTATACGCGGACACCTATCTCACCATCTACACAGCAGGAACCTTCTTCGGCCCCCGCCCCGACGGCAGTGACGGAAGAACAA
>ENA-ORSX01001853-ORSX01001853.1-human-gut-metagenome-genome-assembly--contig:-NODE-1853-length-13506-cov-4.251952_pt1 | contig 13506 bp, 9 predicted proteins | sample MGYA00241904_ERZ509172 | MGnify/ENA primary metagenome ERZ509172 (study PRJEB26280, sample SAMEA2338795) | human gut metagenome | biome: human gut; feature: human-associated habitat; material: faeces...
AGCATATTGGCAACCATCTTCGTATAGCCGCCAACCGGGATTCCCTGATACAGGGCGTTAAAATAATTGTTGTCAAAGGTCAGACGAACCGGAAGACGCTTGATGATGAAGGATGGAAGATCCTTGCACTCTCTTCCCCACTGCTTCTGTGTATATCCTTTGATCAGCTTCTCATAAATGTCCGTGCCAACCAGGCTGATCGCCTGCTCTTCCAAATTCTTCGGCTCAGTGATGCCTGCTGCCTTGCGCTGTTCCTCGATCTTCGCCGCTGCCTCCTGCGGAGTCACGACACCCCACATCTTGTTGAACGTATACATATTGAACGGCAGGGAATACAGCTCGCCGTGGTAATTCGCCACCGGAGAGTTCGTAAAACGGTTAAACTCCGCGAACTGGTTCACATAACTCCAGACCTCTTTATTATTTGTATGGAAAATATGCGCTCCATACTTGTGGACCTGGATGCCCTCCATCGGCTCTGTATACACATTTCCTGCAATATTCGGGCGGCGGTCAATCACCAGAACCTTCTTGCCCGCTTTCTTCGCCTCATGGGCGAATACGGAACCGTAGAGACCGGCGCCTACTATTAAATAATCGTACATGTTGGTTTTCTCCTTGTCACGTGTTGTTATACTTGTGATTTATTTATAACATACAACGACAATTTAAACAAGAATATCCCGTCAGCTTTAAGCATTCCCCAAAACGAACTCTCAATTTGAACACAATACCTTATTAATACTCCATTGCACTCTATGAGGCGAACTTACTGTCCGTAAAACGAATTAATGTACTCTGCATAGGATACCTCCGATGGTTCTTTCTTCCCGATTTCCCTCACAAGTTCCAATTTTATAGTAGTCAGCAAAAATACCTTTTACAAATTCATATACTCTTTCAGCATCTCAACGCAGGCGGATGCCGATGGAACCATTTTTAAATACTCCTCTTTTCCATTTTTTCTGCATCGGATTCCATCCGAATATACATCCCAATCCGGAAGTTCACTTACAGAAATCCAGACTAATTTATCGCCGTCTGTTTCCATCTCTTTTTTATCCGCATCTGAGCCGTACTGCCCGGGTGCTTTTTTAATCTGATGATTTCTTTCATAAAATGCTGCTTCTATTTCACCTTGAGACATAGATGTTTTTGCATAGAACAAAAGCTGTGGTTTACCGCCTTCCAGTATGTCTCTATAAGCTGCAATTAATTGAACATACTTAAGACCAGACGTATTCTGAACAGCCTCCAGCGTATCTTTCTCTATACCAAGTTCATCCTTAATTTCTTCTATAATTCCATTTTCCAGCCCATCTATTGTAAATGTATATGTTTCATCCAAGGCATACTTTACTTTCAAACTAGCCCCAACACTGTCTGAATACGTGCGTTTCGCTATGGACACATTCTTCTTGCGATATACCAGCATAATCAAACCATCGGAACTTTCAACAAATCCATTAAAACCCAGATGATTCGACAGCGAAGAATTCTTCAAAGAGTGAACCATCGGTCCACACTCCAGAAGCTCCCTGACGGAAATCCCATCAATCAGGCTGTAATCCATAGCCCGGTTGGTCACCAAGGAATTGTAGTAGGTTGTTCTTCCGGTTACAAACTTAAAGGTATTATCATCCCCCACGCACCCCCATTCATCCACACGAATATTTGTATTATTATAAATCTTTGAGGTCACATGGGCAGAAAACAAATCTTCATAGTGCTTTTCTATGATTTCCGGCAAAGAATAATTCTTTTCAGGATGATCCTCAATTTCTATCTTTTTATCATACAGCTTTGCCTCCAGTATTACCGGAATAACCACCGTCCCATCACTATTCTTGCAGGTTACAAAATTTCTCTCCAAAGAATATCGTTTCACCAATCCATCATAATCAGTTGTCAATTTATTGGGATCTTCAACCTGATTCATGATGTGAGAACGCAGCCGGTTAACAACAAAGACTAAAATACTCTCAATAACAACCGCAGAAAAGGTAGAAAATTCAATCATACTATCCACCTTTTTATTACACAGCCACTCCCAACCCAAGATTATAGCTGCCATCACAGCTGCCATCGTGATATATAATCTTTCATCTTTTACAAAGAATAATAAAAATTTATTCTTTTTTGACTGACTTTTATCGCCTCTGAAATCATGCTTTTTCCTAAACACATTTAAATCCCCCTTAAAATATCTCCGCTAATTCCTATTATCAAATAATAAGAGAGTAGCTCCTGCTTCTCCAGTATATCATAAACGCATATCCTTTTACAGGCATCTTAGTGTTCTCCTGAAATATAAAAGTCTCTATGCTACAAATCTCATAAAAATATAAAATGAACAGAGATACCTCGCTACCCCAAGTTACTGCGATAAAATTGCTCACCTCGAAAACAGAGAATTATTATCAAAAATCATATAATTATGATATACTGAAATCATCCGAATGACGTTTTTGCTACTTATTATATTGCAACAGGTGTGATTGAAAAGGGGGAGAAGCATATGGGTACAGATACATCTAATAATAAAGCTGATGCGATTAAAAGTCTGTATAGTCAGCGTGATAAATTTATATTAATTGGATTAACCGGAAGAACAGGCTCGGGGTGTACAACCGTCGCAAAAATTTTATCCAAAGACAATTTCCAAGACTTAGATTTGAGATCCTATAAGACCTGCGACTATAATAATTCCGATGAAAGAAAATATAGCGTTATCTACCGCTATATGAAAGAAGGAAAAAAATGGAAGAAATTTGATGTAATTGAAGCCAGTTCCATTATTTTGTCTTTCATTCTTCAAGATACGTATGGAAGATTATTTTCTTATATTGATAGCATTGCTATGAAAGTAAATATAAAAGAGAAAGAGCAACTCAAGAAAAAAATTGCATGCGTGCTCATGGATGAAAATGTGGATAAAAATTTCACCTTGGACAGTATAAAAAATACTATTATTGATAGCAATCTTCGTACATGGATTGATAACGTATTCAATAACGACAAACATATAGAGTCAGAAACTAAAGATTCTCTACTGAAAATGATTAACTATTTTACCAGTAGTTTGATAAACAAAAAAAATAATTTCTGTAAAGCCCTTAAGGACATTACCGTCGAAGAAATTAATGCATCCGGAGAACACGGTGATGATGACAAAAAATTCTACAATTTATATTCATACTTCATGCAACAAGTGGGAAATAATATTAGAAGTTCCGGAAAATATGATAACGATAGCGAAAATCCAGGCAATGAAATCACCATCGCAGAGCGAATAAACTATATCGTAAAAATAATAAATAGGTATGAAGAACTCACTCATGAAGGCAGGGAGCAAACTCGAATATGTATAGATGCCTTACGGAATTCTTTTGAGATTCAATTCTTTCGGGATCGATATCGTGCTTTTTAGTAAGCGTATAAAAATTGGGTGCTTTGACGTTTACCAATAAATATCTTATCATAAAGTAGAAAGTAAATTTTTACTACACTATCTACCAGGTGATAAACCTAAAGGTAGAAATATACTACTTTATGGAGAAATCTTATGGCACAGTTAAGAACCCGCCGCTCTCAGGAAGAGTGGCTTGAACTCATTCAGGAATGCCGCTGCAGTGGTATGACAGACCGTGATTGGTGCGACCAGCATGGAATCATTGTCAGTTCTTTTTATAACGCAGTGAAACGGCTCCGCAAAAAAGCCTGTGACATTCCTTATACTTCTAATAAGAAGTCATATGCGCTGGATCTTACTTCCAATAAACAGGATGTTGTCCAGATAGACATATATCCGGATCATGATCCGGAAGCAGGTGCAGTGGCTTTACCACAAACACCTGCGGTGCACCTTGACAATTCACATACGATTGAACTGGTGATGGATGACGTAGCCATCAGGATCAATAATTCCGCTAACCCTGTTCTGTTAGAACAGATCCTTAGGATGATACGTCCGTCATCATGTTAGCGGACATCTCCGGTGTCGATGCCATTTTTATCGTGACCGGCTATACTGATATGAGGAAGTCAATAGATGGGTTATATGCCATCATCCAGGATCAGTTTCCGGAAACGGAAAGTTCCAATGCACTCTACCTTTTCTGCGGAAGAAGATGTGACCGTATCAAAGCTCTTTTAAAGGAACCTGATGGAATGGTCATGATCTACAAAAAGCTTACTGCAGTCCAGGGAAGATACCGCTGGCCAAGAGACAAGTCTGAGGTACGCAATCTCTCCTGGAGGGAGTTTGACTGGCTTATGTCCGGTATTGACATCGAACAGCCAAAAGCGATCAAAACATCCTGAATAGTGCACAGTGAAACCATCCTTTTTCCTGTATTTTCATCACTTTTTTATCTCTCTTTTTCTGTAAAAAATGCCGTTTTTCTGGTATAATAGACAGCAGAAAAGAGGTGAAAAACAGTGGCACAGAATGCAAAAGATATCCAGCTGAGGGATCTGAAAGATCTGACAAATGAGCTTCGCGAAACAAACAGGCTCCTGAAAAAAATGCTTGAAGAATCTCAAAAACGTGAAGAAGAGCTCAAACAGGAACGTGATAACCTGAAAGGGCAGGTTGATTACCTTACGAAAAAACTCTTCGGATCCTCCAGTGAAAAAGGCATCGGCCAGATCCCGGGGCAGATGGATCTTTTTAATGAGGTGGAAGCTTCTGCTGACCCATCCCTGGAAGAGGCAGATGCAAAGGATGCCACTGAAGAAAACCAGGAAGATGTATCCAAAAAGGGCCCCAGAAAAAAGCGCTCAACTGACAAGGAACGTTATAAAGGAGTCCCTGTAGAGAAAAGATATCTGGAACCATCAGATGGAACGCCGGTCTGTGAGGAATGTGGAAGCCTTATGGAGAAGATCGGCGAGGAGTTCGTGCGCCGTGAACTCAGGATCACTCCTGCACGTGCAAAAGTGATCGAATACTACAGCGTGAACTATGCCTGCAAGCAGTGTATGGATGACGCTGTTTCACCGACTATCGTAAAAGGCAAGGACGGAAAGGCCCATATGATGTACGGTATGGCATCTGCTTCTACAGTAGCCTGGATCATCTACCAGAAATACTGTAATGGAATGCCACTTTACAGGATCGAGCAGGATCTTGGAAACCTTGGAGTAAAGATCGGCCGTGCCACACTGTCAAACTGGGTGATCAAAAATGGGACTGCATTTTTCACCCCTATGTATGAGTTCTTTCACCGGAAGCTCCTGGAAAGGGGATTTGCAATGGCTGATGAGACACCTGTCCAGATACTGCATGAGCCTGGACGCCGTGCACAGACCCAGTCCTACATGTGGCTGTTCCGAAGCGGGGAGGATGGGGAATATCCGATCATCCTGTATAAGTATTCGGAAACAAGGGCCGGCGATACTGCTGTTGATTTCCTGGACGGATTTCATGGTTACCTGATGTGTGACGGATACAGTGGTTACAATAAGGTAAAGACTGCAAAACGTCTGGCATGCTGGGCGCATGTAAGGAGGTACCTGATCGATGCCATCCCCAAGGGGAAACAGCTTGATTATTCACAGCCGTCAGTCCAGGGAGTCATGTATATAAACCAGCTCTTCGATAAGGAAGACAAGATCCGTAAGAAATATAAAACGTTCGATGCCATCAAGGAAGCAAGGGATTCCCAGGAACGCCCGATCATTGAAGGCTTTTTGTCGTGGCTTGATAAGCAGGAACCTGTCCGTAACTCGAGGCTTGATAAAGCAGTGACTTATATCCGGAACAGAAGGGAACATCTTGCAACTTATCTGGAAGATGGACGCTGCAGTTTTTCTAATAATCTGAGCGAAAATTCTATTCGTCCATTCGTAGTCGGCCGCAAAGGCTGGTTGTTCTGCAATACTCCTGCAGGAGCAGAAACAAGTGCCATGGCTTACACGATGGTAGAAATGGCAAAGGCGAACGGTGTAAATCCTTATCACTATCTTACATTCCTGTTTGAGAAGCAGCCGAACGAGACCATGTCAGATGACGAACTTGAACAGCTTGCCCCATGGAATGACGAGGTAAAAGCTGAGATCCAGAAACGGATTGAAGAACAAAACAAACAGCAATAGCTCAAACGTATGTAAATTGTCAAGGTGCTTCAGTTGCTTATAAACAACTGGGGCATTTCTTCTTGTAGTAAAAAGTTGGTTACTACATTAAAAATGTCCATTGGGGCAATCATAAGAAACGCCCGAAAATAATACGCTTACGCTTTTTATGCATTCGCAATTAATACAGAAAATGAATACCGGCAAAATAGATTAGGTATGAATCGAAAAGAATTAGAAAGCCTGGATAGGATCGAATATCCTGGAAAAGATGGTATATTTTATCATCAAAATGTTTCAGCCTGCTTAGAAATATCAGATGTATATTTATATAATCCTAATATACAGAATCACAAATATTTCGAATTAACAGAACAAATTATAAAGTATATCGCACTGGCGCTTCAACCAGGATTAATTGCACCGACTCATTTAGAAAGATGTATGCAATTAGCATTCAATGCAAAATATAATTCAGGATGCTTGTCACGACAAGTAGGCGCAGTAGTAACTGGTGAAGATTTTTCTGTTCGATCGGTTGGTTGGAATGACGTTCCCAAGGGACAGGTCCCATGTAATCTACGATGTGTTGAAGATTATTATAAAAACAAAGACAGCGAAACTTTTAGTGAATTCGAACTAGAAGATGAACTTTTCAACGAAACAATGAAGGGTATTTATACTCATTTACAAGAGAAAAGCATAAAGGATAAAAAAGAAGGAAAATGCTTTTCGTATTGTTTTAAAGACATTTATAATGGATTAACCGGCAAATCAAACCAGGTCCACACTCGTGCACTACACGCCGAAGAAAATGCTTTTTTACAGATTTCAAAATACGGTGGTGCAAAGATTCAAGGCGGAAAATTGTTTACCACAGCAAGTCCTTGTGAGTTATGTTCCAAAAAAGCATATCAATTAGGCATAAAAGAGATATACTATATCGACCCATATCCCGGCATCTCGAAAAGCCATGTATTGACCTTTGGAAAAAATGATAATCCAAAAATGATTTTTTTCCAAGGAGCAATTGGTAATGCCTATATATCATTATATGCACCAAGAATGCCTTACAAAGATGAAATATCCTTAATAACAGGAATATCCGCGAAAGAAGAAGCTGGAAAAATCAGGAAAAAGTAAACGAAAAATAGAAGGATGACCCCACAGTCATCCTTCTACTAATTTTCACAGTTTATTCTGCAATAGGAATGGATGTTCGTTCTCCATCCCCATCCATACGCACCACACTCCCATACAACAGTATCATCCAAAACATCGGCTGCCGGTAATTCACAAGGAAAAAGCTCTCCGCCAGAAGTCCAATCACCGCACAAGCCATGGCCGCATCTGCGTACCGCAGTTTCCGCCCAAGCCAAACTAGCAGGCATAGAGTCGGTATCAGGCCATAACAGAACATCACGCTGAACAGGCAGCAATGAATCTCATTCACCTGACTAGCCAGTGTAAACCGGTCAAATCCGCCTTCCCCGGCTCCATACAGGAGATACTGCGGATACAGCACGAGCTTCTCCATTCCGCGATCCAGAAAAAGTCCCAGCAGACCGCCATGAGCCACCTTCCATATCTTCTCCTGAATCCGCGTCAACATGTTATAGTCCACCGTCTTCACATCAAAATCCGCTGCAGGCCATATCCACCACAAAAACAGGCCAAACAGAGCCACTCCGATGACGCTTCCCAGGGTCCAGACCTTCATAGACACACCTTTTCTGCTCCCCACCCGATACAGGGCATGCAAAACAGCCAGAACCGTAAAAATCAAAACTCCCAGCAAAATTCCCGTAGACTTCGATGCCGCAATCACCGGCAGTGCCAGCACATAAAACACAGGAAAGCTCCGATCCCCAAACCGGCACCGGTACAGATACAAAAGCAATATCATCATAAACAGGAAAAACGCCAGCTGATTCGGATCATTAAAGGTTCCCTGATAGCGAACCGCCCCCCAGTATTCCCGGAAGATACGTCCGCGACCCGACAGATATATCAGCAGTTGCACTCCGATATTCACTTTTACCACACAATTAATCCCGGTCAAAAAAGCTTTTCCGCCATATTCCGCCAGATAGCAGAAACTCCAGATAGCACAGGCATTGAAGATCCAAAAGCAAGTATACTTAAAAAATTCACCACGGCCAAGACGAATCCCATAATATGTATTAATCACCACAACAAATGCCAGAAACACATAAAACAGTCCTTCTATCTTCAGCTTAAAAAGACGTTCCGGTCTTCTTATCATACAGTCACATAACAGCATAAAAAAAGAGGCGAACAGACATACATCCGCCGCCTCCATCCTCCCTGAAGGGAATAAATAAAATTGTTTCAAAAATATAAAAAGCAAAAAAAATAAGACCGCCGCTGCCGTCCCATTTCCATCCGGTATACTTCTATTCCATTTCTGCAAAACGTCCATAGATCTCCCTCATCTTCTTTTCCACTGTATCCAGACTAAATTCCTGGCTTCGCTGGATGCAGGCTTCACCCATCTCTTTCCAGCAATTCTTCCTGGACAGCATATCCTCAAGAGCTTCCGCCCAGACATCCGCATCCTGAAGCTGGCTAAGCATGACCCCGCCCGGGCAAAGCTTTCTTTTCCGATCCGCCGACAGGGTCCAGCTATCTCCCATCAGATCCGTATTGCCCCGAATCTCCGAACAGATCACCGGAAGCCCACTGGCCATAGCCTCCAGCATCGCCCGCGGCAGCCCTTCCTGAAAGGATGGAAAAAGGAAGATATCCGAAGCCTGAAATATCTCCGCCATATCTTCCCTGTATCCCAAAAACGATATACGATCTGCAATTCCAAGCCTGTCCGCCAACCCATGAAGATGCTCGTTCAATTCTCCATGTCCGCACAAAAGCAGATGCAGCTTTTCATATGCACTACGATGCGGCTCATCCTTCATTCTGGCAAGCATCCGGAACAGAACCTCCTGATTCTTCCTGGATATCATCTCCCCGGATGTCAGAAGCACCACCTGATCAGGCCGCATCCCCAGCCTTTCTCTCTTCCTCTGCCTTTCCTCATCCCCAGGAAGTCGAAACTGAGAACTATCTATCCCCACTCCCGGCACATAATCCACATACTTCGCATGAAGCTTCCGCTTCGCCAGCTCATAATCTTCCCGGTTAATACAGATCTGCTGATCCGTATACCGCGAAAGAAACTTCTCCATCGGATAATAAAACAGCCAGTTCTTCCAAGGCGCCCCCTTAAAAAAATGGAATCCGTGCGCCGTATAAATCACCGGTCCCGTCTGCGAGGCATGCGCCGCCAGCCGCGCCATCACACCTCCCATCGGCGTGTGACAATGTACCAGCGAAAAATGTTCCCGCCGCATCAAATCAACTATCTGCCGGTACACCAGCCGGTTCTTCGCATCAAACGGACTCCGCACAAAATCAATCTGATGGCAGATGATCCCCGTTCCATCCAGCCGGTGATTATCCGTTCCATACGACGGCGTGTGAAAATTCGAAGCATAATGAACCTCATAACCAAGCCGCTGTAAGATACGGACGTTGTTCATCTCAAATTGAGGGACGAAACCGCTGACGTGGGTTACCAGAAGGGCCTTACGCCTTAAAACTGCGTCCCCCTGCTTCTCCCTCTGCCCCTCTGTATTCATTTCTACTGCCATCTGAACACCTCCCAAACCTTACCAGGAAACATGATTACACAAAACTGCTTATATTAAATAGAAAAAGCCGCTACGGTATGATATCCATATCCGTCCGCAGCGGCTTTCCATAAGCAAAATTTAAACTTGCCTTCCCATATTTCTCTTTTTTACTTCCAGAGATTCTGAGGATATACTTCATTCTCAATCATCTCCCGGAACTTCTCCTGTGCCGGTTCTATATCCTCTTTATAAGTAATGCCGATCCAACGATCTGATGTCTCCAAAACCTTAACCGAAGCAGCATTCTTCTCCAGCAGCTCCGCCACAATATTCGGAAGCAGATACTCCTTCTTCTCCTGATTCTCTCCCAGATGATCCAGAAACCTTGGAAATCCCTCATCAATATACCGCAGAAAATCCGGATAACCCGCCCACATATTCATCGAAACCATTGTGTCCGGCGTAATCCACTTTTCTACCTCTGCATTATCGCACTGTATCTTCTCTCCTACTGCCTGAATTCCCGTTGTCTCAATCACTTTCACCAAATGTCCCGTTTTATCCGCCACACAGACACCTCTGGTGACCGTTCCATTTTCACTCAACGTATTTTTCAAAGAAAATCCAGCCATCGCAAGGTTCATCTTATCCGTACCCGCATGTCCCGCAACCAAGAAATCATGCAGCTTTACAAACGCCTCTTTTCCATAGTAATCATCCGCATTGATAATCACAAACGGTTCCTTAACAATATTCTTACAAGCCAGAATCGCCTGTCCGGTCCCCCACGGTTTTACACGCCCCGCCGGAACTTCATAACCTTCCGGCAGGTTGTCCAACTCCTGATAGACATATTCAACCGGCATAACTTTGGATAAGCGGTCACCGATCACCTCTTTAAATTCTTTCTCGATTGCTTTTCGAATTACAAAAACAACCTTTGTAAATCCAGCTTCTTTCGCATCATAGATTGAAAAATCCATGATAATCTCTCCATTCGGAGCCATTTTCGTCAGCTGCTTAATGCCGGTTCCAAAACGGGAACCGATACCAGCAGCCATGATGATAAGGGTTGTGTTCATATTTTCCTCCTAAAATATCTTTTGTTCCGTCATTTAATAATGAATCTTTTTATCAAACATATTCCGATACTGTAACCGCCAATATTCCTGTAGGATCGGCTGTTCTTTATCCAAAACTTCCCAGTTTCCATCCTTATCGCGCCAGGCACTTCCATCCATCGCCGGAATCTCTTCCCGCAATCCTTTCAAAAACTCCTGATACGGAAACAACTTCATTCCTGCCTTTTCAAATAACAGCTCAGAAAGATAATTAGCGCTGGTAAATACATTGTCCTCCGCCTCAATCTCATAATTCGCCCAGATGAAAAACGGCACTATATAACGGCTCTGCGCTTCCGCAAGCGTCCACTCTGACAGTGGCTTTCCCGACAATGTTTCATAAAAAGATTCTTCTACCAGCGGCTGGTGATCTCCAAAAAAGACAATCACTGTCGGTTCTTCTACCTGACTGAAATAATCAATCAAGACAGGAATCGCCGCATCTGACTCCCGAATCAATGTCAAATATTCTTCCGCATTCGGGAATTCTCCTTCATGCCCTGAAATCTGAACCGCATCTTCGCTGAAATATCCTGTATCATATCCGCTGTGATTCTGCATTGTGACATTAAAAATAAAAGCTGGTTTTCCTGTTTCTTCTATCTTTTCAAACTCTTCAATCACTTTTTCATAAGAATCTCGATCAGATATATAACGGTTACGAATCAATTCTGCATCCTCAAAGTCCGAAACATCCAAAAACTCATCAAATCCAAGTCTCGGATATACCCGGTACCGGCTGTATCCAGTCTTATCATACGGATGGATTGCAACGGTGTGATAATCTCTCGCCTTCAAAATCTGTGTGATCGAATATGTACCGTTTCTTGTTATATATTGCTGGTATGGAACTGCCCCTTGCAGAAACGCCATTGAATTTCCTGTCAAAAATTCATACTCCGTATTTGCAGTTCCTCCGCCTATCGGATACACCTGCATGTAACCTTTTACCACATTTCCCTGCAAGGAATTAAAATTTGACATATACGTCTCATTATCCAATTCTGGAAATATCACACTGAGGTCTGAAAAACTCTCATTCATAATCGCAATCACATTGGGATGCACTCCTGAATCAGAATTATCTATTTCCACAAATTCTGAAATCATTGCTTCCGAATCCTTTGACGAATACCCCTCCGGCGGATCCATATGCATATGACGGAGATTGGAAATAAAACTGACGGCAATTCCATATTGCTGTATATTCAATTTCTGGTTCCAAAAGTTCATATCCGGAGCAAAAAAGGCACTTTCCATAAAAAATCCAAGAAGCACTGCCGACGGAAATGTCCATATCAACACCTGATTTTTATTCGATTTTTCTTTCCCATAGAAATAAAACGTCATCAGGCAAAATGCCACCAACATCCACAGTGCCAAAAGCATAGTTCCCGTCAGGTTATAGTGATAATTCAAGAATACATTCTTTGCTGTTCCTGCCGCAAAGAAATCTCCCGGTACAATCGGTGATCCTCTGAATGACGTTACAAACGAATTTGCCACTGCAAAAAAACACATGACCGACATAACTACAAACACCGCATAGGCAACTCTTCGTATCAACATATATGCTAATAACAAAATCAGGAAATACACTGCCACATTTCCGCACGCATATATAAACTTTATATTTTCCAGGTTTTGATCTACCAGTTCCATCAGATAATATGCAACCACGGCTGCCAACAGCAGCCAGACACCTTCTGCAATAATCCGATAATCTCTTTTATCCTTTTCGCGTTTTACCCATGCATTTATATTTGCCCCTGACGAAGCCGCAACAAGCGCCACCGCCCCACATTGAAACCCTAATCTTTCCGCACGATACATCATAGCTATCAGAACCAATACAGCGCACACAGCTATCAAAATCTTTATGTTTCTTTGAACAGACCCGTTTTTCTTCATGTCCTCATACAGTTTTATTAACCCCTGTAGCGAAAACATAACTATAACCAGCACACATACAAATGCCACTGGATTGTTGAATACAGAAACCGAACCAATCTCTCGTTGAAAATGATAGGTATCCCAACGCGGTGAATATAAATCAATTCTCCGCAATCTTTTTTCATTTACAGCTACTTCTACAATCCCTGAGCCATCATGCTTCTGAAAATCGATCTGAAGACTCTTCACATCATTCGCAGAAAACTTGAGTGTACAAGGTTTGTCCGGATTTACCACCATCCATACTCCATCCGCATGTAGCCAGTCTCCATCCTTTTGGATAGAATCAAAAGATAGCTCTTCTCCATCCAGAAGGATGCGAACAATTCTTATGTCCGAACCACCGGATTTTTTATTTTTATCACTTGTTGCCGTAATGACAATTTCTGATTTCTGTAAAGGCACAGAAAACATGCCACTTAAAATAGTCTGTGAAAAAAGACACAACAGAATTAAAGCAGAGAAAAACAGGACTACTTCTTTTAAATTTATATATTTTTTTAATCTTAAATTCATTTTTTATTCCAGTATGTAAATTTTCAAATTTTATTACTTAATAGCATTAATTTCCGGCATACAAATGAGCATCTTTTCATAAACAGGATCAAACGGATTATGATTTTCAAAATGAAAACTATATCCTAAATTCCATGATTCAATCATAGGTTTAATATGTAAAAAATCCTCTGGTGTATGATAGA
>ENA-ORSX01001896-ORSX01001896.1-human-gut-metagenome-genome-assembly--contig:-NODE-1896-length-13263-cov-9.087598_pt1 | contig 13263 bp, 15 predicted proteins | sample MGYA00241904_ERZ509172 | MGnify/ENA primary metagenome ERZ509172 (study PRJEB26280, sample SAMEA2338795) | human gut metagenome | biome: human gut; feature: human-associated habitat; material: faeces...
CTCGCAAAGGGCTGGGGTAATTTTATATCTGACCGCATCATTATTTGGCGGTTACCATCTATACAATACCATACTTCATTGTCCATTACAATAATTGCATCGCTCCCGCTTATTCTCATCAATTCTGCAACTATTATATTGTGATATTATGCTTACTCTTAGGCTGTCTGTTCACTTTTCTTTGTATGATACGCTTCACGTCTCCTAGCCAGTGTTTTTTCATATCTCTCTTTTGCGATAGGATCTCCGTTTAATGCATCGTCACGCATTTTTCGGTAACTCTTCACTGTAGCTCTAACCTGATACTGTTTATGCTCTGCTAGCTGGCTCTGTGCTTCCTGATCTCCGGCTTCTGCTTTTGCCTTCAAAGCTTCCAACTGCTCCTTTCTCCTTGCAGTATGCCGTCTGTTGTATTCCGCATTTTTCTCTTCTAAATATTTCGCATATTCAGGGTCATTTTCTGCTCTCTGCTTACGCTTTTCTGCTGATTTCCTAGAACGCTCCCTAGCAATAGCCCTACGTTCCTCTAGCTCTCTGATTGCTTCCTGATTGCCTTTTTCTGCCTGCTCCTTTAATTCTGCCAAAGCAACCTTTTTCTTCCTTGTAGCACGCTCCTGACGCTTCTTTTCCCTTTCCAAAGCCAAGCGTTCTTTCTCTTCCATCTTTGCTCGATATTCAGGGTCATCCATTCTCAATTTACGCATTCTTTCTGCTTGCTTACGATTGTTCTGTCTGCCCTTTTCAAGAATTGCTTCATACTCTGCCATAGCTTCAGGATCTCCAGCTTCTGCTTTTGCCTTGATCTCTGCACGCTTCTGATTTCTTTTCTGCGTAGATTTCTTAGAAGAATTTCTCTTTCTTTCTGCAATCTCTTCCGCTCTGCGTGCTTCCTCTAATTGCATGACTTCCACTTCGTCCTCGCTGAGTGGAAGAACGAAATTTCCAATGAAATTGAAGTAAATATCCACTTGCTGAGTGCGGTCTTTTGTTCTGCCACCCACAGCTTCATGAATTACAACCTTTTCAATGAAATCATTAAGCATAGGTGTTGTCAGTTCGTCAAAATCTTTGTACTTCTTAACCAGTCGCACAAATCTGTCAATCTGCACTGTTTTAGTGGATATACGCTCTGTCGCAGTTTCAAGTTCTGAAATTCTCTGCTCTAGGTTGCTTTGTTCGGTGTCATATTCTGTCATAAGACGATTGAACTGTCTTTCCGGCAATCGCCCTAAAGTGAAATTTTCATACAATCCCTTTATCAGATCATCTAAATCCATCATGCGACGCTTAGCTTCCAATAGCTCCTTTTTATCATTGGTATTGTCCTTTTCACACTGTATTTGATACTGTGCTTTTAGCTGTTCCACAAATTCCTTTTCATCATTCAGGACATACTGTGACACTCTCTTAGTTGCCTGATAAATCAGCATTTCTACAGTACTTGCCTTGATATAATGACCGGTACATGAATGATATTTATTGTGATACCGGCTACAACGGAATGCCTGATTACTGTCATAGGTCTTTCCGTCTTTCGACTGTGAATTGATATATGCCAGTCTGCTTCCACAATCCGCACAATAAAGGAGTCCTGACAGCCTATGCGTAGGCTTTTCACTGTTTCGTCTAGGTGAAACTCGTTTCCTCATTTTCTGTGCCTTATCATAAGTTTCCTGATCTATGATAGCTTCATGAGTATTATAGAAAATAAGCAGCTCGTCCTCATTCACAACTCTTTTTCGTTTCGTCTTGAAACTGTCTTTTGCTGTCTTTCCAAGAATGGTATGCCCCAAATACTCACGTCTGCTAAGAATATAGCCGACTGTTGTTGCATTCCATGTATAAGCATCATGGTATCTCGTACACTGGCAATCCTCAGGATGGTTCTGTCTCGCATAAGCTGACGGAATAAGCACTTTATCCTCTGACAAGGTATCTGCTATTGCGGTTGCTCCCATTCCTTCGCAAGCAAACTGAAAAATGCGTCTGACAACCGAAGCGGATACTTCATCAACATACAAAGTCTGCTTATCCTCAGGCTTTCTGTAATACCCATAAGGCACAGCACCGCTGACACGTTTTCCGTCTCTCATTCTAGCCTTAAATACCGCCTTAATCTTCTTACTGGTGTCTTTTGCATACCATTCATTCATAATATTCAGGAATGGTGTAAAGTCATTATCTGTCGGATTGGCACTGTCAACTCCGTTATTAACTGCAATAAAGCGGACACCTTTCTTTGGAAACATCATTTCAGTATAAAAACCTACTTGCAGATAGTTTCTGCCAAATCGTGACATATCTTTGACAATCACTGTTCCAACTCTTCCGGCTTCAATCTCTGCCAAAAGTGCATTGAAAGCCGGTCTGTTGAAATTTGTTCCTGAATATCCATCATCACTGAAATGTCGGATATTCTCGAAACCATTTTGTACCGCATAATCTTCAAGATACTGTTTCTGATTTGTTATGGAGTTCGATTCTCCTTGAATCTCATCATCACGAGACAGACGCTCATAAAGTGCTGTTATTCTGTTATCTTTAGCCATTTTCTCAGCTCCTTTCATAATGCTAAAAATAAGAACACACAGAAAACACTTCATTTTTTAATGACCTATTTTCTCTGTATTCTTAAAATCTAACCCTTCGGATCGGTCACTACATAGGATGAATGCATCTGCAAAAGGTTCGGCTTGATAAAAAACCTCGTCTTACCGGATCCGGAACCACCGACCACCAGTACATTCTTATTTCTGGCATATTTCGGAATCTTCGGTCTGCTGCTCATGGTGATCCGCTCTGTCTGGGACAGAATCACATTGTTTGCAAACACCGGATCCTCAAAAGGCTCGATATCTGCATGCTTTCCCCATCTGGCAGAGCCATACTCCTCATTATGCCGGAACTTTTTTGCGTTTTTCCCTTTCAGATACACTGCCAGCCTGAGCGCTACACCACAGGCGATGCCTACCAGCAGGTCTGTTGGGTATAAACTTGGCAACGGATTGGAAAATGCCTTTGCAATCAGTCCATCAAGTACAATGCTCTGTACTTTCTCAGACGCATTGGCACCCACCGCCAGTCGCCACATCTCTCCCAGATTGGTAGCAGCCAGTCCCAGAACAATATAGGGAATGTTCAGGATCAGCTGCTTTTTTATCTGTTTCATATTCATCGCACCTTCTCCTTCTTTTTCTCTGCCACTTTCCTTGGAATCGCTGCCACAATCTCCTTGAATTTCTTCAGTTTCTCAAGAACACTCGGGCGCTCCTTTGAGCCCTTCTTCACCTGCTTATCTGCATAATCCTGCAAGATTTTTGTAATCACATCCATATCCTTTGCTTTGAAGAATATGGTATATACCGGAGGATCCGCTTTCTTGTCCTTTACGACTGCGAAATCAACTCCATACTTTTTGGCGATCTTCTGAAAATCCTTAAGCCCTTCATCAGCAAGCGGAATGGACGAGACTCCCTGGCCCTGACGAACCAGAGTTTTGATTGACTGCTTTCCTTTTGTCGGATGGATTTTTTCACCCACTGCCTTACCGACCGCTTTTGTTGGCTTTCCTACCACTGTACTTAGTGCTTTCATAAACAATTTCAGCGTAGGTTTGGATACTCTGACAGCAATGCGGATGGACTTGTCCGCAGCCTCCTTGCTTACTTCTTCATGTACCAGCTTTCTCACTTCCTTCCATGTATCTATTCTTCTTTTCTGCTCTTATCCACACCAAGGACTCCCCTCATGGTGGATGATGCCACGTGAAAGCGATTTGCAATCGCAATATCCGTAAGCACAGTTTCATTCACGGCAGCTCCACAAACCACAAGAATCCTGGAACGTCTCAGCATATCCTCTGACATATCCAGATAATCCTTATATTCATCTGCATTGCTTACGTCAATTACCTCCGGAAGTGACAGTAACGGACAGATCGGTGTGTAGCCTGCTTCATACAGTTTCCTGCAATATCTCTTTGCAGATCTTTTGGCTTTGGTTCGATCCGCGCTCCATGCAGACGTAACATAAGCCCATGGTTTGTTATTCATAAAATTCCTCCTATCCCAGCCGGTAGCTTTGGATCCGGTACTGTCCGAGTGCAAGTGTACAGATTCTGCTTCTAATTTCAGCCATGACTGCACTGATATCGCTCTCGTTAAGCCCCTGTAACCCATAATCCGATTTCATCACAAGATATCCGGCCGGCACATATGCCTCTCCGTCAATGAGCAGCTTCTTTCTTGCATCATAGACAAAAATGTAATCCGTCTTCCCTATCATCTCGGAAGCACTGTTCTTTCCAAAGCCGTCCAGAATTGCCATTGCATCTTCCATCCCGATGAAATTCACCTGCTGCGATGCATCCACATAGATTGCCGACTGCTCCGGTGCCAGAATACTGACAATCTCTTCCAGATTTGCCGCTATCTTTTCCAAACGGCCCAAAATAAATTCTGTATCATTCAATTTAACCAATCCCTCCTGGTCTATATTTTTCCTGTAGCCATATCATGATTAACTTCCGCACGATAATAGCCGTCCATTGTAGCCGGTGCGTTATACAATGCAGCCAGCAGATACTGCTTAATACTGCGGACTTTCGTGGTATTCTCCCGGACACAGTCCATCACATACTCAATATGTCCCATGTTTAACTTCATGAATCTTCCCTTTACCACATTTGCATGTTTGTCATCTCCAGCTATCCGGATCATCTTTCTCCTGGAACACAAAATGTCCAGCATAAGCTCCAGAATGCCTTCAATCATATCGGAATCATAAGGATACCTGCTCTTTAAGACTGATATTTCCAGCTGTTCCCTAAGGTAAGCTTCATATCCCATCCGCTCCTCATCCCCGGATAGGATAGGATAAGTATCACTATATTCAGTATTATTGTTATTAGTATTATTAGGCTGTAGATTATACAGGTCCTGACCTGTAACTTTTACAGTACCAGACCTGTAATCTTTACAGGCCTTGACCTGTAAATTCTGCTGGTCTAAGAAATTCTTCACATAGATCAGTGCCGGCTTTCCCAGTCCCTGCTTAATGCGCTCTATCAGCCCAAACTCTTCCAACTCCGAAAGATACTTAATTGCTGATTTTTCGGAACAGTTCATAGCTTCCCGGATGGAAGTCAGAGTGAAAATGATATATACCCGCCCCTCCTCATCAATCCAGCCATTATCCCTGGAAAGTGATACACGGTCTAATAGCAGTCCGTACAATACCTTTCCTTCCGTGGATATTCCCTGAAACCTTGCATCAGTAAAAAGGACCTTTGGTATCCGGTAAAAAGCAAACTGCTGGGACTGATCTTCATAAAAGTAATCAAATCCCATGGCTATCCCTTTCTTTTGCTTCGCATCTCTTCCATCAGCTTTTTATAGCACGGAAAACAAAATGCTTTGTCATACCCATAAGGACATTCCTCTTTACAGTTCTGCGGATGGCTGACCGGTGGCTTAGCCCCTGTTCTGTTCTTCTCAATATATGCTCCTGACATTGTATTACCTTGCCTTTCCATCAAAAAAGTGCCAGACCTATGGCAATCGCCATAAGCTGACACTTTACGATAATTTTAGAGGGCTTCCCCGCCCTTAGCCTTTGCTGCCTTCTCTGCTGCATCCTTTACGGGAGGCTTTGCTGCAACTTCCTTCTGCTTATCCTTCAGATCCTTTAATACGGAACCGTGCTCCTCCGATTTCTCATCGATCTGGGTCTCGGCTTTTTCCTGCTGTCTTGCCTCAAATTTCTCAGCAAGTTCAAAGATATGTTCCTTGGAATCATAATGATACACATTGTCAGTAAGCTTTTCCTCAGGACTTACCTGGGTAGCATTGACTTCCCTTACCATATCTCTCAGATCATCTGCCGCCTTGTCTCCGTTATCAGGTACCAACAGAATTTCATGAATAGATGAGGGGAGAATATAGAAGTCTCCACCAAGCTTCTCAGCTGCCTGATCCATAAAATCCTGATAAGCAAGCACCCCTGCCCCGGAGTTCTTATCCGGAACCGTTGCAACATACATCATTTCCTCCTGCTCCTCAGGAAGACCAAACATCTCAAATGCTTCCGGCCCCATCATCTCTCTCATGACCTCGCTCATACCCTGGATAACCGCCGGTCTGATTTCCGGTGCGTTCTCCAGAGCATCTGCTTTCAGCTGCTCATGGGTCACTCCCATGTGATCAATCATGTCATTGGTTACCAGAATGGATGCTCTGCCTGTATCATTGCTCTCAAGAACAAAACGATATACAACCGCCATGTCCTCCATGCTTTCATGAGGAATCTTTGTAAGCAGCTCTGCATTTGTTTCAGCAGAAATCACTTCAATGGAGAGCTTTTCCTTCATCGCTTCATAATTGGTAAGCTCGGATGTATCAACAGAAGGGACATTCTCAAGTCCCTGCATGATAGCATGTGTTGATTCCGCAAGAACTCCTGCGTAGTCTCCGGTGTGCTCATATTCAGCAAAGGCATTCTCAATATTGAAGTTGACTCCAACATTGCTTCCTTCCTGACGCACGGTCAAGGACTCATAGTGCTGGTTTGCTTTTTCAACATTGTGAAAGCTCATCTCAACATCGCAGGTGCCTCTCTCGTAAAGCCTCTGCTTCAGATCCTCTGTCATTTCCTGTTTGAATGTTTCGTAATCCATTTTTTCCTCTCTTTCCTATTCCAGTATTGTTCTTTCAGATCGTCATCTGATTTTCGGACATGAAAAAAGCGCCATACCCACCACCTTTCAATGATGAGCTGACGCTTCATTTTTAGTCCGTATTCTTTTGCAAAAGAGAAACAAATGAGCTGCCGCATCTGCGTTTCATGTCTCATTTGTCTATGATAATATTATCACAGGCCAAAACAGAAAAAAAGATACGCGTTGTTAGTCTCTCGTTAGTATTTCGTTAGTTCATCGTTAGTTATTGGTTAGCATCATTGAAATTTTCCTAACCTTACTTTCTAATTAACACTACAAACTGAAATTTATCGCTCCCATTTTAGATAAACCATATCCACTAATTGTATGCCATCTTCAAACATCGGGTGGTCATAATTATCTACAAAAAAATTCTTTACTCTGTGCGATTCTTTGAAACCACAGCTTTTATAAAAGGAAAGCGACGAATAGCAGTCACCCGTTCCTACAAACATAACATTGCAATTTGAATAATGAGTGAATATAAATTCTATCAGTTTTCTCCCATACCCTTTTCGCCAGTAATTCGGCAAAACAGCAATGTTTTTCAGTTCATAAACGCCGATATCTTCTTGTGTGATTACACATTCAGCTTTCACGCCATCGTCATCCAAAACAAACATTTCACCGCGCTCAAGGTATCTATCTATCATGGCTTCAGACTCATCAGCCAGTAATAGCAGGTCAATATACTTTTTCTTGTTATCAGTAATTTTCTTTATATCCATTATCTTCCTCCGCAAATTCAAATTCATGCGCGCTTTCAATCTCACTAGAAGACTGAAATTTGTCGAGTTCTCCACATAAATAAAGCAGACGCATAACATCATCGATGCTTACGCTGGTATTTTCCTCTGAGTTTAGTCTTTTGAAGAATATGATCTTCTGCTAATTTAAGGATATCTTCTTTTCTTGACTTTTCGTCAGCCTCTAATGTGCAGTCAAGGGTATACAGAGTAAACAAATACTCATGATTCCAGTTAAACGGAGGCTTTGGCCCACGATAACAGTGTTTCCCATAAGCGATCCCCTGCTCGATGTGTATCGGAGTTTCTATTACACTTCCTTTGGGTATACCACCCGGAATACAATCCGCAGGCTTAATATTCCATGCCACCCAGTGATTATAGCCTGGCTCTAAAGGATGACCCAAGTCATCTAAAGTAATAACCATTGTTTCTGCTTTTGGGGCAATCCCTTCTATATGAAATTCCGGAGATTGGTCTTCTCCAAACCCTGCATTATAGTCAGGTATCCATCCGCCCTCAACGAAGCAAGGTGTAGTAAGCTTAAGCATGTTCATAATCCTCCACAAATTCAGAGTTTCAGTTCTATCTTATCAAAAACCAGAAATCTCAAATGTGCATTCAGATGCACCATTAACAATTGTATCGACAATTTCAACATTAACGTTCTTTTCAAAAACTTCAGAGAACAATCTCATATACCATCCAGCAGAACATTCACAATAGTTTTTATTAAGATTCTCAACCTTTTTCGGAATATTACAATAGCATTTTTTATATACAGCAATTATTTTGTCACCAGAAATATGCAAGTTCTTTCCACCAATATCCGCCTCGTTAAGAAGATTTAAAAATTCCGTAAGATTGTTTGATTTTGCATAAAGTTTCTTTGATATTTTTACAGCATTTGCAGATAGACAACACCCACCACATTTACGCATGGTATTAGTCATACATATATTCATTTTCTCGGTAACATTCAAAATGTCATTAATATACCTTGCCTGCTTAAGCGGAGTTGCTTTTTCGTCAATCGTTCCAATTTGAGAACAAATTACAACCGCATTTTCCTTTTCCATATTATCAATAATTCTTTTTGCTTTATTCACATCGCTTCCTCCACAAATCCCGATTTGATGAAGCAAATTATATCAGATATTTTTCGTACTGAATAGACCTATTTGCTTATGATGCACTTCCAGGAAATAATTGTCCATACTGCAGTCACACCAAAACAGATTGCCATAGCCTTATACATATTTGCCTCTGAACTGCATCCAATAAAAGCTGACGCAAGCAGAGATACTGCAACACTGGTGAACAGCCCATATATTATACGAAATACCTTGATAAAGTGTTGTAATATCATTGATATGGCAAAAATGGCAAGAATTCCAATGATATAAACAGACATACTCCATTCATAGCTGTATGTCAGCAGAAAAAAGAGTAGTCCCAATAATGATGAACTTAAAATATCAATTCTGCCTATCAGAAAAAGCAATCCTGACAGTATGGTTGATATCAGACCGACACCGATTCCCAAACCAAGACCGACTGCTTCTCCAGCAACACCGGCACTTACTGAACTTGGTTTATTATAATAAAAAGATTCTTCATAATCACTATACATGGCATTTTCCTCCACTTTCTTAATTACTCATATTAGTTTGATTTCACCGCAAACTGTGGAAAATCATGGTTAACCTCTGCCTGATAATATCCGCTCATTGTAGTTGGCGCATTAAACAATGTTGCCAGCAGATATTTTTTGATATTATGTACCTTAGTAGTGTTTGCCTTGAAACAATCAATCACATATTCGATATGTGAACTATTCAATTTCAGAAACTTACTCTTAACAACCGCTGTCGGATATCTGTTAGAGGCTATGACAATACTTTCACTTTTACAGAGCACTGTTTCAAGAATCAAATCAAAAATACCATCAAGCAATTCCTGTTCATATGGATAGTATTCTCTAAAAAGATCCCATTCCAGATTCTCTTTGATTAATTCCGTGTATGCTTCTACCTCGGATCCCATCCCATCATTCTCCGATAAGATAAGATTCGATTCAGTATTACTCAATTCAGTATTATTTATATTATTCTTATTAGTGTGTATTTTTTTCACTTCTAGACATGTAATTTCTTCACTTCTAGAAGTGTCATTTTTACACTTCAAGACATGTAATTTTTTCACTTCTGGAATGGTCGGTTTTTCTTCAGAAGTGTAATTTTTACATTCCTGAACATCCTTGATAACGAATTGCTTCACATAGATCATGGTCGGTTTTCCCTGCCCCTGCCTTTTCTTTTCAATCAATCCAATACCGGCTTCTGCATCTAATTCCTTCATAATGGTAATCGCTTTCTTATTGCTGCAACCTAAAGCATCCATGATGTCCTCTAATGAATAGTAAATATAAGCCCGGCCTTCTCCATCAAGCCACTGGTTTTTCACGGATAACGACATTCTATCCAACATCAGTCCATACAGGACCTTTGCTTCTACAGACACTTTCTTGAAATGTTCATCCGTGAACAGAAGCTTCGGTATTTTATAAAATGAATACTGGTCCGCTTCCTTTCCATAAAAATAGGAAAGCGTAAGTCTGTCTTCCATTCGATACTCCTTCCTTAATCCAGAAGTGCACTTTTCACACTTCTGGATTACTCTTTCCTATTTACTCTGCCTGCTCCTTACTCCATTGTTCTAAGAGCTGAATGATAACATCTTCTCTCTGCTTTGCGGAATAATGTGGCGGAAAATACTTATCCAGTTTTTTCTCGGACAATGATACCTTTGCAGATGAAGTCTTCTGTGGCAAAGCTCCATTTAATATAGAGATAACATGATATTGAGTTGTATTTGCCAGATTAGGTTGTTCCTTCAAAGCTGCTATCTGTACCGGTTTCAGGAAACCATTGTCTTTTATATATTCATAAACCCACTTTTGAACCTGTTCATCAAAATATGAGATATCGACTGCCATAGAAATCGGTATTTTCTTCATATCAACATAATCCATCAATTCAGATATCAGTTCTGTTAATCGTACATATTTCCTTACCTGTCTACCTTTTAATCCAAATGCTTCTCCAACTTCATCGGATGACAACTTCTGGCACTCAGTGCCACAAGTTAAATCAGTTCTGCTTCCTTGTCTTCTCATCGCATCCATTTTCATCTTCAAAGACCATGCTCTTTCACTTGGAAGTATCTCTTCTCGCTGAATGTTCGCATCCACCATTTTTATAATGGCTTCATCATCCGACATTTCTTTTACAATCGCTGGTATCTTCTTTAATCCCACAATGCCTGCCGCATGTAATCTTCTGTGGCCGGATATCATTTCATAATTTCCGGTCTGGTCAGGTCTGACAATTACCGGATTCAATATACCGTTTTCCCTGATGCTGTCTACCAGCGTTTCCATCCTATCATCATCCAATACCTTGAACGGATGGTTCGTAAAAGCATGAATCCTTCCAAGTTCTATTTCCTGTGTCCCGGCAATCTCCGGTACCCCCAATAATTCATCCACTGACTGCAATTTGATTTTACCTGCTACTCTTCCTGCCATGTCTTATGCCTCCTTCAACACTTCCTTTGTTAATGCCATATATGCAAATGCCGCTTTTCCTTTCGGATCATAGGAATAAATACTGCTTCCTTCCACACTTACCTCTGATGCCCTGACTGACATTGGTATCTCTGTTGCAAATACTTTTATATTTGCAGAATAGGTATCATAAACCATCAATGAAATGTCTCTGGCATAATTGGTACGGTTATCAACCATAGTCAGAAGAATTCCTTCTATCTTAAGCTTCGGATTCAGCTGCTTCTTTACCCTGCTGATTGTCTTGATCAGCTGTTGTAAACCCTTGACCGGAAGATATGCAGCCTGTACCGGAATCAAAACAGAGTCTGCACATGCCAGCGCATTTATTGTCATCATTCCCAGAGATGGCATGCAGTCTATAATGATGAAATCATAGAACTGTCTCAGCTGGTCTACCATTGTTCTAAGAATCAGTTCCCTGCTCATTACATTTACCAGAGAAACTTCTATTGCTGATAATTCAATATTTGCCGGAATAAGATCCACACCTTCCTTATGATGAAGAATCGTTTTATCCATGTTAAGCGGTTCATCATTTACAATATTCATCATCATACTAGCCAGGGAATACTCCATATCATCCGGCTCTGGATATCCAAGGCTGATTGTCATGCTTCCCTGCGGATCCGCATCAATCAATAATACCTTCTTTCCTGACTGTGCCAGGCCAATACCTAAATTCACACATGATACCGTCTTACCTACTCCACCTTTTTGGTTTGATACTGCAATTACTCTACACATAATCTGTCCTCCTATTTATCCCAATTATTTTTCATCCATAACTTCAATATTTCCAATATCTCACGCCTCATCTGTTCCGATGTGTAGCTGGCTGGAAAAAATCTGTGAAGCTGCTCATTCTTAAAAACTACCCGGTCAATATCCTTCTGCTTAATCTCACTTAAGATATCTTCCATTGTTTCTACTGTCAGCTTTCCTTCTGTACTCAGCTTTTTTATTCTGATTGCCTGTGATAAAGATGGTGTACACTGGGCAAAATCCATTGCTTCCAGCATTTCTTCCTGTTCCTTCTTTTTCAGATAGGAAATCTGCACCGCCGGCGTGAAACCCATGCTACCATCATCCACTTTTTCCAGAAGCTCCGGTATCAGTTCTGTTATCTTGATATACCTCTGGACCTGCTTCGGACTGTCTCCACCTTCCTCTCCAATTACTTCAAGGGTCTTTTTCCCGGAATGATGGTCAACTTGACCACATTTTCTTCTGCCGGTTTTTCTTTTGATGGCATCGTACTTCATCTTGTAAGCAAATGCTTTTTCGCTTGGACTAATTCTCTCCCTTTGCAGATTAGAATCTACCATTGACACCACTGCTTCATCATCCTTCATCGCCCGGATGATTACAGGGACCTTCCGATACCCCAGCTTTTCTGCTGCGAATTTTCTTCGGTGCCCGGATATGATCTCATATACCCCTTCCGGTCTTGGCCGTACAATCAATGGATTCAGTATTCCATATTTTTTGATGCTGTCCTGGAGCTCAATCATCTGACTGTCTGCCTGCACCTTGAACGGATGATTGGTAAAGGATCTTAATCTCTCCAGTTCAATCTCAACGATTTTTTCACCCGTATCCAGATGCTCTGTTTTTTCTGCTATTGGCATTTTTCCTCCTTTTCCCTGAACATAAAAAAGCCCGCCCAGATTAGAATTGAATATTATCTAATCTGAACGGGACCTCACCGTCAGGCTTGAATACTTCCAAGCAGAAATATTGAGCTGGTTACATATCACAGATTTACTTACTTTTACAACGCAATACACATTCTACACTATGGTTATTTCCCTGTGTTTGCATATTGATAAGTATCTCTGTTAGCAGTTTTTTTATTTTGTTAGCAGATTTCGTAATTTACTTACTTTTCTGTTAGCAGTCTGCTAACGATTATCATGCCAAATAATACAAAATGCGGCAATGATTTCTGTCATCATTACCGCACAATTTGAGCGTCCCCTATAGGAATCGAACCTACAATAGAGCCTTAGGAGTATGGCGTGCCGCTTGGTACATCGTCCGTTTCATAATTTGCCTTGTTGTTTTATCCGAAATTGTATTGCCTGGTAACTGGTCAACCTGCACAAAAACCTCTGTGATGCCGCCTCGTGACGGGGCGTTCAGAAGGTCAAATTAGCAAATTCTTAGCAGGG
>ENA-ORSX01001897-ORSX01001897.1-human-gut-metagenome-genome-assembly--contig:-NODE-1897-length-13262-cov-9.550087_pt1 | contig 13262 bp, 10 predicted proteins | sample MGYA00241904_ERZ509172 | MGnify/ENA primary metagenome ERZ509172 (study PRJEB26280, sample SAMEA2338795) | human gut metagenome | biome: human gut; feature: human-associated habitat; material: faeces...
TCCCTCCCGTTTATAGACGCTGAGAAGGAATTCCTGCCGGACCAATCCTTCCTCTTCCATATGTCCCACTGCCTCATCTATAATTTGGTCCTTGAACTCCGCCTCTGTCCTTATATAAATATGGTCCGGGGAGATAACCTCTGACAGCTGGTTTTCCTCGAACATGGCGCTCCGCTTTAATATGCCGCGAAGCTCCCCGATGCCCTCCGGGCTGTAGATCCGGCTTACAGATATAAACGGATAGGTGCCTGACTCCGGATTAATGGTACCCACAATGGCCAGTATCTCATACTCCTTTTCCGTGTTGGCAATGATGCGTTCAATGCTGGAATCCTCAATATATCCCCTGGTCACTATAACCGTCCCGGACAGGTTGCTCTTCAGGCGCTCCGTCAGATGCTCCTTCAATTTCACGGCAGCCCCCTGGCCTGTGATGCACAGGCACAGAATCGCCTTTTTCCTGGCTTCCGCCTGTTCCCTGGTTCCGGTAAGCTTTATCTTGTCCAGCTCATCCGCAATCTCGTTCAGGGATTCGTCTGTCCACATGGTCTTGCGCACTGCTTCCACCACCATCATGGTGTCTGTGCGTGACAGCACGCGGACCCGCATACCTGTCTCCTCCCGAATCTTCTGGCCCACATTCAGGAGAGACCCCATGTCCGCCAGCACGATGCAGCCTTTTCCCTGGTTTACGCGCCTGGCCATATCCACTGTCTTTTCCGCCATCTGGGCCGGCGTATCCCACAGGTTCATATCCACACCAACGGCGTGTTCCGTTCCCATGATGGCATTGGCAACCTGGGCCATTGCGCTGGCCACCGGACCGTGGGATACCACCAGCACCGCAATCCTCCCCTCCTGGGCCATGTCCTTTTTTCTGAATTTCCTAAAGTACATGGCCAGGAATGCCTTTTCCTCCTCCGGCAGAGTGAGATAATACTTTTTTTGTATTTCATCCACGGCATAGCAGGCGGCCTCATAATCTTCGTAGGACTGCTGACGAATATTTTCCATGCCGGGGTAAACCATACGCCCATGACTGCGCATCCTCTCCATGGCCATGTTCAGATGAATAGCCAGAGGAAACACCACCTGTTCCTCCAGCCCCGGAAGCCGTTTCCTGGCCAGATCACAGATATCCCTTGTCATGCTCAGGATGTCGTCCCCCACGATGGAAGCAATCTCGTCCTCCCGGATGCCCGACTTCTGGAATTCATGGATATGGCGCTGGAATCTGGACTCTATCTCGTCGGTGAGCTGGACTTCGATGTCCCGTTCCCTCAGGCCGTCTCTCAGCAGCTGGTCATACTTTTCCTCCAGGGATTCATATATGTTAAAGCCCTCCAGAAAGGTTTCCGCTCCGGATTTCCCGGCATCCTCCCCGGAATCATCGGGAAATACATAACAGTCGTCCGGGCACAGCTCCTTTATCTCCTTGGTAATCCGGTCAGGTACATACCCCTTCCTCAGGTTCTCAGTCAGGCTCGGGAAGGACACGGTGATACGCCCGTCCTTTCTGGCCCGCCCTTCCAAAAACGCTTTGGCGCAGCACACCTGGATATCTGATTTAAGCTGTCCCACATTGCCGGGGCAATCCCCGCCCAGCAGGCACCACAGCGCCTGCTGTCTTATTTTTATCTGTTTCCCCAGACGCCTGGATTCCCTCTGAAAAAAACGCAGAATAAACTGCAGCTTCTCTCCCGCCGGCCGGTCCTTTAAGGAAGGAATTTCTATGACCATGGGAATTCTGCGCCTGAAGGTCAGAAGCAGGGAGCTCTGAGGATTTTCCGTGGTCGCGGCAATAACCATCACATGGCTCTCCCGCTGGGTATCCACTTCCCCCAGGCGTCTGAACCTTCCCTTGTCCATCAGGTAGAAAAGGATCTCCTGGCCCTCCGGCAAAAGCCTGTGCACCTCGTCCAGAAACAGGATTCCCCCATTGCACAGCTCCACCACTCCCTTTTTATTGTCAGCGGCGCCGGTGAATGCCCCCTTGCTGTATCCGAAGAGCTGGGCCAGCAGAAGCTGGGGATTATCCGCATAATCCGCACAGTTAAACTCAAAGTAGGGGGCGTCCTTACCAAAATTTTCAGTACCGCAGGCATACTCATGCATGAGCTCCGCCAGAAAGCTTTTCCCCACTCCAGAAGGTCCGTATATAAGGCAGTGCAGACCTCTGGGCGGATACAGCACGGCAGCCTGGGCACGGGTAATCTGAGTCTTCATGCTACCGTCAAACCCTACAAAAGCGCTGAACGCATTAGCCCTTTCATCCTCCGCCCCGGATTCCGCAGGTTCTTCATATTCCGCATGTTTCGCATATTCCGCATGTTTCGCATGTTTCGCATATTCCGTATGTTTTGCATATTCCGTATGTTTCGCTAAATCCGGTGCCAGACCGGCTCCCTCCTTCTCCTGGCAGGCGCCAAAAGGAGTCCATATCTCCAACAGTTCCTCCCGCAGCCTGCCTGCGGCATATTTTCCTATCCTGTAGCCGGCTTCCTCCAGCATCCTGGTAAGCCCGCGGTCCGACATGTCCGGATGTTCTGTCAGAATCCGCTTCATGTCCTCAAATATAACCGGCTTCCTCCGCTTCCTGGAATCAGGTATATGGTGATCCCGGCGTACCGTGGTCACATCCTCCCTGAATACCTGCAGTCGGGACGCTATCTCCTCATCTGTTAGGGGATTCTTACTGTCCTCACCTTTTATGATTTGCAATATCCGTTCTTCCATGCGCGCATTCTCCCATACAATGATACAGCCTGTTTCAATGAGTATTATCATACCATCTTTTGATATGATTTACCACATGGCAATCCAGCCAGCTTCCCCTATTGGCAGTTACTTACAAGGCTCTGCGCCAGACATTCTTCCAAAAACTCCACACAGTATTGTTCCAGATGCATCAGCCCTTCCTTTTCTATTGGAAAATGGCCCGCCCCCTTTAACAGCTTCATATCCTTGCTGCAATTCAGTCTGTCATAGAATATCCTGCTGAGACTGGCATCTGTCCATCTGTCATTTTCCGGGTGCACCAGAAGCACGGGACACCTGCTAAAGCGCTCCGGCTCCGGGTGGATATGGGGATTTAAAAGTGTGTGCAGAAATGCCACCGGCACCTTTGCCCCGGAAGAACGCCTGTCTCTCATCAGCACCTCAGCCAGTTCCTCATGGTTTACGATTGCCTTCATATTACCCACCCACTTTACGGGCACTTTTATAAAGCCCAGCCATGCGGATGCCTTTGATATGAGCCTGAGGCCGTGTTCTACCATCCACCCGGAACTCACAACGCTTTTCCGGACCAACGGCTCTCTCTGGTCCAGAAGGCAGGTTGCTATCACTCCCTGAATCTCAGGCAGTCCGGATGCAGTCTGATATGCCAGGATTCCTCCTGCGCTGAGGCCGAACAGAAAGGAGGGCCTTATCTCCCTGGCCTGATAGTACATGACTATCTCAGCCGCGCAGTCCACCCAATCCTGGTATACCACCTTTCCGTAATACTCGGTCATTCCATAGAGGGGAAGGTCCGGACAGATTACCTCGTAACCCTGCTTCATGAGGGGTACTGCTATCAAAGACAGAAGCCTTCCGTTTCCCCCCACACCGTGAAACAGTATAACCCGCGCCTTTGGTTCCTTTACCCTGTAGTGGTCTATATGTATGCCAAACCTGCCTATTCCCACAAAATACTCATCCGGCCGCCAAACCCCGGTCAGCCGGTTTTCTTCCGGCAGGTATTCCTGTACTTTCTTCCAGTATCCGTCTTTTCCGTAATACATATGTGTCCCTCCGCTTTGCGTCATTACTGTTTTTAAGCCATGAGCCGGATAAAATGAACGGTACGGCAACGCAAAAAGACATAGCCCGCATTCTTTATGAAAGATGCAGGTTATGCCTTGAATCTGCCGGTGCATAATCCTATATTGTTATAATCACAATCCTGGCTTCCGCCGCTGTCAGCGTCGTCCATCCTTATTCCAAGCTCCTCTTGCCAATCACTAAAATAGTTGTCTTTACATAGTTATGTTAAAGTTATATTGAAATCATTGTGTGAATGCAGATACCTCTGTATTATGCAGCATTATACGGGATGGGCGGAGGGTTGTCAACGGTATACACGGAATCTTAGCGGATTTTTAATATACGTGAATTTAACAGATTCTTGCCCCCACCCCCATCCATCCTCATACGCCGCACAACATTAAAACCGCAAAAAACACATGCCGACTCCCAACCCCAAAAACAGAACCGTTCTGCTCCAAGGCTCAATCCCTTCCCATCCTGTCCTCATATACCTTCCGGTAATCCTCCACCATGCGTTCGTATTCCTTCCGTTCAAACTGCCACAAGGGAGAGCATATCCAGGTTATATTCTCCTCCCTCTGCATATAGGGCTTCGTATAGTTTCGCCTCCTGCGAATCAGCTCTTCATCCCAATGTTCCGACACCCATTTCCTGTATTCAGGACTGTCAAATTGCTCACATGCTATGTTATCCCCATATTCCTCCCAGTCCTGGTCCGAATATGCTTCCAGGCACAGGATACCTGACTGCTTCTCCATCCGGAAATCCTGGTTTTCCAAACTCAGCACCCCCAGACTGTCCCAGTATACAGTATCCGGTTCCTTCCTGATTTTCGCCATTATGACAATGCAGCTCAAATCACAGTCATCCTCGCACACAAGTACAGGCACATTCAAGTCCTCCGACGAATCCACCATCTCCCAGATAAAACGGTTCTCAGCCTTCCACACCAGCTCACCTGTCCACGCGGGCAGAAGTCCTTCCAGGGAGCCGAATACTTCCAGCCTGGGACATGCCCCTGCACTTACCGCCTCATTCAGATATCTGACAATAGGTCTGCCGTCAATCATCCAGTAGTATTCCCCGTAATCATATATGGTTTGTACCAGCTCCATGTGAATCCGGTTCATGTATTTTCCTCCTGCCTTATTCCCCGCTCCAAAATCCCCTGTCCTAAAACCACTTTTTCCTCTTAAAGAACCATATTTCCACTGCCACAATGAGCAGACAGAGAATGCAGATCACTGCGTAGCCATAGGGAAAGCCCAGCTCCGGCATATTGACAAAATTCATGCCGTACCATCCCGCAATCAGGGAAAGGGGCATGAATACAGTGGTCACAATGGTGAGGAATTTCATGATTTCATTCTGGCGTATGTCCACCTGGGTCTGATGCATTTCTCGCAGCTGCATGGAATACTCCTTCATCATCTGCACCGTGGAATAAAGGCGCCCCGCCTTATCGGAAAATAGGCCAAACAACAGGCTGTCCCTTTCATTCCCTCTCTCGGCCGCATCCTGCTGCAGGGTTTCCCCCATGTCGGAGAGCTGTTCATAGTAAACGCTCAATGCGGACAAATCCTTCCTGGCTGCCAGGATTTTCACGTCAAATTCCTCTGACTCCCTCTTAAGCAGTCCTTCCTCCAGATGTGTCAGGCTGTCCTCATACTGCTGGAGAAAAATCACATCCTCCTTCAGCAGATATTCCATCACATCAAAAAGCTGCAGGGAAGGAGATGTTACATCTGTCATCTGGTAATCCTGCATCTCATCCAAAAGCTCCCTTACATAACCGCTGTCATCCATAAAGATCAGCTTTTCCCCGGTAAGGCAATAGCCGAATACCTGTTTTTCCTTTGACGGGTCCTCCTTGGAAGGAATGGCAAATGTGCCTGCCACCGCTGCTCTAAACACATCTGCCTTGCAGAACCGTATATGGTTCAGACCGCTGCCGGAAAATATTCTCCGGTAAATATCCGGGCAGGCGGTCCGAAACTCTTCCATGGTAAGGATTTCAACCGGATGGGACTTCCCGGCGGATACACCGGCATCCGGGTCATCCTTGCTGTGATCATTCCAATGGTATTTCATATGGTATCCCCCGTGCTTTTTTATGTCATTGTAACACGGAACAGCCAGGACGTCAAAAGGCCGGGCGCCATATATCCTGCTCCAATCCTCCTGAGAGAGCTCCAACCAGTGAGCATAGTAAAATATCCAGAAGGGTATCCAATAGACAGATGAATTTTCTTGCCCTTGATGGACGGATTCATCATCTTGCGATATAATAATGCCATTAAGCAGCAACAGGTTGCCGCAGCTTCTTTATATATCAATCCATAGCAGGTGGGTAAATAATTTATACAATTACAGAAATGACAGAAAAACACTATAATGGCAAAGCACATGTCCAATACACCGCCTGGTCCGAAACATACAGGGGATTAATGCCGAATGAATACCTTGACAGCAGAACGTTTATGGCTTGTTATAAGTCCACGCTGGAACATCCCCAGAACACCTATGTGGCCCTTGTGGACGAAACAGTGGCGGGCTTCATATGGTATTCACCGGATGCAAGGGATTATACACACAGAACAGGCATGTCTGAAATCAATGCACTTTACGTACTAAAAAAGTATCAACACCTTGGAATCGGCAAAGCTCTGATGGATAAAGCCCTGAGTATGCTCCCCCATAAGACAGCAGTATTATATGTCCTCCAGGGCAATACCCCTGCAATCATTTTTTATGAGCATATGGGGTTTAAGTTTACCGGTAATACATTTACGCAGGATACCGGATTCGGGAATATTGTTGAGCTTGAGATGATGCGGGCCGGCAGATAAACCGGACCATAAGCCTGCGCCTGCGGTTTTGGCATAGCAGACAAAATACAAACAAACACCGGGAAATAACGGCCCTATGTCCGTATCTCCGGTGTTTGCTGTCATGATCTACCCTTATGCAGTACTTTTATGCCCTGCTTTCCTTTTCTATTTCATGGACTTCAATTGCTATTTGTATCCCCATCCTCTGGCACCATAAGCTTTCCCTTGAGGCTGGAAGCCATTTTAAGAGCTGGAAATTTTGCGTGATAAAGAGCTATGGCCTCATCCGCGTCTTTCCGGTTCATCGTAAATTCGTATTCCTTTCCATCCGCCATCACGCACACCAGCTCCGTACTGGTGCCGCGCCCAACCTTCTTTACCTGGAACCGAACCTTTTTAAGTTCCTGGTTCACCAGAATCACTGGCTTACCCACGATTCCATATGTTAGATCCTCGCCAATCCAGAATGTGCCGCTTATCTTCCGGGCATTCCGGAAATCTTCATCCAGTCTTTCCCTGTTTATGGTTTTATGACTGTCCAGAAACGTCTGTACTGCTGCAACATGATGTTTTTTAAGCATGGAGGACAGGATAAATAGCCCAAGGAGCGCGATAACGGCCCCGAGGCCGGTGGTTCCCATGGCACTGGAGGGTGTCTGGTTATCCAGCATGCCTGCCCAAAAATAATAACTCTCCGTTTCCGTCTCCAGGTCAAAACTCCGGACCGCCCTGTCATAGTATTTTTTGCCATCACCCTTCAGTTTCTTCAGGGTGCCTTCCACGTGCATTCCCTGAGGCGGCTCGGAACGCACACCCTTTAAATAATCCCGGGTTTCGTCCATAATCCGGTCCATTTCCTCCTCCATTTTACCGGAAATACGCACAGGAACAGCTCCCGCCTCCTCATCCAGCACCAGATAATATATACTGCTCTTAGTGCGCACCCCGCTGCGGGTACGGTAGCTTTCCATGAAGGCATCCAGCACATAGTTTATATCAAAGCTTACATATTCATCCCCGGCCTGTTCTGTCCCGTATACTTCACGGAGCGGAACTGCACCCCGAAAATACTTTATCAGATAGCTGCCTACCAGTACCATCAGGCCAATCCCAAAGGCAGTTACCAACAGACCTACAGGCACATTGACGCGCACCATGGCCTTTTTGAATTCTGTTTCCACCGTTCTCCTGTTTGTATTATCGCTTCCCATACCATATCCCCCTCATTGTTATCCCGGCAGTACCGATCCGCCGGCAGTGTCAATTCCGGGACACCGGCTCTCCAATTCCTCCTGAAGCGCCCTGGCAGCCTCCCGTGATGTCTCGGCCCATGCTGTTTTTTTATCCTCAGTCATCAGATGGATGGTCAGGTAATGAGCCTGCTTTCTGGTTTTTCCGACTTTCACATAGTATGTATTATCCTTGATGTACGCTTGTGTAAGCCGGCTGAGTTTCAATACGCATGGCATGTTGCCGCCGTAAAGACAGATATAATCCCTGGTCAGAATTCCCCTCTTCTGCCCGGTGGTAAAGGATTTCAGCTTTCCAAGGTGATTCAGAATCAGGCTGTCCGGACCCATGGCCTGTTTGTCAAATTCCCGTATCTCCTGTTCCTCTAATCCGCCGGCCTTGGCAGCAACGCGAATCCAATCATCCACAGTCTTTCTAATATCTTTGGTTATAAAAAAAACAGCTACTCCGAATACCGCCACCAGCAAAAGAAAGAAAACCGAAATCCCGATTCCCACTCCCAGCATATTTTCCTCTTTATCCCGGATGATTTCCAGGGTTCTGTTTACGGACCAGACCAGGCCGGCTATACTGCCCGCCAGAAAGGCTCCCATAAAAAACAGGCCCAGGCCCGCATTGACTCCCTTCATGGCCTTTTTATGAGCCTTAAACACAGATCCTTCCGGATAATGCTTTTGCTTGTACTCCTCGTTCATACTCTCTAAGTATGTTTCTTTGTTCTGGGCTGTCATATACTGTTTCCTCCTCTTTTGTAACAATGGCATTTCCGTGATAGAATGCAGAAATGTTTCAGTCATTCTTTCCAGTTTTATTATACGTATGAATCGTAAAAAAACAATTGGTACAGCATAAGCCGTACTATTTCGGCACAAAAAGCAAGACGGTATCATTCAGCCATCTCGCAAATCAATTTCCTGAATGAACCGTCCTGATTCTTCCCTGTAACTGTAATGTCCTTGATATTTTCCAATAATCCCCCGTATGCTCTCTATTCCAAACCCATGATACCTCTTATCCTGTTTTCTGCTTTCAAGATTGGGATTGTTCTTCAGCACAGACCCTGATATGGTATTTTCCATGAAAATCTCGGTTGTTCCGTCCTCTTCCCTCACCACCAGCTCCAGTTCACGTTCTGTCTCAACCGCCATGCAGGCTTCGATTCCATTAGAAAGCAGATTATACAAAAGGGTGCCCATGTCCATGCTGTCAATCCTGTCCGGCCTTCCCATAACCACATACCGGAACCGGATTTCCTTTTCCCTGCACTCCTGAACCGCTTTAATAAGGGCTGCATTTAATCCCTCATTGCCTGTATCCTGGGGCAGTTCAGGATAGTTTCCCAGGTCTGCTCCCATGCGTTCAATATATTCGGCCGCCTCTGCGTACCGTTCCTTTGCCACCAGGCGGTACAACACATTAAGGCGCCCCTTCATATCATGGCGCAGGCGGTTTACCTCCCGGCCCATTCTGTATAAATCCCGAATCTGTTCCTCCTGCTGGCACTTGGTTTCTCTTTTGAATTCCGCCTCGCGTTCTTCCCTCCGGTACCGCTCCAGCCTGTGGTAAAAGCCTCCTATAAAAACAATCACCCCAAAAATTCCCATTAACATACAAAGAGCCAGAACATATCTCCCTCTCTGGTCCAGTCTGCCTTCCTCCATAAGAAACATTCCCATAATCAGAATAAACATGCAGAAAAATGTTCCTGCCAGCATTCCATCCTCAGCCTGGACCGGTCCCTTTTTCCGTCCATACAGTGCCAGAGCTGCCCGGCCCATGGAAAATTTAAGGGCACATCCTGCCAGTATGGGAAATACCACCGCGTCCCGGTCCATAATCATCAGTGTATTAAGACTTCTGCCTGTAATAATCCCCAATGTCCCATAGATCATATAAGAACTGCTGATGGCTATCAGAATCCACAAAAGACTGTGGACAATGACCTTTTGCGCCTTCCCATTCAGGGCAATCAAGCCATATGCTGTCAATACCACGCCATAGCTGATTCCCAGGAATCCTTCAAAGACAATATAACGGTTGAGCAGGACCATGATTCCATAATAGGCAAGGCATCCGCCTGTAAACAGCATGATTCGGGCAGCACCGGAATATTTCTTATCAAAACCATGGTCCATATATTCCATTGCCACGAGGGTGGACAATACATCAATCACATAAGCGGCTGCCGTGCTTTCTCCCATACTCCATCATCATCTCCCTTACGCCTTTTTTTCTGTCCCTTCCCATAGGAATAACTGCCCCGTTTTTAAGAACAGCATCCTGTTTTTCTATCTGGGAAATATACGCCTGATTCACTAGATAATTCCGGTGAATACGTAAAAAACCATAATCCCTCAGTTCCTCCGCCACAGGCTTTAAGCTCCCGTAAACAGAGTACTCCGCTCCGCCGGACATTTTGTAGGTCAGTGTATGGCCATTACACTCTATGTACATGATATCCCGCAGAAGCACCTCGCCTGCGCCAAAGCCCCCCTGAATTTTATAACTGATTTTCCTGCGGGCCGTCACCTGAAAATACTTCTGCAGCGCCCGGCCCATATCCCGTTTCAAAAGTCCCTTCCTCACAAACCACAGGGGCATATATTCGTGGGCATCAAACACCCAGCTCTCATGACTGGAAACAAATATAAGCCGGGTCTCCGGACAGCTAATGCCCAGCTGCTCTGCCAGCCAGAACCCATCCCTCTCCGGCATCTCAATATCCAGAAACACCAGGTCAAAGGGATGCTGCTGCCCTGCTTCATATAACCTGCGTCCATCGGTAAAAAGGCTTACCTGCATGTCCACGGTTCCCGGCATACTGCCGATATACTCTTTTATTTCCTCTTTAATCTGCTCCAGGTATACCCTGTCATCATCGCAGACAGCTACGCGGAGTGTTTCCATGGGATTGACCCCCTTTTTTATTCTTATGATTGTGGGCAGGTGGTGCTTGTGGTTGGGTTGGGGTTAGTTGGGTTGAGTTGGCTTGGGTTAAGTTTGGTTTTGTTGAGTTTGGCTTGGTTGAGTTTGGCTTGGTTGAGTTGAGCTTGGTTGAGTTGAGCTTGGTTGGGTAATTTTCGCAGCATTGGGGTAAATTGTATTGAGTAAGTTGCATTGAATAAAATGCATTGGGTAAGTTGCATTGAGTAAGTTGCAATGGGATAAGTTAAGTCGAGTTAGATTCATATAATTTAATCCGGTTTAATCCCATGTCTTCCATACTTCGGGCTGATAACCAATTGTAGCCTTCTTACCATTTCTGACAATGGGCGACTTCAGGACTTTCTGGTTTTCCAGGACTTTCTCATCCCGGTCTTCAGCAGCAATGTACTTGATTAATGCCAGTGCGTCCTTATCTTTGCAATCATCATTCAACATAACATCCAGACCTCCCACGGCCTGCTTCACACTTGTGTATTCCCCCTTACTCATGCCTTTTTCTTTTAAGTCGATTAATTGGTATTTGATGTTCCGCTCTTTGAAGTAGCGTTCGGCTTTCTTTGTGTCAAAGCATTTTTTTGTTCCGAAGATTTGTATATTCATTGGGTAATCCTCCATTCCTTACTATAACAATGCTTCCAGGCCGGATACCTGGAAATCTGCGGCATGGTCTATTGTCTTGCCAGCCGAGGCCTGCCGATGAAATTTCTCTGAGCCTTGCAAAATCTAAAAATATAATGTATAATAAGTATATAAAAGAGCAACCGCCCACAAGGTGGAAGCCTACGAGTCAATTTACGTCCTACATGAGGACGCGCCTATCCTGTTGGCTGACAGGGTAGGCATTTTTTATTTCTTGTTATGCCTGTCTATGTAGGTCAGTAATGCGATAAGGAACGAGCCGCCCAAAAAGAGCAGACTTAAAATTTCATAAGTTCCCATACTACATCACCTCCCCTCTCTTGTAAGATGGGAGGCTGCCACCCTGTACACGGTGCTCATGAGAGCATTATAGCAGGAAATTTCCTGATAATCAACTGGCGGTTCCCAAACTGGCTCTACTATGGCTCTATGTGTTATAATGTCAAAGTAATGTCACGGAGACATAAAAAAGCCCGGGAACCCGCATAAACACTGGGTTCCCGGAACTTAGACAACTATTCGAACTCAATCGTAGCCGGCGGCTTCCCCGTGCAATCATACAGCACCCGGTTAACCCCCTTAACCTCATTCACAATCCGGCTGGTGACCTTCCCCAGCACTTCCCAGGGAATCTGAGCTGACTCCGCGGTCATGAAATCAGATGTAAGCACAGCCCTCAGGGCAACAGCATAATCATAGGTTCTCTCATCGCCCATGCAGCCAACAGACCGCATATTCGTCAAAGCTGCAAAATACTGGCCCAGATTCTTGTCCACCCCGGCCTTTGCAATCTCTTCCCTGTAAATCGCATCAGCGTCCTGTACAATGCGGACCTTATCAGCTGTCACCTCACCGATAATCCTGACGCCCAGACCAGGTCCCGGGAATGGCTGTCTGAATACCAGATACTCAGGTATACCCAGCTCCAGTCCGGCCTTTCTCACCTCATCCTTGAAAAGCAGCCTTAAAGGCTCTACCAGTTCTTTAAAATCTACATGCTCCGGCAGTCCGCCCACATTGTGATGAGACTTGATGACAGCAGATTTACCCAGGCCGGACTCAATCACATCCGGATAAATGGTTCCCTGTACCAGGTAATCCACTGCGCCAATCTTCTTTGCCTCTTCCTCGAATACACGGATGAACTCCTCGCCGATGATCTTACGCTTTGCCTCAGGCTCTTCCACGCCCTTCAGCCTGGCATAGAAACGTTCCTGGGCATTGACACGGATGAAGTTCAGGTCATACGCACCTTCTGGTCCAAATACAGCCTCTACCTCGTCTCCCTCATTCTTACGCAGCAGACCGTGGTCCACGAACACGCAGGTAAGCTGTTTGCCAATAGCCTTGGACAGCATGACGGCAGCCACAGAGGAATCCACACCGCCGGACAGAGCGCACAACACCTTACCGTTGCCAATCTTCTCCCTCAGAGCCTTGATGGTGGTATCCACAAAGGAATCCATCTTCCAGTCACCGGAGCATCCGCAGACATTATATACAAAATTGGAGAGCATTCTGGTGCCTTCCTTAGTGTGAACCACCTCAGGATGAAACTGCACCGCATAAAAATTCTTCTCCGGACACTCCATGCCGGCTACCGGGCAGGAGTCTGTATGTGCAGTGATGCGGAAGCCCGCCGGCACCTCTGCAATGTACACGCCGTGGCTCATCCAGCATACGGTCTTGGAAGAAACGCCCTCAAACAGCTTGGAGGAAGTATCCACATTCACTTCTGTGTGTCCGTATTCGCTGACCACAGCCTTCTTTACAACGCCGTCCAGC
>ENA-ORSX01001905-ORSX01001905.1-human-gut-metagenome-genome-assembly--contig:-NODE-1905-length-13198-cov-5.658982_pt1 | contig 13198 bp, 13 predicted proteins | sample MGYA00241904_ERZ509172 | MGnify/ENA primary metagenome ERZ509172 (study PRJEB26280, sample SAMEA2338795) | human gut metagenome | biome: human gut; feature: human-associated habitat; material: faeces...
AAGTGGCACGGTTCGATATGATTTCGAGCTGGAACACCATTTAAACGACTACCCCAGGCTGTATTATTCGTGGGAAATGGAAATATGACTCTGTATAAGCAAAAAGAGGATCGGCGTCCATTCAGGGCGTCCGTCCTCTTTTTTTCTTGTCCTATCTGATTGCATCGTCAGCTGTTTACTCTGACTCCACATATTCCATCACATCCGGATTAACACGTATCTTCACATTCTTTACCGTTGCCATCTCAAAGGATGCTATCTTTCCTTCCTTCAGCATCGTCAGCATCCGATCCTTGTTCTCCATCAGGATATTGAACTCGCTGCCTTTATAAGAAATCCATATTTCCAGACGGTCAGCCGTTTTTTCCGGCTGCTGTGTTTCGGTTCCGGTTTCCGTCTTTTCAACATACTCTGTTTCCCAAATGTCTTCCGGCTCTTCTCCGATCAGTTCCATCACAGGCTCCAGCGCCGCATGCGGTGCATATACCCCTTCATTATATGTAATATCGACCGCCACTTCCTCCCGCGCAACACTTTCATCTTCTATCAGCTCAACATTCCATGACTCCGGGTATCGATCTGTATTTATCCAAAGCGGCACGGTCTCTCCTGTTTCCCGTTCACATATAATCGTATCCGTTTTCCAATACTCTTCTCCGATCAGGACCGTTCCCTCATATTTCATAGATGAATATTCCTCAAAAGCCGCTCCTGCCCCGACCCCGGTGAGCATCGCTCCCGCCGCCAGCATGATCAGCAGTACGATTTGTGATTTACGCATGATTCTCCTCCTCTTCTGCTACTGATACGACCACCGTTTCTTCCTGTCTTTTACACTTCTTTTTCTTCAAACCGACCAAAAAAGTAAACGGCAGCCCTGTCATGCTTACCGCACACAGACATATCCCCGCCATTCCAATCGTCATGCCTGCCACAGGATACCCCTGCGACCAGAGTACCAGAAGCGCTCCCATGAAAAACAGGCAGAATGCCGCGCCTATCCCCATCATTGCCCCAGCCGCTATCCAACCGATGTTCCACATCCATTTCACACACCATATTCCGGCTTTTAAGCAAAACAGTATCAGATTCCAGCAGCCGTTCATAAAACTGCAGGTTCCTCTTTTTAAACCGTTCCACAAGCTTCTCCAAAATCCTCTCTTTGCGTCCGGTTCCGTTATATATCGTTCTGCAGTATGCCGCGGCATCTTTCGTCCCTCCGTTTCTGCTCCGGCATTGTTCTCAGCCATCTTAACGATATGCTCCCGCGCTTCTCCGGTTTTTCCATCTGTCTTTTCCCTGCCGGAATATTTTGCAAGCAGCCTCCGCCAAAAGTCCGTGAAGGCTTCCCATCCGGACCTGCACCAGTCCACAAACCGGCGGGCTCCATCCTTTATCTTTGCCGCAGTCCCATCCAGTCTTCCCTTTAAACGTTCCCACGTTCCGGCGCCGGACGATGCACTCTCCTTCGCATAATCCGAACGCACATGGTAGGCTTCCAGAATATCCGCCGCAAGATCATCGAGATTCCCAAAATCTGCTATCGCTTCCTCTTCCGTCATCGCCCCCGCCGTCTTCATATCGATATGCTGTTCGTACTCATTCAAAATATCTTCCATCTCTTTTTCATCCAGAATGGAAAGCTTCTCCCGCAAAATACGCAGAAATTCCTCTTTGCTCATTTTCTTCCTCTTTTCTGTTCCTCCAAAAAGGAGCTTACCTTATGGCTGAATTCATTCCACTCCTCTTCCAGACCGTCCCGGTACAAAATTCCCGCCGCCGTGATATGGTAATATTTTCTTGGCGGTCCTTCCGTCGATTCACGCAGATAGGTTTCAAAATACCGCTCGTTCGTCATCCGTTTTAACAACGGGTAGATTGTGCCCTCATTCACATCCACAACCTTAGACACCTCTTCCACGAGCTCATAACCGTACATATCCCTCTGCCGCACCGATTCCAGAACGATCAGCTCCAGAACTCCTTTTTTAAACTGTGCGTTCATGGTCTCCTCTCCTCTCATATCCATTGAGGATACTATTATCATATATTTAGTACCTTGCAATGTCAAGTACCATTTTTCTGAAAGCGTTTACCCCAACGCCACATCCAGCGCCATCATCAGCACAAAGCCCGCCGCAAAACCGATGGTCCCGATGTTGGAATGTTCGCCTGCCGACGCCTCCGGAATAAGCTCTTCCACGACTACATAAAGCATCGCGCCCGCCGCAAACGCCAGCATATAAGGCAAAAGGGGCTCTATCAGCCCCGCGAGCAATATCGTTGCAAAGGCTGCCGCAGGTTCCACGACTCCCGATGATACTCCGCACAAAAATGCCTTTTTGCGGCTCATATGCCCTTCGCTCCTTAAAGGCATCGAAATGATAGCGCCTTCCGGAAAATTCTGTATCGCGATGCCCGCCGCCAGCGCAAACGCCCCTGTCATCGTAATTCCCGCATCTCCTGCCAGCGCGCCCGCAAAAACGACGCCCACCGCCATCCCTTCCGGAATATTATGCAGCGTTACGGCAAGGACGAGCATTGTCGTTTTTTTTAACGGAGCTTTCAGCCCCTCCGACTTTTCCGCATCCATATGCAGATGCGGGACTATCCTGTCCATTAAAAGTAAAAAACCAAAACCTAAAGCAATACCCGCCGCAGCCGGCACGAACGCAAAACGTCCCATTTCCTCTGCCATTTCCATCGCCGGTATCAAAAGAGACCACACCGACGCCGCCACCATGACGCCCGACGCAAAACCGAGCAGGCCCTTCTGCACAAGCATATCTATCTTATCCTTCAGAAAAAAAACGCAGGCAGAGCCTGCCGCCGTACCAGCCAGAGGGAGCATCAGCCCCCAGAATAAATTTATATCCATCATTCTCCTTTTCTGCCGCCCATGGCGGCCCGCAAATCCTTTTCTATTGTCATTTATATTCTTTCTGTCACCGTTCCGTTCCTGCCGAACCGCAAAGGGCTGCCGTCTATACAGACAGCAGCCCTCTCCTATTCTTCCCCGTTCCCTTTCTTTTTATAATCGGCAGTGGATTTTTTCAGTTCTTCCAAAGCTTCGGCAAACTTCTTTGATACCATTCCGGGGTTTCCTGAAATCATGGAACGCTTCCAGAAATCCCCCACAAAATGCTTCATTTCCAGATGCTCCTGATACATCCTGAATCTGGATCGCAGGTCGAACAGCTCTTCTCTCCTTTCGGTCAGACGCCCGGCAGACAAAAGCTCCCTCGCATGCTCAAACCGCTTCTCGAGCTCTTCTGCAAGTGCTTCCCTGCGCTGTTCCAGTCTCTCCCGTTTCCTGCCGAATTCTTCCCTGCGGTTTTCCAGATTTTCCTCCGTTACGGCAATGATAACATCCAGACGCTTCTGCATTTTTTCAAGCTCATGTTTTGCCTGATCCATTTTAACAAGGACATCCTTCAGATCCAGCGCCGCACGGAAGGACAATGCAAAATCAGCGACAAAATAAATCCCTATCAACACCGTGATCGCCGTCAGAACCTGATCCGGCAGCCAGAACGCAAACGCCTCCACCGGCTTATGTACAAACCGCGTCATCAAAATCGTCAGACCGCCCCAGGCAAGCGTGGAACCAAGGCATATCTGTCCCTGAAAGTTAAAAGGCTGGTTGGAATAGTCCCAGTAGCGCACCTTAAACAGCGCTTCCATTGCCACTCCGGTTACATACTCCAACGCCGTCGCACCGATACACCCTGCCACATAAGTCAGCAGCAGGTTATCGCGGAAAGGGCTTGAAACCACAAGCATCATCACGCCTCCGCTCCCGTAAAGCGGCAGAAAGGGACCGTGAATAAAGCCTCTGTTGACCAGCCGTTTCTGTTTCAAAGATACATACGCCGACTCAAAACACCATCCGAAAAAGCTGTAAAAGAAAAAGAAAAACGCCCACTGAATCCATGTATATCCAAGCATAAATCCTCCTGATGCATCACACAAAAACATCGACTCCCACCACGAGTTTTCCTTTTCTCGTCGTGTGCTTTTCCCCCCGGAAAATAAACTTTCCAAAGCCCCTCACAGAAACCGTATCCCCGTCCTTTAACTGGCGGCTCCCGTTTTCCGTTAAAAGCCCGTTTACAAATACTTTTTTCTGGGAAAACAACGTCTGGCTCTGGCTTCGGGAAAGCTTCCAGACAGCTCCGACAATCCCGTCGCCACGCAAACTTGCCACATTTTCCTCATGATATGCGAATTTACGTTCCGGCAGTCCTTCCGCCGCTTCCAAACGGATACAGCGCACCTTTGTATGGCGCACCTGCTCCAGATTTTCCTGCAGAAAAGGAGCTATCGCATCTGTACAAAATACAAATGCCTTCTTTCCGTCCACCCAGATATCTCCGACGGTACTGCGCTCAATACCAAGATTTAAAATCGCACCCATAAAATCCCGGTGACTGAAATTTTCCGCAAATTTTTCTGCCAGCGGCTCGATTTTCAGACACGCGACCGGAAAAGGCTCTTCATACCCCATCTCCTCCGGGTCGCCAAGACGTCCCATCTGCCGCTCTGCATAGGGCGCTCCTCCTTCAAGGCTCACCTTTACCCTTGCCTGCCTTGCAGCCCGCAGAAGCGCATCCTGCTCTGCCAGAGACAAAAATCCTGTAAATGTAAAAATATTCTGCTGCCAGGAGCGGTTTGCCAGCTCTGCAAATCGCTTTTCCAAAAGCTGCAGCTCCTTATCCGTTTCCGCCATCCCTGCATCCTCCGGTCAGACAAAGCTGATAACGGGTTCCTTCGGCTGCTTCGCCTTTGTCACCGAAAGAGCATGGAGCACAGGACCTTCTCCCTCATAATCGGCAAAATATTCTTTTTTCACAACTGCTGTCACCTTTACCCAGTCGCGTTCCTGATAGATGTCTATCCCATCATATACACAGGCAAAACCAAGGAACGTCATATCATCCGCACAGCATGTCATCGCCATACGTCCCGGCACAAAATATCCTTTCGGGAATCCTTCCGGCTTCATTACCATCGCCACAAACTCTATCGTTTTGTCCACATATCTGTCCAGATGATCCAGACTGTCCAGATACCAAATGCCATAACTCTCGTCGTCCAGCACGATTTTGTCCGCCTTTAAGTCATACGGAAGATCCTCTTCCATAATCTCATCGATTTCGCCGTCTTTATCCTCAAAAATGATATCCGCTGCCTGATTCAGCGCCTTTACATTGCGCTTATAGCTGTTCAAATCCTCAATCCCGTCACAGCGGTTGAAAATTATCATCTCGGACTTTCTCAGCATATCCGAAACCATGGATTTCATATTATTAAAATACATCGGGAAGGTAGACGCATCTATCGTCGTAATCTGCTGCTCCACCCTCCAATGCCACGGAAGACGAAGATCGCGGAATTTCCACATGCCGTTATATTCGATGATTATCCGCTCAGGACGATATTTTTTCTCCAGCTCAACCATCTTCTCCGGCGTAAAATCCGCTTCTTCCTCAAATACCTCCACGACGGTCCTGCTGCGCTTCAGCACGGAAGCATCATATTCCTCTTCTCCTTCCTCGCACAAAAGCAGCAGCGTCTTCCCCGAACATTGAAAGTAGGGCTGATCCAGTGTAAAATTGATGAATTCCGTTTTCCCGCTTCCCAGAAATCCGTTGATAATATAAACCGGCTTCATACGCCCTCCTTATTTCTTTAACAGCTCTTCCAGAGCGTTTTCGTTTAATTTGGAACCAATTACGCAGATCTTCCCTGTCACATCAGCCCTGCCCTCCCGGACATTGCTCTCTTCCGGAACATAATCAAAATAAATCCAGCTTCCGTCCGCAGCCGGAACCATCCCCTTTGCACGCAGCACGATGCCGTATTTTTCATCATTCTCCAGCTCCTTTAAGAAGCCTTCCACCTCTTCTTTGGAATATACCGCGGGAGTCTCAAAGCCCCAGCTCGTAAATACCTCGTCCGCATGATGATGGTGGTGATGCCCGTCGTGGTCGTGGCAGCCGCAGGTGCAGTTTTCGTCATGGTCGTGATGATGTCCTTCATGGTCATGATGGTGCTCTTCGTGGTCGTGATGATGTCCTTCATGATCGTGATGGTGTTCCTCGTGCTCGTGATGATGCTCTCCATGCTCATGATCATGGCAGCCGCAGGTGCAATCCTCGCCATGGTCATGATGATGGTGATGATGCTCTTCCTGCATCGCCTTTACCTGCTCCATAAGCTCGGCTTCCAAATCTGTCGCACCCTCTATCGTCTCAAGCACCTCTTTGCCGTCCAGCTGCTCCAGCGGTGTCGTGATGATCGTCGCTTTCGGATTGTGCTCACGGATAAGCTCAACTGCCAGCTTTACCTTTTCCGCAGGAGCCACATCTGTACGGCTCAAAATGATCGTTCCTGCATGCTCTATCTGGTTAATAAAAAATTCGCCAAAATTACGGATGTACATTTTGCACTTGGAGGCATCCACAACGGCTACCGCACTGTTTAACTCCACCTCTGCACCAAGTCCCGCATCCTGTACCGCCTTCATGACATCAGACAGCTTACCGACCCCGGAGGGCTCGATCAGAATCCGCTCCGGATGATAGGTATCCAATACTTCTCTTAAAGAAGTGCCGAAATCTCCCACAAGAGAACAACAGATACAGCCTGAGTTCATCTCTTTTATCTCAATGCCGGAATCCTTCAGAAAACCTCCGTCAATACCAATCTCACCAAATTCATTCTCAATCAGTACGACCTGACTGTCTGCCAGTGCTTCTTTTAAAAGCTTCTTTATCAGCGTCGTCTTGCCTGCGCCCAGAAAGCCGGACACAATATCTATTTTTGTCATTGTAAAATCCTCCGTTTCTTTTGCTGTTTTTATATTGTGCGCCAAAACAGGAAGATTGTCAACCTTATCGCTGTCAGGCATACCGTGACTGCGTCACAGAACTCTCAAAAAAATAAGATATCCTATGTAAAAACAACGGCGTCTGGTACGATTCCAGGACGGAAAAGGAGAAAAAGAGAACATGAAAACTGAAAAAAGAAAACTCCGAAGTGGATCACGAGCGTGATCACCGGGATAAGTCGGTCTTCCTTGTAAAATCCGGACAGGTATTCTCCGCCTGATACCTTCTTTCCCGTCCTTTCGCCCTCCCTGTGCTGCAACGTTGCTGCTTGTCCGCAAGCCAATCACCCCTCAGCTCAAAATCCATTCTTTCACGACTTCCAGATTTATACCGACCGCTGACGCGATCTGTTCTTTCGGAAGTCCCATCGCTGCCAGAGCACAGGCAGTTTCTTTTGCCTTCCGCAGTGCGCCGGAAGCCTCTCCTTCTTTTCGCCCTTCCTGTCGTCCTTCTTGTCGTCCCTCTTGTCTGCTATCTTCCATAAGCTCTTCGATTCCTTTACACATGTCCACTCTCTCCTCTTTTTCCGGGATTTCTACCGGCGTATTCGTGATTGTCCGGATTACGCGCGCCGCATCTGCATCCATCATCATTCTTGGGTTATTCTCAGCAAAATCCAATATTTGTTTTCCATTTGTGGAATATTTAATATATCCGAGCACTTCCCGGAGGCTTGTGGAAAATTTCTCCAATTCCTCCTCCGTCAGCCGGGATGGATCAATCAAATGTATCCGATAGTCCTGAACATATTTTAAAAGCTCCGGATTCCCTATTTCCATCATCTCATGCAGTGTCATCGGACCGTCCCATTCCTCCGCCCCGAAGTGGATCACGAGCGTGATCACCGGGACAAGTCGATCTTCCTTGTAAAATCCGGCCAGGTATTCTCCGTCTGATACCTTCTTTCCTGACTTTTTATCCTTTCTGTCTGCCCGGTGCCTTGCCGCTATCTCCGAGACCTGTCTGCCATATTGCAGGGCATCGTAAATCGCATTCTTTACTGGCATCGCATAGTGGATATCGGTCTGGTTCTCAATCCCCAGCAGTACATACGCCGTCTTCCCATCCTCCATGATTACGGCATTTTTTAACAGGTCACGGTATTTCTGTACCGTTTCCTCCTTCTGCTTCCTGTTTTCTTTTCCGTCCCGCGCTCCAAACGGCAGCGCGATCTCTGTCGGATCAATCTCCTTTAAATTGTGCGGGTCAATGACTGCCCTTCCATCATAGAGCAGGTAATTGAACGCATCTGCAAACACAGCGTTTCCGCGCATGTATGCTTTGGTTACTGTGTCAGCCTGTCCCGTTCCCTGTTCCTCCCTGTATTCCAGATGCTGTCTGTCAGCAAGCCGCAGCTGCCGCATCCTGTCAGCAACAATCTTTCCTGTCTTTGTGGCGGCAGGAAACTCCTTCCATAGACAAAGGTATCGTAAAGCACAGTGCCGCCTATGGCGCACCCGTCCCTTTCTCTTCGTTCTTCCTGCCTATTGTTTGTGATTGAGTATTAAGCATAGAGTTCCGAAAAGAATGTAGATCCAGCGTGCTGCAAGGATTGCCGCCATCCGCTGTAAAAAAGAAATGGCCTGAATGCCCGGATTCTTTGTGAAATTTATGCTTATATACAGCTTAGCACAGGGAGGGCAGGAGGACAAGTAAAAATTCTATTAAAACTGAACGCAAAAAAGGGCTATATAACGCCCTTTTTCAAAATGATATTCCCATACGGCGCCTTCTCGCCCGTCGCGACGATGCAGTACGCCTGTTTTGCGCGCTCATAGTAAGCAAAACGCTCCAGAAACTTTATCTCCGTATCCGGCTCCAGCTCCTTTAAGATTTCCGCATACTCTTCCCAGATTGCAGGCTCCGGATCACCCGGCACCACTTCCATAAGAATAAAACGGTCTTCCTCATAAGTGTCCAGAGGGAACAGCGGCAGGATAGCCTTTAGTAACTCTGCCGCCCCTATCCCGTCCGCCCGGATTACCGGCCTCCCTGCCGTCACCGACGGAAAGTTTGCATCCGCTAAAATAATCTCATCCCCATGTCCCATTTCACACAACGCCTTTAACAGCTCCGGGCTGAGCAAAGGCGAAATTCCTTTTAACATCTCCGTTTCCCCCAATCCGTATTTTTTCCTGTCATTCCCACACAAGGCTGCAGGCTGCCACATCCACCGGGCTGTCCATGAACACCCCGTGCAGGCGCTCCGCCACCTGATTTTTGGTCACACCCTTTTTCAGGATCACCTGTAAAAACCCTCCGCCGCCTGCTCCGCAGACAAGTCTGCCGTCAATAAACTCTTCCACGCTGCCGAAAATCTGCTCGATCAGCGTATTGCTGCTCCCGGCGTCCACCTTTTTGCTCAGCTCCCAGTGATAATCCAAAAGCTTCGCAAAGCCGTCCACATTACCCCGTTCCAGCTCAAAACGCATCAGCGCCGCTACCTTGCGTATCTCCTCCAGCGCAAAAAGACTCTCCGGCTCGTTGCCCACATACCGGCCGATCACATCCCGCAGGAGGTTTCTCGCCAACCTTCTCTGTCCAGTATAGATCAGACAAAACCGTTCTTCCAGCTCTTTTTTTACCCGATCAGGAATCTCCACGTGGGATACCTTCAGTTTCTGGTCAATGCCGGACATGGAGGTAATATATTTTAATCCCGGCGTCAGACCACCCACCTGATCCTGCCAGCCACCGCCTGTGGACATAATCTGCTCCATGGCGAGCACATGGGAATACAGATCCTCTTCCGTATAAGGGATGCCCATGAACTCAAAAACCGCCTTCACGCAGGCCGCCGAAAGAATAGAGGACGTTCCAAGACCGGAACCTTTTGGCACACCTGTGACCTCTGAATGCATGATGAACCCGCCGCCCAGATGCTCCAGCACCTCTTCCAGACTGTGTCCCTCCTTCGGGATGATCCCACAGGCGAGCAGACAGGCCTTCTGCAATGCAAAGGGGTCAAAAGGGTCACCGGTCTGCTGCAGTTCTTCAATCTCTGTAAACTCCCCGTGTACGTCCATGTCCCGACTGTCAAAGACCACCTTCCGTTCATCCGTTCGTTCCAGCGTTACCTCCACCGGTTTCTCCCCGTTTAAGAGGATCGCCATGTTTAAGACTGTACCGCCGTTTTCATTGCAGTATGGAGGGGTATCACTCCATCCGCCGCCCCAGTTGACCCGCAGCGGCAGCTTTACGGTATGACGTTCCTTTATGATCCTTGCATTCTCGTTGTAGACCAGATTCCGGATTGTGGAATCCAGCACCTCCGACTGGATTGCAGAAAAACATTTCTGGACTTCATTTTCATCCTCGAGTATCACGCCCAGATAGTAGTAGAGCCGCAGCTTTTCACTGAAATCCGCCCGGGCGAGCCGCTTTTTCAGCCACTGTTCCTGAATCTTTGTGAGCCCTTTCCTTTTGGGCAGCTGCTGTGCCGGTATCCGGTTCCGGATGGCTTTGGCGATTCCGTCCATCGCCACAAGGTCCGCCATGCGCCGGTCCCACGCGATGATCGCATCCGGGTCGGCCGCGTGAAAGCCAGAGCAGAGAGACTTCCGTTCTGCCTTTTTCCATGTGTCCAAATCGCCATCCCCGTGTACCAGCCCATAGAGGTTCAGCGCTGCGGCCACCGCTTCTTTTACGCTATCCTTTTCCGGATAGAGCGCCGCCGACCACAAGCTATGATCTTCCCCTTCCCAGAGTTCTGCGCCCAGCCTTCCGGATATCTCCTCCAAATCCTGCCCGAACAGCCGGTTCTCTTTCGGGTTATCCCCTACGCCAAATATCCGCACTACAAACTTCCCGTCCCGCTGCTTTAATCCGTGCAGGACAACTCCATCCGGGATGGTCTCGTCATGGATATCCACAAAGGACAGAACACAGCATTTTCCCACCTTTGCCGCACCGTGTACATAAGAAACCTCCAGATAACAGCCCTCCCCGATAGAAGCACGGCTGCTGAGCACGCTGTTGTATCCGGCAGTCCCTCCGGGGATACTGCTCCCCACACGGGGGCTCCAGCCAAGGTCACGGTAACTTTCCACCCCTCCGCCCATCAGCTCCAGTATTTCCCCGGTCGTGCCGAAATGGATGAATTTAGCAGGAGCAAGGCGCAAAAGCTTCATCCGGTAGGGACGCAGCACCTCCCATACCCGCTCCCTGGCCTCCATCAGCTCCGGACAGCATGTCCCTTCCGGTTTCTCCGCATAAAAAGCTTCCAGCGTGGAAGCCCCCGCCAGCGGATACAGGAAATCCGCATACAAAGACAGGCGTACCGTCCCGTTCACATATCTGTCATAGTCCGCTTCCGTCCGTATCAGGGAATATAAGGACTCCATCATCTTTGTACTGAACACCAGCGCGCCGGTATCGATATCCACACAGTCCGCATCATTGACTGCACCCGCCGCACGCAGCTCTTCCACCGGCTTTTTCTGGAGACAGCATTTCACGTTGCCGTTTTCGCCGTTCACATAGACGCCATGGTTTTTGCCCGTCTCCACATGCTCTTTAAAGGAAAGGGCAGCCGCGCCCACATTGTTGTAGTCGATTTGGAGTGGGTTGAACAGCAGCAGCACGTCCCCGGACAGGAGCACCATTCCCTCCCGGATACGGGAAGGGACGGAGCTCATGCTGATCATGAACTCGTCAAAGAGCGTGGAGCTGCGCCCGTCCGGCAACTGATGAGGCACCGGGGAAAAGAGCTTTCCCAGCGCCGAATACTGGGGAACGCGCTTGCTGTCGCCGCCGGAATGGATGACCAGTACCCGGAGTCCGTTAAAAGAGCCTTCCTGCTCATATAAGTATTTTAAAACCTCCAGCGTCGCGCCGCCGGAGCCAACTCGTTCCCCGTTTCGGTCAGGGATTGCCACAAAGGTTGTCCCGGCAGGGAGGAAGTCTTTGCGGGCTTCCAGCTGGCGGCGGAAGCCTTCCGCCTGCTGGTCGTTGGAGGCGGTCAGGATCACGTAATCCCAGCGGGGGAAGTTTTTTAGTTTTAGGGAACGGGTGTAATCATCCCAGCAGTCCTGGTAGGCCTGGGATAGGAATAGGGATTGTAGGGTTTTCATAAGTGTTCTTCCTTTCGCTTCGCTTAAAGTATAAGCCCATTTTTAAGACAATTTAAGTAAAAAATCGATAGAAATGCATAATTCTTTAAATAACTCTGCACCTCATTATAACATCTTATCTCATGGTATCAGAAAATCTGCAATGGTAAAAGCACCCTTTCAGATACCATTATGAATTGTATATCCTACGATTCCTCTAAAATCGATATTGAAAGTGAGTATTCCGATGCAATAGTGCATCGGAATACTCATTAGGCAACCGGATGATCACAGTTGCTTTTGTATCAGACAGGGAAGACATTACCTCCAGCTTTTTAAAAGCGACCGGCATTTCAGATACATCAACTGGAGCAGGGAGATTCTCACACAGTTCTTCCCTGAGCTTTTTAAGATTTCTGTAATACGTCTGTTCACAAATGCCATTTAAGCTGCACCAGGCTGTTACTGTCATTCCACTGGACTGACATTCTTTGATGAGAGTTTTCCATTGCTCTCGTTTCATATATTTTCTAACTTTGGTCACTTGATCCATAGAAACCTCCGACTGGCATTACTGTACACAACTATAACTAGCATTACTATATAGTTGGTCGGGTTTATTATCGCATGGATCTTAATAAGATATAAGGCACTCACTTATTGAGCGCTTACCTTGGATGACTACCGCACTGATTGTGCGGCGTGTTTATAAAACTTTTAGGCTTTCTTTATGAAAAATTTCCGGTACCTGACCCCGTCTATTCCCTTGTAACAGTTATAACTAATAATATCAAATTTATTTGTATCTGCATAACGTGCCTCAAACGGGGCTTTATATCCGTTATAGGAATGTGAACAAACATGCTTAAAGATCATATATGCAAATTCTTCTATAAAGTATTCTATCTTCCACCTAATAAGCAAATGCTTAATGGTTTTATCTTTTTTAAAAAAAGCGTTATTCCACAGCAAATGCCCAAAATCAACAGCGCCTCAACAATTACCAATATAAACGGAACATCTACTCCTACTATTGCAAAGACTGGTATTATGACATACTGAAAAACATATCCCTGTACTGCATAAATTCCCATAGAGAGCGTTCCCACCCCCCCTAGGTTTTTGGCGGTTTTGAATTTATTCACTGTCACATTCATTAATAAATTAATTCCTGAAAGCACAAATACCGATCCAGCAAAGTAAACGCACCATAGCAAGTACCTTGACAATCTTAAGCCGCTTTCGCGGCCTGTC
>ENA-ORSX01001906-ORSX01001906.1-human-gut-metagenome-genome-assembly--contig:-NODE-1906-length-13187-cov-2.398645_pt1 | contig 13187 bp, 12 predicted proteins | sample MGYA00241904_ERZ509172 | MGnify/ENA primary metagenome ERZ509172 (study PRJEB26280, sample SAMEA2338795) | human gut metagenome | biome: human gut; feature: human-associated habitat; material: faeces...
AAAAGTTGATATTAACATGAACCGTATGAAGCTCGGTGAAGTCGGTTGAAAGTGACCGTAAAGCATTATCAAATGCTACGAAATCTGCTCAGAGGTGGGCGGTGTCACCCATAGACCGGGAGTCTATAAAATACTCATGGATAGAATGGGTTCGCAAAACTATTGGCGAGACGAACCTGACGAATCTCCGAATGTACGGGTCTATAACCCTAATGCACAGAAATGTGTATGCCACGTGCGTGGTGTCAGTGCGGACGAGTAAGATTAGTTGTTATGAAAATCCGTTTATTGTTAAAGGCAGTAACAAGCTGACAGGCTCAAAGGAGGATCCTAAAAGTATATGTAAAGATAAAAGTAATGGAACGTTGGAAGCTGCCAACATGGAGAAAATATCTTCTATGAAGTGGTTGAAAGGAAATCTTTTGTGAAAATAGCAGAAGTATAACTTTATTTATGGCAGTGAAAGCGGTGACATGGTACTGATGAAGCGTCTAACAAACGTGGAGGGACGGTCACTAGTCTATGAAAGATGTATCATTCATTCTTCTTAGTAAGTTGTTAGAATAAGGTTCTGGTGAGACTAAAAAGGGCAAACCTCAATTAAGGAGGAGCCAACTTATTAAAAAGACAAACAAACTAAGGTACGCTGAGTATTATGATATGCAGTCTAAATTAGACCAATTATATATGCAAAGCAAGAATGGAAATAACTTTTATAAGCTGACAAAGCTTATGGAAAGTGAAGAAAATATCCGATTAGCCTATCGGAATATAAAGAAGAACATGGGCAGTCATACTGCTGGTGTTGATGGAAAAACAATAGCTGACATCGAAGATTTGACAGTTGAGGAAGTTGTAACAAAAATACGGGAAATGTTCAAATGGTATGAACCTGAAAAAGTCCGAAGAGTGTATATCCCTAAACCTGATGGACGGAAACGACCGTTAGGCATTCCCGCTATATGGGACAGGTTATTCCAACAATGTATTCTTCAGATTTTAGAACCTATATGTGAAGCAAAATTTCATCCACACAGTTACGGATTCCGACCAAACAGAAGTGCTCATCATGCAATAGCAAGAGCAAATCATTTTATGAATAATAAAGGGAACGGATACCATTATTGTGTTGATATGGACATTAAAGGATTTTTTGATAATGTAAATCATGGAAAATTGCTAAAACAAATGTGGACAATGGGAATACGAGAAAAGAAACTGCTTTCCATAATTTCCACTTTATTAAAAGCAGAAATTATCGGAGAGGGTAAGCCGATAAAAGGAACACCGCAAGGCGGTATATTAAGTCCGTTATTGGCAAATATTGTGTTGAATGAACTTGACTGGTGGATTAGCAATCAGTGGGAAACAATCAAAACTATAAGAGAATATACAACACATAAGGGTGCAAGAAGAGCCTTGATGAGACAAAGGAAGAATCTAAAACATTGCTATATGGTTCGTTATGCCGATGATTTTAAAATCTTCTGTCGAGATTATCCGAGTGCATTGAGATTGTATCATGCTACGCAAGATTTTATTGAAAGAAGATTGAAATTGGAAATCAGTCCCGAAAAATCAAAAATAGTCAATCTTAGAAAACAGCGAAGTGAATTTCTGGGTTTTACTATGTATGTAAGACCAAAAAGAAATGGTTATGTGGCTTATAGTCACATGAGTGACAAGGCAATCAGACATGCACATGATAAACTAAAACAATCTATTAAAAGGATTGCAAAGGAACAATCACGTGACGCAGTGTGGAAATATAATACGGTAGTAATGGGAATCCATAATTACTATGAAGTAGCCACGCACGTAAACAGAGATTTAGCCCATATGAGTCAACACCTTACAAAATCTTTATACAACAGGCTGAGAAGAGATTGGAGACCAGCGAGTAAAGCAGATTTATCCATAACACTTTTAAAACGTTATGGCAGGTATAATCCAAAATGGTATAAAGCTCACGATATGATTATCATTCCTATATACACATGGAAACACAGGTATGCGATACAATTCAATCAAAATATCTGTCCATATACAAAAGAAGGAAGAGCCTTGATACACAATAATCTAAAAGCGGTGAGCAGGGAAGTTCTTATACACATACAGAGATATTATTGTGATTATCGTTCTATTGAATATAACGATAATCGTATCTCAAAATTTATTTCTCAATATGGAAAATGTGCAATCAGTGGCGAAGAATTAACGTTGAGGGATTGGGAGTGTCATCATAAAGTTCCCTTGAAATATGGTGGAACAGACAAATATAACAATCTTATTATTATGATACTACCATTTCATAAAGCAATTCATAAAAGGGATAGAAAAGAACTTGACAATCTAATGGAGAAGTATCAGTTATCAGAACAAAAAAGGAAGTTATGTATAGAATTACATGAACTGGCTAATCAATCAGAAAAATAGATACATTGGAGTAGATGGCACGCCGTATGAGGTGAAAGTCTCATGTACGGTGTAGAGTGGGGGAAAATTCGGAGATAATATCAAAGAATTACCTATCACTATTTGGCCCAGGCTATATCCAGTGGATGCAGAGGAAAGGCTATTTTGAGTGGAGCTTTGGAACGGCCTGTGAGTTTGCTGCAGGCACGGGATGGGGACAGAGGGCAGATCCAAATCATCCGGCAGGGCCCTGGAGCTATGGGGATCAATATTACCCGGAGCATGTGCTGCGTTATTATACCATCAAACAGGGCACTGGTGCCTTGCCGGAAGGAGGGCTGCCCATCCCGGTCTATAACCAGAATGACTATCAGGAACCCTATGGGCGCGGTACGATCGCAGGATATGGATGCGGGCCTGCCTCTTTTTCTATGGTGGTCAGTTATTTGAGAAACGAGGCAATCTCCCCTGCAGATGTGGTGGCCTGGTGCGGCAACAGCTACTATGTGCCAGGGCAGGGGACCAGCTGGAATTTTTTCGGGGAAGCTGCGGCGCACTATGGGATTGGGCCAGTGACAACGACCACAAGCCCGGAAGCGGTCCTGCGGGCGCTACAGGAAGGCCGTCCGGTCATTTCTTCACAAGGGCCGGCTATGTTTACCGGAGACGGTAATTATATCGTCCTGCGGGGGATCACCGCAGAGGGGAAGATCCTGGTCAATGACCCGAATGACAACACACAGAAACAGTATAATACACGTCCATTTGACCTGTATGCAGAGATCAACAGCACTTGCAGACAATATTGGATATTTGAACCAAAAAGATAGGAGGCAGACCATCATGCGAGATGAAAACGGATCAAAGGAGAAGAAGAAGGCAAGGCTCACCATTGCTGGCGGGATCCTGGCGCTGGCTGTCCTGGTGATCCTGACGGTCATCGGCAGCGTGGAACGGACGAGGCCGGCAGAAAGAGAGACTACCGAAAAGGAGCCGGAGACAGTCGTTAGTACCGAGGAGCCGGAGGGACCGGGTCAGAAAGTACCGGATCAGGAAGAAGGGGAGAAAGCTGGCGATCCGGATGAGCGGGAGGATACGAAGAGACCAGAGGACAAGAAAGAGTATCCCCGTGTGAAGAAGGGAAAAGACGGTCTTTCTTATACCCCGTATGCCAGTGAGACAAAATGGCGGGAGCTGACCGATGAAGAGAAAGCAGAGCGGATCGAGAACGGCATACCGGTGCTGCAGGACAAGAATAAGACCATCGACCGGATCTGCGCGAGGAAGGGCCGTCCGGATCTGGAGCCTTATTCCTACCTGCTCACATCCAGCTTGAAAAGCTACTGTGACAGGGAAGGGATAGAGGCAGCAACAGGGGAGTTCCTGGCCTATGATCAATGGATATCAAAGGATGAGGAGAGCTTTTTTATCGTCCTGAATGACAAGAAAGAGACCATTGTCCTTGCGACAGCAGAGATGCGGGGGGCCGATTGGAAATTTGAGCGTGTGGAAGGAACTCGGGAAGAGGTGCTGAAACAGGCAGAGGAGAATGAGGACAAAGTGGATGACCTGCCGGCCAAGGCAGCGAAAGATAAGACCAAAAAGGAATAGCGGGGAATAAGGGATGAAACTGCAGAAAAAATTGGAGGAGGATTATGAGCGGATGAAGAAGCGATATCTCCTGCTTGGGCCAGAAGAGCTGTTTCAATTAAGCGGGGAGATCTCACGGAAGATCCAGATATACCGATACTGCTTAAGGTACTCCTATGCGATCGAACAGATCCCGGATCTGGCAAAAAAGCTTCTATCCCTGGATGATCTGCTGGAAGATGCATATAGGTTCCTTGTAAGCCTGGAAATGTTGGAACAAGATATTGAATGGGATATGCTCTTCTGGCTGGACAGCCAGATGTGCACCATCCGGAGTGATTACGGATTATACAGTACATAATGGATAGAAAAACCTACAGGGGCGTGGGAGCGCCGGGGTATTAGGGGAGGAATCCCCTAACAAGTCGCGTTTTGTGGCACAAAATGCGTAACTTGCCAAAAACCTATGGTTTTTGCGTATGCTCTTTGGGGAGAAAATCCGGATAGGTTCCGGTAAAAAAACCGGAATTCATCCGGAAAGAATGGAGGAAGAAACAGAGTATCCGGAACCCATCCGGAAAAAATACCGGAAGTCATCCGGAAACAGCCATGAAGGGAGGTGTGAAATCCGGAATTTATCCGGAAAAAATACCGGAAGTCATCCGGAAATAGCCACGAAGGGAGGCGTGAAATCCGTAACTTATCCGGAAAAACATCCGGAAATCATCCGGAAACAGCCATGAAGGGAGGTGTGAAATCCGGAACTTATCCGGGAAAATATCCGGAAGTCATCCGGAAACAGTCATGAAGGAAGGCGTGAAATCCGGAACTTATCCGGAAAAGCATCCGGACACCATCCGGGCAGTTATTGAGCAGAGGTATCTGAAAGGGGACGAATAAAGGAGATAAATGAAGGAAGAAACAAGGGAGTGTATCGTGAAGGCCAGACTGACCGCAAATGAATACCAGACATTCCTTAAAAAAGTAAAAGGCTCTGACCGTCCGGACAACATGTCTGAATATATCCGGGCCTGTATCTTTTCTGATGACCTGAAGCATTCCATCGCAGTCACAAGGGAATTAAAGAACCTGAATTATCAGATCCGGAAGATAGGAGTCCTCATCAACCAGATCGCAGCCAGCGCAAACCGGGGCGTCATGTTCCGGGGGGATGCGGAACTGGTACTGAAAAAGCTGCAGGAGGTGGAAGAATTGGTGAAAACATTTGAAGCACGTATCGAATAAAGGATTGCGGATTGGTCAGGATATGGATATAATAAAGGAAAATTGTGAGGGAGATACAGAGGAAGGAGGAAAACAAAGTGGATGAACGATACTGCCTGATGAATAAGGATAAGGTGCTTCTGACATTTGCCTGCACCAGCGGAGCTTTGGGAAGTATCCTTTTAAAAGAGGAGGCCTGCAACGTTTCAGCTGAGGAACTGCCGATCGGTTTTTCATCCATCCATACATGGGTGGAGCAGCGGCAGGCACCGAAGCATAGGGAGCATATTGCGGAATTGATGCGGCAGTGCGGCTGCTCCCGAATTGACGGCTTTTTAAAGATCACACATGCATTGAGCCTGAACGATACTTTCTGGGTCAAGCCAATAGACAGCTCTTTTAAGTGGGCGGATGTATCTCTGTTTAGAAACCCGTTCAATGACGCGATCGCAAAGATCGCTTTTGAGGGCGGCCTATACGGAGAGCAGTTTTCTACGACTTCACCAGAATTTGAAACGAGCGGTGCCTATGCGAAATGCTGGGTACGGGAAGAGGAAGGAGATATCTTCCTGTACAAGCGCGGGAGTACAGGCGGCAGGAACACAGGGCTGGAACCTTTTTCTGAAGCCTATGCCGCAGAGATCGCCAGCAGGATATGCAGACGGCATGTTCCATATACCGTTGTCCGGTATCGGGGAAGCCTGGCCTCTAAGTGCCCGTTGTTTACCAGTGAGCAGGAGGGCTTTGCTCCGATCTATCGCTGTATCCAGGGAGAGTATAACCTGACAAATGTGATGGATTATATGTCCCGGCATGATGCAGAAGAAGATTTCCGGAGGATGCTGGTATTGGATGCGCTTGTCCTGAATACGGATCGCCATGCCGGCAATTATGGGATGCTGTTTGATACGGATACGATGCAGGTTTCGGGGATGGCACCAGTATTCGACCACAACCAGGCACTGCTTCCTTATGCGGAGCAGGCGGAGTTTGATCATCTGCAGGATTATCTGTCCACCCGGCCTACCCGGATCGGGGAAGACTTTAATGAGGTCGCCCATGCGGCCCTTACCCCGGCCATCCGGGCGGATCTGATCAACCTGAAAGGGTTCCGGTTTGACCGGGAACATCCCTGCCATCTTCCGGAGGAGCGGCTCAAAATCTTAGAAGAGGTTGTAAATGAGCAGATTGATGGCATATTGAAGCTAAAACGGCTGTATATGCCCAGTATGCCCGAGGCAAAAGAACCAGAAAAGAAGGAAAAGATGAAAAAACCAGTAAAAAGGTTATAAGAAAAAGGCATTGGAGAGGATCCAGTGCCTTTTTTCGTGGAACGGTGGAAAAACGTGGACGATTATAGATGCTTTTTGCGTCTGAATGATGAAGAAACCATAAATTTTAATGATATTTGATCTTATTCTACCAGTGCATACTGAAATAAACCGATTTAAACCAACAAAACAGATTGGTATATGGTACGATATAATTGTAAAAGAGACAAAAGCGATAAGAAAAGGCCCTGTGGAGAAATCCTGAAGGGCCTTTTTTTATAAATAAAGGCCGAAAGATTACGGCTTATTTTATTCGCAGAGGAGTGAGTGCCGTTGAGCTAGAAAAAGTACAAAAAATGTACAACCCGGGAAAAGAAAAAAGTATAAAGGAGTAGAACGTATGAAGAACAAGACAGTAAAAGGATTAGCAGTTTCTTTAGGATTGATCACGATCATGGGCATTGGAGGCATATCCGCTTATTTCACGGATACGGACACGCAGACAAACAAATTCACCGTTGGTAGAGTGACAGTAGACCTGACAGAACCGGAATGGGACAAATATCCGGACAAAGATAATAACGGTATACCGGATCAGGCAGAAGACCTGACGCCAAATAAGACTATCGTAAAAGACCCGGTCATCACAAATACCGGGATCAACGAAGCCTTTATTTTTGCAACGGTGGAGGTGCCTTGCCGGAACATTATCGTAGCGAATGCAGATGGGACCCGGAAACCAGCAGCACTGACAGATCTGTATTCTTATACCGTAAATCCCGGCTGGGTGAAAATGGGTACTTATGATGTTAGGGACGGTTCAGGCGTTATTGCACACAGATATTTATATGCTTATGCTGCAAGCAACGTATGCACAGCATTGGAAGCCGGAAAAGCTACCACTCCGATCTTCTCAGAAGTGACAACTGCAAATGCCATTGAAGGGCAGGGGCTGGAACAGCAGAAATTTGAGATGCCAATCCATGCATATGCCATCCAGACCAGCGACCTGAATGGCGGCAAGACAGCTCCTGCAGATGTCTGGACAGTATATACGAACCAAAACAGTATCACAGAAAAATATAATTGATCTTGTATGAGTTCCTCACGAGTCCCCCACTGTGAGCCGTGAGGGACTCATGCTTTAAGGAGGTAACCGATGGGCAAAAATAAAAAGATTATGATCGGCATTGTCGCTCTTCTCATTTCCATTATGGCCTGTACCGGGATCTTTGCTTATCTGTCCGGTCAAACGGGGAAAATAAACCGTTTTACCTTCGGTGAAAATGTGATCGAAACGAATGAACATTTCCCGGACCCGGATCCAAAACCCGGAGGGACAATAGAGAAGGATGTAAAAGTAAAAAATACAGGGGATGTGCCGTGCTTTGTCCGGACAAAGATCTTATTTTCCAATGATGATGCAGAAGCGGTTTCCACGTTGGATATCAATACTGCAGACTGGGAAAAAAATAATACGGATGGATATTATTACTATAAACATATCCTGCCAGTCAATGTGAGTACATCATCCTTAATGAAAACCGTAAAGATCGCAGATAATGCGCATCTGGATGAACTGGAAGACTTTGATATCATTGTATATTCCGAGTCTGTGCAGTCTGATGGCTATACGGACGCACAGTATCTGGAAGCCTTTAAAGGCCTGACACATTGAAAGGGGGGATCATCCATGAAACATAAACGGATTTTGGCAGCACTGTGTATCGGTACGGTGACTATGGCAGGTATCGCAGTAGGGGCTGCCAGCCAGTCGGAAACATCCATCACGAATCATATCACTACGTCTGTTGTAAATATTGATCTAGAGACCTATGCACAGAAAGGTAATGGGATCATCCCTGTGGATGAGGACAGCGACCCGCTGATAATTATGCCGGGGATGCATATATCCCGTATCCCCCGGATCACAAATAAGGCCATTGACTGCTACATCCGGGCCAGTGTAGACATCACAAGCAAAAACAAAGTGGAGTGCCCCATCACAGAGGAAGACATCTCGGGTTTTTCTGATGATTGGGTGCAAAGGGGTGAGTATTATTATTATACAAACGTATTTCGATCAAACCAGAGCACAGATCTGTTTGATACGATCACAGTTCCTGCAGAATGGGACACCAAATATGATAAAGAGGATAATGTTGTTGATTATTACACCATGAATGATTGGGATATCACCGTAAAAATTGATGCTATCCAGTCAGAAAATTTCAACCCGGATTTTGAGAGCCAGACTCCATGGGGAGAAGAGGGGAAGGATTATGAAATACAGGAATGCATCCATGAAGATGGATATGATGTCACTACATTTAAAGCAATTTCGGATGCAGAACTTTCTGTTGTCTATGAAGGGGACAGCCAAAAGCTGATCGCCAGCCCGGAAGACTTCTTCTCTGGTTTTGCCACATTGACTCCTGGAGACAGTATGGACGGAATGTTTACCATGCAAAACGATGCAGAAAAGGAGCAGGCGTTCTATTTCAAGACAGAGGTCCTGGAACCTGACAACGACCTTTTGGATAAGATGCAGCTCACCATCACAACAGATGGGAAACAAATTTATTCCGGTCCATTGAATTCTAAGGATATAAAGGAATACATGGAACTCTGTAAACTGGAAAAAGGAAAAGACCAAAAAGTCACCTTCCAGGTATCTATGCCTAAAGAACTGGATAATAAATATACACTCAATACTGGTAAGGTGAAGTGGTACTTCAAGACTGTGGCGGAAGAAAAGGGGACAGAAAAACCAGCTCCCGTGAGAACAGGTGACAAACTTTCTGTTGAAGCCCTTATTTGGGCTACGGTCCTTACCATAGCTGTTGTCTTCCTTATTGTAATGAAAAAGAAGAGGAAATAGCTGCCAATGAAAAAAGCATTTCATGTGATCACAAAAATATTGGAGATTTTCATCCTGGCCATACTTTTTCTTTTTTTTCTTATCTTTGCAGTTCCACGCTTCTTTGGCATTACACCAGATATTGTACTCTCAGGAAGTATGGAACCTTCTATTCCTACAGGAAGCATATGCTTCGTGGACCGAAAAGCAGATAAATATGAGGTAGAGGCCAACGATATCATTTCTTACAAGTTGTCGAATGATGCACTTATCCTGCATCGTGTCATTGCTTTCGATGATAAAGGCAATTACATAACAAAAGGAGATGCAAATGACGATCAAGATTTTGCTCCGGTTTCACCAGAACAATTTGTAGGTAAGGCTGTCTTTGCAGTGCCTTACATAGGTTATGCCGTCGAAGCCTTACAGCAGCGTGAAGCCTTGATAGCGATCGCAACGATCATTGCTATGCTCATCTACATTGAAATTGTAAACATAGGATCCAAGGCGAAGGAGGTAAAAAATGAAGATGCTTAAATTAAAAAAAACCATATTGTCCTTACTGCTTTGCACCGTCATCCTGTCTACAAATATTTCTGTTTTTGGCGCGGAACCAACGGATCCCAGCATTTTTACAACGGATACAGGGACAGCGGGATCTTCGGAAGAGGAACTCAAAATAGATACAGATAATGGGCAAAAGCAACAGGGAGCAGAACAAGGATCCCAATTGCAGCCTTCCTTAACCGAGGGCAAAAACGATGATACCTCTATAGAAAGCGAGAATAAGAGCCCAAACGGTGGGGAGACTTCTTCTGACCCAGAGGAACCCGGACAGAAAGATACAGATGCTGCGGATGGGAATGAACACACCATAGAAACTATGCCGCCTTCAGAAAATGCTGATATCCCGGATCCTGATCCTAAAGCAGATGAGGTCCAGAAAGCAGATGAGGTCCAGGATGAAGAATGGATAAAAAGAAAAGAAGAAGTAATGGATCTGATCGCTGGGCCGGAAGGTGAAATATTTGAGATGGAAACAAATCCAGCACCAGCAGCGAAATACCTACGTTCAGCAAATCATAGTAGTTCATTGCCGGTAACAAATGAACGTTATGACAAATTTTATACCGATATTGGCACAGGCTCAGCTTCATATCCTCAATTAGGCATGGGTATCAAATATATTAAGAACGATAACCAAACCCCGGATATGGATGGCAAATGGCGCTATGTTTATTGTACTGAATTTAAAAAGTCCTCTCCGGTAGACCATGTTATGAACTATACAGGTTCTTGGGCAAATAAGAAAGTTTCTTATGCCATGTATTATGGAGCTATGTTTTGGGGGGAACCCTGCCGTTGGAACGGCTACTCAACCGGTGATTGGAGATTGGACTATTTTGTTACGCAGGTTGCTATCCATATTTTAAACGGTGAATTTACTTATAATGCCGCTGCTAATGCGATCAATGACGCATCCGGAGCAACAGCCACGGAGAAAGCACTTGCAAAAGACAGGATCAATAAAATAGTAAATGACGCAAATGACAGTTCAAGTTACACCAGCTTTACAAGTGATGGCTGGTTTGATGCCAGTGCCAGTGCATCCTTTACTGTCAGTGATCCATCCAATTTTGCAAGCGTTTCTGGTGGATATGCCACAGGCTATTCTACACCGGCATTGAAAACGGTTTACGATATGGATATGAAGGAGCAGATCAAAAGTTTAACAGTATCTGCACCTGGTTCAACGGTGCAAAAAAAGGACAATAAAACCTACAGTGCTTTTAGGCTGTTTGTCACGTCAGACCAATATAAATCTTATCAATTAACCGGTAAGACCATAACAGCGAAAGCGACTGTAACAGCCCCCAGGTATTGGGGAGGCGCTATCTATTCACCCTCTTCCAATGCCGCATACCAAAATATAGTGCTTTGGTCGTATACAACCGCTGCGGGAAACTTTACAAAAACGGCTTCTTTTAGTAAGTCTATCCCGAAAAAGAAATTTTCTTTAAATATCAAAAAGCAGGATGCCGAAACAAAAGCCGCTTTAAAAGGAGCAACGTTTTCGTTATGGAGCTATAATGGTTCCTCTTATAACAAAAAACTGGGAAATTTTAAGGACAACGGTGACGGTAGTTATACATATTCTGGAATAGATTATACAACTACAAAAGACGGTCGGTTTTTGATAAAGGAGGACAAAGCCCCTGCAGGATATTTAAATAAATATGTTCTGGAAAATTCGGCTGACATTACTAATTATGATAAGCATGGTGGCAGGGAAATACAGTTGACTGCAGATGGATTTACATATGATGGGGTGCCGAATGCAACCATCTTTAAAGATTCTCCTAAAAAACCTGAAGCAATGATACAGGTGAAAAAGACGGATGCAGATACAGGAACGTCTTTAACAGGGGCAGAATTTAAAGTATATGAATGGGATAAGACAACCCAGGATTATAAAAAGGACGCACTCCAAACTCTTTCCTTTGTTCCCTATATGGATAAATATAGAACACTTACTCCGGTAGTTAAAACGGATGCAAATGAAGGAAAATTTAAAGTTGTTGAAACAAAATTACCAGATGGATATAAATGCCCCTGGTCAAAAGAAATCACTGTCACAGAAAGCGGTACACAAACATTAAGTTTTGAAGCCCCAAACTATCATGTGAGAAATCTTACTATTAACAAAAAGATCCAGGTGAATGAAATTACCTGGGCGCATGGCAACCCCACCTTCTTATTCACCGTGCAGGGCGAAGACGTCAATGGCGTGTCCCACACCTATCATCGTTCAGTGGAGTTTAGGGAAGATTATGTGACAAAGCACAGCACAAATGGCTACGTTACATTAGGCACCACCATTGCTAATATTCCGGCTGGAAACTATAAGATTTATGAAGAGGGCAGCATCTTACGCTACATACTGACAGATGCAACGGCGCAAACAAATAACATTACTGTTACCAAAAAGAATCTGGAGACGATCAATGGATTTATGAAAATTGATGCCGATGTATCAGCGGATCTTACAGCCGAAGACGGAGAAATGACTTTTGAGAATCATAAGACGCATTATGACAAACTTTCTCATAATAGTATGGTTGTAAATACTATAAAATAATTATCGGAAGTATTATAATAAGGATATCTGTTCATTATGTTAATGGATGGGTATCCTTAAAAAATATATAAGAATAAATAATTGATATAAAATATATTGACAAATGAAATAAAATGGATATAATTATATATAGCAAGTAATTAATATGAAGCCAAACGAATAAAGAAGGGAGGGAAAAGATTTAGTTAGATTGGAATCTTTTTAATAAAATTTCAGAGAAAGGGAAGGGGACTGCCGCATTTATGGCTTTTAAATTGGTGCGACAACCCAAGGGAAGGAATATGAAGTTAAAAAGCTCTTTTATCAAAAGCATGGCAATATGCCTTACTGGCGCAATGCTTGCCTCAACACCTGCCACGCTGCAGGATGTCAATGCCGCAGCCTGGAAGAAAAACAGCACAGGCTGGTGGTGGCAGGAAGACAACGGGTCATATCCCCAAAACGCTTTTAAACAGGTCAACGGACAAACCTACTATTTCGATGGCCGAGGATATATGGTCACTGGATGGAAAAAAGTAAATAATAACTGGTATTATTTTAATCCAAATGGTGCCATGGCTACGGGATGGAAACAGGTAGGGAATACATGGTATTATCTTAATGGCTCCGGGGTTATGCAGACGGGGTGGCTGAAACTTGGAAACACCTGGTACTACTTAAACGGATCCGGTGCTATGCTAACTGGATG
>ENA-ORSX01001907-ORSX01001907.1-human-gut-metagenome-genome-assembly--contig:-NODE-1907-length-13162-cov-2.626841_pt1 | contig 13162 bp, 9 predicted proteins | sample MGYA00241904_ERZ509172 | MGnify/ENA primary metagenome ERZ509172 (study PRJEB26280, sample SAMEA2338795) | human gut metagenome | biome: human gut; feature: human-associated habitat; material: faeces...
GATGTTGCGGATGAAATCGGTGCGTCTCTCATCGCGGCACAGGGCAAGCGAACCGTTTAAAAACTGCCCTAACATCTCCCAGATGTCCCCCTGCGCCTCTTCAAGGCAGCGCACGCCGCACTCATAAAATTCATTGATAAAACTCTCACACAGATATCCTAAAACATCCCATTTACTGTCAAAATACGTATAAAAACTCCCCCGGGAGATCCCGGCATCTTCTATCATACGGTTGAGCGATGCTTTTTCTATCGTCGTCCGCGTATATTCAGCCATACACGCGTCCCGAATTTTCTTCTGTTTTTCCTCTGGCAGCCGCTTAAATCGTTCCGACGGCATCTTCTTCTCCCCCTTTTTCTATCAGTACAGGCAGCTTCCCCGTCCCGGGTCCGCCGCCTGACAGATTCACTGCTTAACCTGCTTTTCCTTAGTCGCAGTCCAGCTTATCATACTCATCTTCTTTGCCTTTTCCCATGTTATAAACCACTCGGTAGAAGGACGGAAGCAGTACCAGCGTCAGGATCGTCGCCGCAACCAGACCGCCGACGTTTACAAGCGCTAAGCCCTGCATCATCTTGCCCGCCTTACCAAATGCCAGACAGTTCGGGATCATCGCAATGATGGTCGTCAGTGTCGTCATGCAGATTGGGCGTACACGGATCGCACCTGCCTCTACCAGCGCCTCGTCTAACGGCATCTCCACCCGCAGCTGGTTGACCGTATCCACGTACAAAATACCGTTGTTTACAACCGTACCGACCAGCATCAGGAAACCAAGCATGGAGGTCATACTGATCGGGCAGTCCGCCAGGAACAGGAAGCCAAAGGAACCGATCAAACTGAACGGTATCGTTGCCATAACCATCAGGGAGAATTTCGGGGACTCAAACTGAATCGCCATGACAATGAAAATCAGAAAGATCGCTGTGACAAGCGCCATTCCCAGCGCGGAAAGCTCCTCGCCCATCGACTCATCCTGGCTGTTGGTCGCCATCTCAACGCCGTACGGGAACTCCCAGTTCTGCACGAAGCTCTTGACATCTTTTTCAGCCGTCTTCTTATAATCTGCCTGTGCCTGCATCGTGATCGATACCTGGTACTGTTTCTCTTTTCGCGAAATCTCCTGTGGGCTGTCCTGGTAGTAAATCTCTGCCAGATCCTCCAGCGGAAGCGTATTGCCCGCCGCTGTCGTGATCATCATGCCCTGCAGTTTCGCGATGGAATCGTAACGATCCGGCGCAAATTCTACTTTCACATCCTGATCCTCGCCGTTGACGGAGATCGTCGCCGCTTTCACACCGCTTAAATTGCTGTATACAACCGAACCGATGCTTGCCGGGGTCAGTCCCTCTGCCTCCGCCTTGACCGGATCCACTTTTACCTTGATAACCGGCGCCGCATTCTCAACAGAAGAATGTACCTGCATAACATCCTCGCGCTTGCGAAGCTCCGTTACCAGAGCATCCGCTGACTTCTTTAATGTATCATAATCGGTACTCTGCAGATCCACCTCAATCGAATCACCGCTGCTCATGCTGCTGCTCATACTGCTGCTGCCCTGTTCCAGGGTAATGGTCGCATTAACGTAGTTCTGTGTCGCATATCTCCACTTCTCGATAACCTCGTCCGTGGAAAGCTTTCTCTTATCTTTTAAGTAGGCATTCAGTGTCACATCACTTCCAGAAGTCATGCTGACGCCACTGTTTCCATATGTCATCAGGTAATGATCCACATCCTCGTCTGCCTCTACCATATTTTCCAAATCAAGCACAGTGTCACGGATCGCCGATACCGAATAACCCGGCTTCGTCTTGATCGTCATCGTTACGATACCCTCATCGATCGAGGACATCAGCTCCAGGTTCAGTCTGGACGCCATGAGGAGGGCCAGCACAACCAGCACCGCCGTCGTTCCAAATACCAGCGCATAGCGCTTAATGACCTGCGGCATATGCTTGCGGTACCAGGCCTGGATGCCTTTGATGATGCGTCCTGCCGGCGCATGATCCTTCTCCACCGGATGCCAGAACATATAGCAGAGCGGCACGATGATGACTGCCGAGAATAAGGAAGCCGTCAAGATGATCGTGTAGCCGAGCTGTGTAAAGAGCTGTCCAGACATACCGTTTAACATCAGAAGCGGAATAAATACAACACAGGTTGTCAGCGTACCGCCGGTGATCGAGCCGATCATCGTGCGCGTACCTTCCAGCGCCGCGTCGTAGAAATCCAGTTTTTCCTTCGCCCGGAAACATCCGTCGAGGACGTTGATCGAGTTATCAACCATCATACCAACGCCGAGAACGAGCGACGTCAGGGAAATAATGTTCATTGAGAATCCCATCGCCGCCATACAAATGATCGCCAACACAACGGAGATCGGAATGGACGTACCTACGATGACCGATGCACGCAGATCGCCATAGAATAAGAACAGAATGATCATGGACAGGATGATCGCCAGGAGCAGCGTTTGGATTACGCTGCTTAAAGACCGTTTCAGCGTGTCACTGGCATCATCTACCACGGTGATTTTAAGACCCGGATACTGCTGTTCAATTTCCTGCACCTTCTTGGTTACCTGGTTGGAAACCTCGATCGCGGTGGAACTCTGCTGTTTCTTGATTCCCAGGGAGATAACATCTTCGCCATTATAGCGTCCGATCGAGTTTGCATCCTCCAGCGCCTCATAGACATTCGCGATATCAGAAAGATGGATCGTCTCACCGTTTGCCAGCGGAAGCACGACATTTTTCAGACTTTCCGTGCTCTTAAATTCGTTGCCGACACTGACGTCGAGATCCTGTTTTCCAACCCGGACATCGCCCGCCGGGATCGTGAAATCGGCGGCACCGACTAACTGTGCGACCGTATTCATATTCAGGTGGTACTGTGCCAGTTTTTCCGGAATCAGTTCCACGCGGGTGTAGCTCTCCTGACCGCCGGCAATCGAAACCTCGCCGACCGAGCTTAATTTCTCAAACTCAGGAACAATTTTGTCATCTACATATGTATAAAGGTTCTGATCAACGTCGCCGCTGACTGCCAGCGTAACCGTCGCCATCGAGTTGATATCCAGCTCCATGATATTCGGGTCATTGGCATCGTCCGGCAGATCGCCCTGAATGCCGTCTATCGCCTTTTTCAGGTTAATGTATGCGGTATCCATGTTGGTGCCGTACTCATACTGGACAATGACGATCGATACATTTTCACGGGAAATGGACTGTACCTTATCTACCGAGTCCAATGACGTGATCGCATCTTCTTCTTTCTTGGTAACCAGATCGGTTACGTCCTCCGGGCTGGCTCCCGGATACACCGTGGCGATGATTAACATCGGCATCTCCATCTCTGGCGTCAGTTCCAGCTTCATGCCCATGACGGACTGAAAACCGAAGTACGCGATGGTGATCAGACAGAGAATGATGGTAACCGGACGCCGCAGTGCGAGTTTTGTCAGTCGAATCATTCTTTGTCACCTGCCTCTGTCATCTCCGCTGCTGTCTCATTGTTTCCGTCTGTCTGCGCGCCATCGCTATCCTGTGCCAACAGGACTTCTCCCTGATCCACCAGCTCGTTGCTCCAGCTTACGATGACCTGGCTGTCGCTCGTCAGACCCGATTTTACTTCCATATTTTCATCGTCATAGATACCTGCTTCGATCTCGGTTTTCTCCGCTTTTCCGTCCTCATAGAGGTATACAAACGGGGCACCGTTGTCGTAGCTGACTGCATCGACCGGAACGGTTAGCACCTGGCTGACGCGGTCCATGATAATCGTCATTTTTACGCGGGAACCATTCGTAAGACCTGCTGCATCCGGCACCATCGCACGCGCGTCATAAAGACCGCTGCTCTCGTTGACCATAGATCCGATCTCGGTCACAGTACCGGTGTAATCCACACCGTTTTTCTCCAGCGTCACGCTGTCACCCAGCTCCATCGTCTGGTGGATCTTCTCGGTGATACCGAATTTAACCTGTAACTGGCTGGCACCGGAGATCGTGCAGATCTCGCCAGCCGGAGATACATGATCATGCGGTTCGACGCTCCGGGACTCGATCACACCGTCGATCGGCGCTGTCACGGTTGTGTATTTCACCTGCAGATCGTACTGATTCTTCGCAGATTCATAGGAAATCTTCGCGCTCTGTGCGTTGTTTTGTGCCTGCTCCATCGCCTCCTGGGAGACAAAACCATCGGCAAAGAGCGCCTGGGTACGGCTTAAATTGCTGTCCGCATTCTTTAAGGCAACGGAAGCCGCATCCACCTGCAGCTTTAACGCTGTCAACGCGTCGGAATCGATCTTGCACAGCGCCTGCCCTGCCTGGACCGTATCGCCCGCCTGGAAGTAAACCTCCAGCACCTCGCCGCTCATCTTCGGCATGACGCTCGCGCGGGACTGCGGCTCTACCAGTCCGGTCAGATCCGTGTACAGGCTGATGTCCTGACGAACCGGATTTTCTACCTTTACGGTTGGACGGGACTCATATTCCGCCGCCGTATTCTTATGGCCGCATCGGGACAAAACGACAGCACCAACTACTACAATCGCAGCCAGCGCCAGAATCTTTCCTCTTTTTTTCATAATTTCCTCCATCTATGCTTGTTCTTGGTATAAATTTTTCTCAGTCTATATTTTACTCATCTCGTATACACTTTGCCACTCCCAAGTTTGGACAGGTGTGTACACAAATTTGTCAAAATGTATCCATCTATGTTCATCTTTTTTTCATGACACCCGAATTTTCCTGCCGCTGACCGTTTTTTGGGGTACATGACAGCAAAAACGCAGGAAAAACCAACCAAATACCGCTGATTCCTCCTGCGTTTCCTTGTTCCATTTTCTAATTGACAATCATTCGTAACTGTTCAGTACCTTCACAGTCACGCGCAAAAATCCATTAAAAATTGCCTACGGCAATGGGATTTTTGCCTGCTGGCCCATGTTTTCGTACGGTCAGCGCAGTAAATGCGCAGACCTACTGAACAGTTACAATAATTCTCAAAACTGCCGGAAACCTGCTTTCCTAACGGACCTGCATAGGGTCGCACCCGATGCATTTGCGGATCACGCTCATGAACGTGGCGACACGCTCCTTCACATCCGCCTCATCCTTAAACGGCGCGTCAAACGCAACTCCCATGACTGAGAAAATGATGATCTGCACCGCCATCGCCGCCTCCGGCATCGTCAGCTTCTTGAACATACCAATCCGCTCCAGATGGTTATAAAAATACTGGTACACCTTTTCTCCCATCTGACGGCGCAGCGCCATGAACTGTGCTGACTCAGACAATGCCCGGATATGCTTCTGATTTTCCATGATATACATATAAAGCTGTGCCAGCGCCTTCTCCGGATCCGGCTGGCTCATCGTCTCTTCCATGACGCGCTTCATCTCGCGTTCCATCCGGTATTCCATCAAATCATATATATCTTTAAAGTAATAATAAAACGTTTTTCTTGTGATCCGGCTCCGCTCAACCAGCGCCGTGACCGTGATCTTCTCGAGCGGTCTCTCCGACTCCAGCTCGATATAAGCCTCTACAATCCGTTCCTTCGTATTTCCCTGCTGCATACTCTTTTCCTCCGGCAAACCGTTGTTGTTTTAGTATAGTTTAAAATTCAACAAACTGCAAGTATTGCCTGAAATTTCCATGTTCCTGCAATGAATCCGCGTTACGGTTCACGGATAGGCACTTTTGGAACCGAAAGTGCCGTAAGAAAACATGCTTACTTGTGAACAGCAGCCGATACGACCGGTCCGCTTTCGTGTTTCACACGCCCTTCCACCTGCGGCAGTTTCTGCGAGTATACAACCACCCGGTCGCCTTCCAGTATCTGCGTACCGCCGTCTGGAATGATGATCTGGCTGCCCCGCTTTATCATCACAATGATCGTATTCTTATAGAAGCGCGCCTCCGCGATCTTCTTACCACACCAGCGGTGATCTGGTGTCATCAGAATCTCTTTTAAAAGGATTCCCTGGCTGTCCGTAAAGCCCTCTGCACCCAAGACGACGGTATCCCCTTCCTGAATGACAGTCTGCCCTTTGGGCACAATCGTCTGCGCGCCGCGCCGGATCACTGTGATTAACATACCCGGAAGCATCTCGATCTCACAGATTTTACGGCTTTTCCACGGATGATTGTCCCCGATCGGAAGCTGCACGAACTGAATCTGCATATCGCCCGTATAGTCCGAGAACGTCCGCATGACATCGGTCGAGTTGTCGATCATGTCACATTTTTCTGCCACCTTCGGAAGCAGCGAACCCTGAAAAATGATGGAAAATAAAACAACGCAGAACACAATGTGGAATATATCATATTTCATATATCCCTCACTAAGCGTCGCCATGATCGCAAATACGATTGACGCCGCACCGCGCAGACCCGCCCAGGAAATAACCAGATACTGCCCGATCGGCGGTTTCGACGGCGCGAGCAGCAAGCCAACCGCCGCCGGACGAGCCACAAATGTTAAAAACAATGCGATTGCGATCGCCGGAAGCACGATCGACGGCATCTGCGAGGGAAATGCCAGAAGTCCCAGTAGGAAAAACAGAAGCATCTGCATCATGCCGGTAAATGCATCAAAGAAGCCAACCAGCGCTTTCTGGTTCTTCAGCTCCTGATTTCCGAGGATAATACCGGTCAAATACACGCTTAAGTAGCCATTTCCACCAATCTGGGATGCAAGCGCGTAAGAAATGATTGCCGCCGCAAAGACAAAGATCGTGTCAAATCCCTCGCCATAAAAGGCATACCGCTTTAAAAGCCATGTCACCAACCACGCGACCGTCGCGCCGGTCAAAAGCCCAAATGCGAGCTGGCGGATCAAAAGCAGAACCGCCGAACCGCCGCTCACACTCCCCGTCATCGCAGACAGCAGAATCACCGTCATCATGTACGCAAACGGGTCGTTGCTTCCGCTCTCTAACTCCAGCATGGATGCCGTGCCGTATTTGAGGTTCAGCTTGCGCGAACGCAGGATCGAGAACACGGATGCCGCATCGGTCGATCCAAGAACTGCGCCGAGAAGCATTCCTTCCATCAGTGCCATCTTAAGCACCAGATGACAGAACAGCCCGGTCAAAAGCGCCGTCAGCACTACACCCACCGAGGATAACAAAATCGACCGCCCCGCGACCGGCTTCGCCTCACTCCAGCGCGTGCCGAACCCGCCGTAAAACATAATAAAAATCAGTGCCACCGAGCAGACCTGTTCCGCCAGTGCAAAATTGCCGAATGGAATCTTAAAAATACCGTCCGATCCAAACAGCATTCCCAGCATAATAAAAATAAACAACGTCGGCACCCCCAGCCGCCCCGAAAGACGGCTTCCCGCGATGCAGACAAGGATAATAATCGCTACGACCAGAAGCGCAAATGAAGTTGAAATATGTATCATTCCTTTCTATGTTTAGTAGGTATCATAAATGTGGTGTTTTTATAATGATACAATATCTCTATGCCTCTTTCGTGTTAAGATTCCATTAAAAAGAGGAAATCTTACAGCGACAGATCTCCCTTCGCCCGCGCCCTCCGGTCGCGGATCGACTGGATCACCGGCACCAGGAACATTGCGACGATACCGCCCGCAAATCCATTGTTATAGAGGTTCATGCCCCCATACACGATCCCGACATTGAGCGCCACCGACGCGTGCAGAAAACCGGCTAACACGCCGCATAAAATTCCAAACTCTCCGGCGATCGGCGCCAGCGTCGTGGAAAAGAGCAGCGCCAGAAGTGCCGACGGATTCGTGATATCCCACGCCCGGACGGTACTCGCAATGCAGACGCCCGCCAGGTCAATGAAAATAGTCCGCAAATGTTTTCCAGTCGCACTGAATCCAACGATGGTAAAGATTCCGCCGATCGTCGGTCCATTTAGGTTTCCGCCGACTGCCAGCACAAAGAAGGTCGCAAACAGACCATTGAGTCCCATGTTGAGAAGCGTCACCGCACCGCCCAATTCCAGCAGGTAATCGGTACCGCCGATTCCCGTTGTCCCAAGGAGTTTTTCATACCCTAAAAGTGTATCTTTTCCGCGCCACAGCACTGCCACCACCGACATGCCTGCAAACAGGACAAATAGCAGCCCTAAAAGCATCGCATCATTGCCGGAGGACCAGATAAGACGCGCCTCCGTCTCAATTCCAAAGGACTTAAACGTGGAGACCAGGACCGTCGCAATGATGCCAGAGGCAAATCCCACATTATAAAGGGAATATCCCTTATGGGCATAGTGAGAATGCGTCGCGAGCGGTGGAAGCACGAATCCGATACAGATTCCCACCAGAATCGTCACACAGAAGCGCTGCCAGATCGGCAGCTCCACCACGTGCATCAGCTGTGTGATGATCGGAGACAGGCTCGTTCCGTAGATGCCGACATAAATATAGTTGGATAAGTGCATTTTATGATATTTGGCATAGAGAAATACACCCAGAAAAATCGCCCAGATATTCATCAGATTTTTTCCGAACAAAGAGAATCCAAACATCAGACAGCAGGACGTGATCGTATGCCCGTCCATCTCCATCCCAAGACTATAGACAAAGTAGATGCTGATAAGCGCCATCATCCCGGCATTGACAAACGCGGCTCCCATGCCGCCGACCGCAATATAATCGGTGATCAGGAAATCCGGCTCCCATATGATCTCATAGATACCAGTCACAATGGAATCAAACGGCTGTATAATCAGCCCCACTGAAATGAAATAGATCGGAATCAGTGCCAGAAGAAAGAATTTCATCTCTCTGGACAAAGATTTCACTGTAGTCATATACGCACACCTTTCAAAAAAGGGATGCAAAAAAGATTCCGCATCTTTGCACCCCGACTGTTAACATTCTATAAAAATGGTTACTATTCTATTGTATTGGATTTTCAACTGTTTTGCAACTGATTTTTTCTCACTGTAACCCGTTATGAAACCCGTCCGGCAGAACCGGCTGCCCCCATTCTCATGTGAAATTGTTACTCTTCCTCCGGCGCACTTCCCAGCACATAACCGCGCTCTTCCAATATTTCGCGCAGCTCATCAACCACCGCCCCCAGCTCTTTACCTTCCTCGTCGATCGTGATGTCCGCGTATTTCTCAAAATACGAGATCCTCTCATGGTAGAGATCCAGAAGTGTCATGCCGTCTTTCAGCGCCACGCCGCGGTCCTTGACATCGCCGACGCGTTTTACCAGCTCGTCATAAGTAATTTTCAGATAGACAACCAGTCCGATGGATTTTAAATGTTCCATCGCTTCCTTTCCGTAGATCACGCTGCCACCCGGTGCGATGACCGCCTGCTCGGCTTCCACCCCCGCGTTGACGCGATTCTCCACATCGAGAAATCCGTCCAGTCCCTGTTCTTCGATGATCTCGCGCAGACGCTTACCTTCCTGTTCCTGAATCAGCAAATCCACATCTATAAAGGAATAGCCCAGTCTCTTTGCTAAAAGCACTCCGACCGTGCTCTTTCCTGCGGACGGCATACCAATCAGGGTTACATTATTTTTCATCTTTGGCACCTCTTCTTTTTCTTTACACTCCATCCAAATGTTCCAAGAAGCTCTGAAAGCCCATAATAGCCGCCATGCGAATACACAATCGGTTCCGCCTTTGCAAGCTCCAGGCTGCCGCGCTCGTTGAGCCACTGCTCGTCCACGCTGACACCCGTTACCTCTGCCAGAAACATATGATGTGACCCCAGTTCCTTGACTTCGGTCACCCGGCACTCGATCGCGACCGGGCTTTCGGCGATCACCGGCGCTTTCACCGTCTGCGCCGGAACCGGTGTGAGCCCTGTCTCCTTCCATTTATCCACATTCCTGCCGGAGCGGACGCCGCAGTAATCGGTCGCATACGCCATCGACTCCGTCGCCAGGTTGATGACAAACTCACCGCTCTCCCGCAGCATATGGTAAGAATAGCGCTCCGGGCGCACCGAAATGTACGCCATCGGCGGGTTCGTACAGATCGTGCCCGTCCAGGCAATCGTGATGATGTTGCTGTTTCCTTCGCCGTCCGCCACTGTGACCAGCACCGCCGGAACCGGATAAATCATATTGCCCGGCTTCCACTGGGCGCGCGGTCCCGGAGTGTTCCGGGTCTCCACCCGTTTTTTCAACTGTCCTTCCGGGTTCTGCCTTGCTCCTCCCCGGCGACGCTCTTCTGGCTTTCCAGCCGCTCTCTTCTGTGCCATCCCTATATCCTCTTAATCGTTGTCCGGGAGAAGTTTGATCCGGACCATGATCTGTTTCACCATGCTTCCTTCCGGCAGGCTCATATCATCGATATGCGTCTGTGCCGGCAGATCGCCCTCTTCCTCCAGCTCCAGGCTGATCCAGTTGTACGCTGCCTCCCGCGCATTTTCCACCGCATCTTCCAGATCCGGACCTTCCGCCTCGCAGCACTCCAAATCCGGGAAATATGCATCATACCCTTTTCCATCTTTCTTAGGCGTAAAAACCGCCGGATATACAAATGTCATGGTATCCTTCCTTTCCGTCCGACCTTCCTGCCCTGCACGAACTATCACTGGATTTTCCGTATGAAACAATCCCGTCCGCGCACTGTCACCTGATTTACTGCTCCAGTGTCACTGTCAGTGCCGGAATCAGCTGTTTCTTTCTGGAAACAACGCCCGGCAGTGTTGCCGTCTGCTTCAGTTCTTCATTTGCATCACCTACGTGGAACGCATCTGCCACAACCTGTGCCGCCCCCTGTCCAACACAGAGAAGTTCGGTCGTCTCCGTCAGGATATTCGTCAGCATAAAGAAGATCATATCCAGACCTTCGTCCTCACGCGCCTTCTCCATAAACGGCAGCATACGGTTCTTCAGCTTTCCAAGTTCCTCTGCATTCAGGGAGTTGATCTGACCGACGCCGAAGTTTGTCTTTCCAGCTGAGAATTTCTTGAAATCCAGATACAGAATCTCTGCATCGCTCTTGCCCTTTAACTCGCTGCCTGCCTCAAACATCTGGTTTGCGAACTCATCCAGCTTGATGCCTGCCATCTCAGCCAGAGAAACCGCTGCCGCCCGATCCATCGGTGTGCAGGTCGGAGAACGGAACAGAAGCGTATCGGAGATGATCGCACTGCAGAGCAGACCTGCGATGGTCTTGTCGATCTCCAGCCCCTGTTCGCGGTACATCTGGAAGATGATCGTTGCCGTACAGCCGAGCGGCTGGTTACGGAAGAAGACCGGTCCGACCGTCTCCACAGTACCCAGACGATGGTGGTCAATCAGCTCCAGGATATTGGCATTCTCGATGCCGTCTACCGCCTGACCGCGCTCATTGTGATCGACCAGAATCACGTTCTTGCCGCGCGCACCCAGTAAGTTACGGCGGGAAATCAGGCCTTTGTATTTGCCTTCTTTATCGAGTACCGGGAAATGACGGAAACGCTTGCTTGCCATCACATCCTTAATATCATCGATGAAATCATCTGTATCGAAGGTGATCAGCTTCTCAGTCTTCATGAAATAGCTGATCGGCATACTCTGGTTAATGAGACGGGCTGCCGTGTAGGTATCATACGGAGTTGTGATGACGGTACAGCCGCGCTCCTGTGCCAGTTTTTTGATCGTCATGGAAACGCCAGCGCCCTCACACACGATGATACAGCTTGCACCCATCTCGATCGCGCACAGCTGCGACTCATAGCGGTTGCCGAGGATAACCAGGTCGTTCTCTTCAATATAATATTCCATCATATCCGGATTAGCTGCCGCAATCAGGACTTTTCCTTTATCAAAGTACTCTTTCTCATCGCCAACAAAAATCGCGCCCTCCAGGGTCTCGATGATATTTCCATACTGGGTGCATGCCTTGGAAAGAATGCTGCTGTCGTATACATTCATATAAGAACGGGTGATATCGCCGACTGTGATCAGACCTTCCAGTATATTCTTATCGGTAACAGCCGGAAGTGTTACCAGACCGTCCTCCTGCATCAGGTTCCATGCTTTTCTCAGGGAAATATTCTTGGAAACACCTGGCGTCTCGCGGATCTCTATATCCTTGACCTGCGTTTTGACGGATTTAATCAGTTTCGGCACATCTACCTTAAAGTAATCCAGTACGAAGGTTGTCTCCGGGTTCAGTTCTCCGGCACGGCACGGTACATATTCGCCGCCCGTCTGAAGTGTTTTGAAATTCGCATAGCCGATTGCAGAACAAATCGAATCCGTATCCGGGTTTTTATGTCCAATTACAATCGTTTTCTTTGCTTTTTCTGCTGCCATTTTTTCCTCCTGATTCGCACCGTGCGCTGCAAATTCTGCCATTTTTCTTTCTATCCTCTGTTTTGATAGAGAAACCTCTGATTCATGAAACTTTTTTGTACAAAATCGCCAATTTTCATAATCTGTTTACACGGTGTTCATATTTTATTCATATCTTATTTTTATACTAAAAGCATAAAAGATTTCACTTTTCAAATTTGTTTTATAGTGATTTTGCACATAGATTTTTCATAATTGCCCCGGATGCTTGACCGCTCCGGGGTCTCCTCTTGTCTACAGCATTTTTCGGCATATCTGAACGTTTTTCTATCCCTATTTCCTTCAAACGTCCAGACCCTTTACCCTGCACTCTGTCACTCAAAACAAGGCGCCTAATCTAAGATCAGTCTTGCCGCCCCATAGATACCTGCATCATTTCCCAATGTTGCCAGGCGAACCTCGCCCTTATTCTCAGAGATCGGGGTCAATTCGCGGTAATAGCGGTCAATCCAATCCGTTAAAAAAGTCCCCGCCTTGGATACGCCGCCTCCGATGACGAAAATCTCCGGATCCACGGTCATCGAAATGGTCGCCAGCGCCCATCCGAGATAATAGCACACGGTGTCCATAACCTCCAGCGCCAGTGCATCCCCGGCTTTTGCCGCATCCAGCACATTTTTTGCGGTGATCGCATCACCGTAGGCACGCATCACCGATGCATCCGGCTTTGCCGCCATCTTCCGTCTCGCCTCCCTGGCGATACCGGTCGCGGACGCTACCTGTTCCAGACAGCCGTGTCCGCCGCAGTTGCAGGTTTCTTTCTCGCCCTCGCGGATATGGATATGACCGATCTCGCCGCCCAGTCCGTGGCGTCCTGCAACGATCTTCTGATCGTGGACCCCCCCGCCGCCGACACCGGTT
>ENA-ORSX01001910-ORSX01001910.1-human-gut-metagenome-genome-assembly--contig:-NODE-1910-length-13146-cov-3.628600_pt1 | contig 13146 bp, 7 predicted proteins | sample MGYA00241904_ERZ509172 | MGnify/ENA primary metagenome ERZ509172 (study PRJEB26280, sample SAMEA2338795) | human gut metagenome | biome: human gut; feature: human-associated habitat; material: faeces...
GCACAGGGCGGAATCTGTGTACTCCGGGATGAAGAGGATTATGACAGTTATTTTGAAGATACGATGAGAGCCGGTCATTATGAAAACCGGAAAGAATCTGTCGATATTATGATCCGCAGTTCTGGAAAAATCATTGAAGATCTGGTAGGATATGGAGTAGAATTTGAAAAGGACGGAGAAGCGTTTGCCTACACAAGAGAGGGGGCACACTCCAGACCGAGAATTCTGTTTCATGCAGATGTGACAGGAAAAGAGATCACCAGTAAGCTGTTGGCGCGGGTAAGGGAAAAGAATAACGTAACAATTTACGAATATACGACCATGACAGACATTCTTGAGGAAAACGGAAAATGTGCGGGAATCACCGTGAAGACGAAAAGTGGTGAAGAGTCCTCTATTTATGCAGATTATACCATTCTGGCAAGTGGAGGAATCGGCGGGCTGTACCAGCATTCCACAAATTTCCCTCATCTGACAGGAGATGCACTGGAAGTAGCGAAAAAACATCACATTCGTTTGGAGCATCTGGATTATGTACAGATCCATCCGACTACATTGTATTCGGAAAAGCCGGGCAGACGATTCCTGATCTCCGAATCCGTCCGTGGGGAAGGCGCACTTCTCTATAATAAAAACATGGAGCGTTTCGTAGATGAACTGCTTCCGCGAGACGTGGTGACAAAGGCAATCCGGGAACAGATGGAAAAGGATGGAACGAATTTTGTGTGGCTGTCCATGGCGCCGATCGAGAAAGAGACGATATTGAGTCATTTTCCGAATATTTACGAGCATTGCCTGGAGGAAGGCTATGATGTTACAAAAGAGTGCATTCCGGTCGTTCCGGCGCAGCACTATTTTATGGGCGGTATCTGGGTAGACAAGAACAGCCACACGTCCATGCCGCAGCTGTTTGCAGTGGGAGAGACAAGCTGCAACGGTGTGCACGGAGCGAACCGTCTGGCAAGCAACTCTCTTCTGGAGAGTCTTGTATTTGCAAAAAGAGCGGCAAATCTTATCAAAGAGCAATGGTGCCTGGAAAAAGAACAGGCTGTATAAAATGAAAGAATAGATGAAAAATAAAGGAGAAACCAGATGAATCAGATTACAATGAAGCTTCAGGCAGATCACCTGATCTTAGAAGCGTTAAAAGAAGACATTTCCAGTGAAGATGTGACAACCAATTCAGTGATGAAAGAGGCAGTGGCAGGTGAAGTAGACCTGATCTGCAAACAGGATGGAATTATTGCCGGACTGGAAGTGTTCGAGAGAGTGTTTACCCTTCTGGATCCGGACACGAAGGCAGAGTTATACTGCAAAGACGGAGAAGAAGTGAAAAACGGACAGCTGATGGGAAAAGTCAAAGGAGACATCCGTGTTCTTCTTTCCGGAGAACGAGTTGCGCTGAACTATCTTCAGAGAATGAGCGGAATCGCGACCTATACCAATTCTGTTGCAAAACTTCTGGAAGGAAGCAAGATCAAACTTCTGGATACCAGAAAAACAACACCGAATATGCGTATTTTTGAGAAATATGCAGTTCGTGCAGGCGGCGGATACAACCACCGTTACAACCTTTCTGACGGTGTGCTGTTAAAAGATAACCACATCGGAGCAGCGGGAAGCGTGACAAAAGCGGTGCAGATGGCAAAAGAGTATGCGCCGTTTGTCAGAAAAATTGAAGTAGAAGTAGAAAATCTGGACATGGTAAAAGAAGCGGTGGAAGCCGGCGCAGATATCATCATGCTTGATAATATGTCACCGGAGGATATGAAAAAAGCAGTGGAGTTGATCGACGGAAGAGCCCAGACAGAGTGCTCCGGAAATGTGACAAAAGAAAATATCGCGCGTCTGACAGAGATCGGAGTTGACTATATTTCCAGCGGTGCGTTGACACACTCCGCTCCGATCCTGGATATTTCTTTAAAGAATCTGCATGCAGTGGAATAAAGATGCAGAAAAAGAAAGAGAGGAACAGTATTTATGACAGGTTCTGAACGCAGAGATCAAATCATAAATCAGATTAAAAAAAGCAGTATTCCGGTATCTGGGGCGCAGCTTGCAAAAGAATTTGATGTCAGCCGGCAGGTGATCGTGCAGGATATCGCACTGATCCGGGCAGCGGGACATGAGATCATATCCACAAACAGGGGATATCTTCTGAATACTCCACATTCCGTGAACCGGATCTTCAAAGTGAATCACACGGATGAAGAGTTGGAAGACGAGCTGTGTACGGTAGTGGATCTGGGCGGAAAAGTGGTGAACGTGATGGTCAATCACAGGGTGTACGGTCACATGGAGGCAGAGATTAACATCACATCCAGACGAAAAGTGATGGAATTTGTAGAGGATATTAAGCGGGGAAAATCAAGTCCTCTGAAAAATATTACCTCCAATTATCACTATCATCTGATCGAGGCAGATTCCGAAGAGACACTGGATCTGATCGAAGAGGCATTACGGCAGAAAAAATTTCTGGTCGAAGTGGCCGCTGGATCGTAATAAGACAAATTTTTAAAAGGTGCAATCTTGACTTATCATTCCGGCTGTGATACGATTTTCAACGAGAAAGTGTGTATTTTATACACATATCTGGTAGAAAAATCATACGGAAAATGCAAAGACGGAGAGAGTAGGTTATCCGAAATTTTACAGAGAATTCCCGGAAGATCCGAGAAAGGATCCGATGCTGAGAGGGATGAACGGAAGATGATCGAACATGGCTCCCGAGCGGCGCAGCAAGCATGATGTGAACTGCGATGGGTTCGCCCTTTACAGCGAGAGAGTGTTTTTGGCAGCACTCACAGAGGTTTCAGCCGTGAGGCTGAGATAAATCAGAAGTGGTAACACGGTATTCACCCGTCTTCTTGGCAGCAGGAAGACGGGATTTTTTATGAAGGAGAGAAGAGAGATGGCAGACAAGAAACCATATTATATCACAACAGCGATTGCCTACACATCAGGCAAACCACATATTGGAAACACTTATGAGATTATTCTGGCTGACGCGATCGCAAGATACAAGAGAAGTCAGGGATATGATGTATTTTTCCAGACAGGAACCGATGAGCATGGTCAGAAGATCGAGCTCAAAGCAGAAGAGGCGGGAGTAACACCAAAAGAATTCGTAGACAATGTTTCCGGAGAAATCAAGAAAATCTGGGATCTGATGGATACTTCTTATGACAAATTTATCCGTACAACAGACGAAGATCATGAAAAACAGGTACAGAAGATCTTTAAAAAACTGTACGATCAGGGAGATATTTACAAAGGGCACTATGAAGGAATGTACTGTACTCCATGTGAATCTTTCTTCACAGAATCACAGCTTGTAGACGGCAAATGTCCGGACTGCGGACGTGAAGTACAGCCTGCGAAAGAAGAAGCATACTTCTTTAAAATGAGCAAATATGCAGACAGACTGATCGAGCATATCAACACACATCCGGAATTCATTCAGCCGGTATCCCGTAAAAACGAGATGATGAACAACTTCCTGCTTCCGGGACTGCAGGATCTGTGTGTTTCCAGAACATCATTCAAATGGGGAATCCCGGTAGACTTCGATCCGAAACATGTAACTTACGTATGGCTGGATGCGCTTACAAACTATATCACAGGAATCGGATACGACTGCGATGGAAACAGCACGGAGCAGTTTCACAAATTATGGCCGGCAGATCTGCATCTGATCGGAAAAGATATCATTCGCTTCCATACAATTTACTGGCCAATCTTTTTGATGGCACTGGATCTTCCGCTTCCAAAACAGGTATTCGGACATCCATGGCTGCTTCAGGGAGACGGAAAAATGAGTAAATCCAAAGGAAACGTCCTTTACGCAGATGAACTGGTAGATTTCTTCGGCGTTGATGCAGTTCGTTACTTTGTTCTTCATGAGATGCCATTTGAAAATGATGGAGTTATCACATGGGAACTGATGGTAGAGCGCATGAATTCTGATCTTGCCAACACACTGGGAAATCTGGTCAACAGAACCGTTTCCATGACAAATAAATATTTCGGCGGAACTGTAACAGACAAAGGTGTGGCAGAAGAGGTTGATGCAGATCTGAAGGCAGTGACAGAAAGCACACCAAAAGCAGTCGAAGACAAGATGGAAGAGCTGCGTGTGGCAGATGCAATGACAGAAATTTTCAATCTCTTCAAACGCTGCAACAAATACATTGACGAGACAATGCCATGGGTACTCGCAAAAGATGAAGCAAAAAAAGACCGTCTGGAAACAGTTCTCTGGAACCTCATTCAGAGCATTTCCCGCGGTGCAGAACTTCTGGAATCCTTTATGCCATCCACAAGCAAAAAGATTCTGGAGCAGCTCGGAAATGGTCATGTAACAGAAAAACCGGAAATCCTCTTCGCAAGACTGGATCTGGAAGAAGTTCTGAAAAAAGTAGAAGAGCTGCATCCACCGGTTGAAGAAGAAAAAGAAGAGGAAGATGTGATCGATATTGAAGCAAAACCAGAGATCACATTTGATGATTTTGGAAAAATGCAGTTCCAGGTCGGAGAGATCATTGCCTGCGAAGAAGTGAAAAAATCCAGAAAACTCCTTTGCTCACAGGTGAAGATCGGAAGCCAGGTAAAACAGATCGTATCCGGAATCAAAGGTCATTACACAGCCGAAGAAATGGTTGGAAAGAAAGTCATGGTTCTCGTGAATCTGAAACCTGCAAAACTGGCCGGAGTATTATCCGAAGGAATGTTGTTATGCGCAGAAGATGCAGAAGGAAATCTCGCATTGATGACACCGGAGAAAACAATGCCGGCAGGAGCAGAGATCTGCTAAGAAAATAGAGAAAATGAATAGATCCCCCCCCGGATTTCAGGAGAAAGAAGCCTGAAATCCGGGGGATGTGTTTTGCAAAAATTATTTAGCCTCTTCAATCCATTGTTTTACAGTTTCAACATCAACCCCGGTCAGCTGAGCAATCTGCTCTGGAGAGTTGCCGGAATGAAGCATATGGAGAACAATTTCTTTTTGTCCAAGATTAATGCCCTCCTCAATACCCTCTTTATACTGGTTTTTTAAGTCTTCTTCATAAGCCTTTTGATTAAACGATGTCAGAACCATACTGATTACCTCCGCTTTATGTTTCACCAGTACATCCCGAAGAATTCCCTTTTCAATACAGATGTCCACCGCTTTCGTGACAGCGTGCCTCGGATCACTCGTTTTCTTACACTGAATCCTTACCGTATCCACAAAAATAGAATACTCTTTCAGCCGCTGGCATTTTTCCATAAGCGCAAGGTTATGTCCGTAATTGATATTCAGCATCACTGCGGTGCACTGCAGACAAGGCTGCCGATTATCGGATACAGATTCAAACGCATCCGTCAATCGAAGAATCGTCTCATCAGGTTGTTCTTTGGTGCCGTTATAGAACACAAAGTATTGAGGAATCGGCAGCTTCTTCAAAGTGCTGCTGTATAAATTGATGTTTTCCGTCTCGACGTATCCATCATACAACCTGGCGAGATAGATCAGTCCGCGCAATGGCATATTTGGATTATACGTGCTCTGATGTTAATAGACATTCAGTGTCCCGCCGATCAGGAATGAAATATCATTTTTCATAGAGAGATAAACAGCGTCCTCCAGTGTATTCACTTCAAGATCATTCGGATTTTCATAGCAGGTATTATTCAATGCATTGTATAGGTCCAAAAGATCCCTCTTGTTATTGAAAACCAGGCGAAAAAGCCGATCCTTATATTTGTGATTCGGGACAGGGTGTTTCTGGTGATTTCTTTTTTTATTTTTTCTCATGTACTTTCCTCCATTATAAAAAACTTATCCTGTAGATGCAATCTTCTTATTCTTGTGTTCGGTTAAAATCAACTGAAAATCTGGCGAAACGCCGAAAAACAGACAGCTTCTAAAAGAAAGAAGCCAATGCTGTACAGACGACAGCTAAAAAGTAAATTCATTATATCCGGTTCGGATTATAATAACAATACGCAGATTATACAAAATAAATATTCAGAAAATTCTGATAAAAAGTAATAATTTAAAAATCATTTCGATAAAATATAAAAAAGTGTGTTGACAACTAAAAGGGATAGTGTTATTATTAAGTCAATCCAAAAGAGATACAACAATCACACATCTCAAAAGGATATTTAACTAAAGAGCGATTCTTAATTTAGTAAGCAGTCGTTCTGTTAGATTAAAAATAAACGAACTAAGGAGGCAGAGGTCCAATGGACAGTATATCATCAGTTACATTTCAATATGTCAGTGGTACGGTAGATGCAGGTTCCTGTAAAAGAGACCTTTACCACGAAAGATAAGATCCAGTAAAAGTGAATGAAAAGATCAAATCGAAGAGATTGTAAAGCTGGATGAAAATGAAAAGATTCGACATCTACAGACGTATTGAATATAGATACCACATGTAGCCAAAGTTCCCGAACATGTGTAAAGAAACATGGATAAGGAATATCAGTTTTATATGAAGCACCCCCAGTTATAGAAAGAATAATCAAATAGGATGTTGGAATATCGTCAGATGATACTGCAGCAGCCGAAAGGTTATAGAGAGAATAACTGAAGAGAGGACTTTCATGATAGGATGATACCGAGTCGGATTTAGGTTATAGATATTGTTAAATTGAAGAACAGGAGGTTTCATATAAGCCAGTCTTAGTGGACAGACTGCTATATCAATTAACATAGGTAGAGGTCTTGCAGGAACAGAATTAAGAGGTTCCTTCGATTTATAAAATAGAATATGAAAAATTTGAATAAAAAGTAAAATGCATCTTCAATGTCAATTGAGGGTGCATTTTTTTGACATTACGGGAGTCATATGGTAAACTAGAACAAACTAGGCAATGAAGAGAAAGATACCTGTAAGGTACAGACTAAGTATAATGAGGTGAGCATAGTGGACAAGTATGAATATAAGTTGAAGACAGAACAGATGCTAAAACTTATGGAAAACGGTGCATACAACAGAGCCGCTGAGATTGCTGACAGCATTGATTGGAAGCGTGTCAGAAATGTAAATATGCTGTTAAACGTCAGCAATATATATGAGAAGATCAGAGATTACCGTAAGAGTTTTGGAGTTCTGAGAGCTGCCTATCATAGAACAGAGGGGAGCAGAAAGATATTATATCGCTTGTGCACTCTTGCGATAAAGGTTGGAAATCTGGAAGAGGCAATCGACTATTATGATGAATACGTACAGGCTGCGCCAAAAGATCCGAATCAGTACATCCTAAGATACCGCCTGTTGAGAGCACGAAGAGCTCCGATCGAGCAGCAGATCCGTGCATTGGAGCAGTTCAAAAAAGCAGAGTATGTCGAAGAGTGGGCATACGAGCTGGCCAAGAGATATGAAGAAGCCGGGATGACAGCCGAATGTCTGGAAGAGTGTGATGATCTGATTCTGTGGTTCAGCGAAGGCAAGTATGTATACAAGGCCATGGAACTGAAGATGCGATACAAGCCATTGACTCCACTGCAGCAGGAAAAGTATGACAGAAGGCTGGAAGAAGCAGAAAAATCTTCAGAAAGAGAAGCGAAAAAACTGATCGATCTGGGCAGAATAAAAGCTGAGGAAGAAGAAAAGCGGAGAAGAGAGCAGGAAGAAGCTGCCCGCTATACAGAGGATATGCTGGAGCGTTCTGAGCAGATCGCAGAGCCGGAGAATGCCGAACTCAGTGAGGAGGAAGTGGCAGAGCAGCTGAAAAAAGCGGAGCCGCCGAAGAAGAAGCTGGGTGATACGATGAAGCTTGGCGAGGCACTTCAGAATCTTTTCCATACAGAAACAGAAGAAGCGCAGGAGCAGGAAGAGATTGAACTTTCAGAAGAGGATGCGGAAGAGTACGAAGAAGACATCGAAGAATTGGCAGAAGAGGACGCAGAACCGGTGGAAGGTGATGACGAGGAGAGTACAGGGGAAGATGATTGCTCAGATCTGGCAGAAGCACTGGAAGAGATTGAGTCATTATCAGATCTGGAATTGCTGGATCAAGTGACAGAGGAAGAACCTGTAGAAGAGATTATTGAGGAGACGATCGAGACGAAAGTTAAGGAAGTTGACCTGAAAGAATTAGAAGAGCTGGCAGAACCGGAAGTGGCAGATGCAGCAGATGTGGAAGTAATCGAGGAACCTGAAGTAGCAGAAGAGGCTGAGAAGGAAGATATGGAAAAAGAATCTATTAAATTAGAAGAAACAGAAATCAAAGAGGATGAGAGAATAGACGAGCCGGTTGACGATATACTTGATATTGATGATATTCTTGCTGAGTGGGAAGCCGCAGAGGGCAGTGTTGAACCGGAAGAAGTTCCAGAAGTGAACGAAGAGGATATAGAACAGATTGAGCGCAAGCCAAAGAGCCCGATCTTATCCCCGGATATTCAGAGGATGATCGATGAGATTGAAGGTGTGATTCCGGAAGAAGAGAGTGAGGAGATTCCGGTACACACGAGTACTCCTGTTGAACCTCTTGAGAATAAGGAGGAAGCAACAGAAGAGCTTAGAATGGAATCAGAAGAGCTGACTCTGGAGGTTGACAGTGCAGAAGATTATGAAGACCTTCTGACAGAAGACGCAGCAGAGGAACTGGAAGAGGAATTCGAAGAAGAACTGGATTACGATGATGATTATGAGGACGATTACGAATCGATTGCAGCAGGGCTGCAGGAAGAGTTCAAGCCGACGCTGAGTGATGAACCGGACGATCGTGAGATTCCGGATGAAGAGCCTGTTGAGTCGGATATTCTGAGTTCTACGACACCGCTGAGCAGAAAAGAGACTGCGAAGCTGATTGCGACAGGAAAGACTGCACCACTTCCGATGGATGAGATTGCAGATGCATTATCGATTTCCGATACAGGATTTTTGGTACACAGCCGCTATGATCTGTCCGGACAGGGTGCAAGAAAAGCAGGGCTGACAGAGGAGCAGAAGAAGCTGTTCTCCTACTTTGTTCCGGTACGTGGTATGAGCGAACAGCTGGTAGATGTTCTGGAGCAGGATCGCAATTGTACGAATAGAAAAGGTACTTCAAACACAGGAAACCTCCTGATCGTTGGAAACAAGGGGAATGGAAAGACGGTTCTCGCAGTTGATGTCGTAAAGGCAATCCAGAAGCAGAGAAAGATCCGTCAGGGAAGAGTCGCGATCATCACAGGTGAGGCATTGAATAAAAAGAAGATCAGTGATATCGTAGCAAAATTATATGGTGGAGCACTGATCATTGAAAAAGCCGGAAAATTAAGTGAAAGAACGGTTGCGAAGCTGAACAAGGCGATGGAAAAGGATACAGGTGAGATGCTGATCGTATTGGAAGAGCAGAGAAAGCCGCTGGATCGGGTTCTTTCTTCCAATAGAGAATTCAGAAAGAAATTTACAAGCAGATTGGAAGTGCCGATCTTTGTAAATGATGAGCTGGTTACATTTGGTCAGACTTACGCACAGGAGAATGGATATCGTATCGATGAGATGGGAATCCTGGCGCTGTACAGCCGGATCGATGCGATGCAGAGAGAAGATCACGCAGTGACAGTTGCGGAAGTAAAAGACATTATGGATGAGGCGATGTCGCATTCACAAAAGGTATCCGCCAAGAAGCTTGTGAAGCGAGTTCTTGGAAAGAATACAGATGATGCAGACAGAATTATTCTGACAGAAAAAGATTTTAATATTTAGAATTAGGAGATATTGTGAAGTAGAAGAATCTACGAAAGCAACAGATCTTAAGTGTTCTGAAAAGAGGCTGTCTGATGAGACAGGAATTACCGGAGTAGAGATCAGACTGAGTGTTCTGATAGCTACTTCGGTTTTTGTTTTAGAAAACCAATATTTATTAGAAAAGTAGTAGCTGTCAGAGGAAATATGGCAGATGCCAGTGTTGTGATCAATGAGGCGGCAGCAGGCGTTAAAAATCTTGAAACGGTATGGAAGTCTGTGGAGGCGTATGTTGAAAATTCCATTGAGCAGCTAAAAGACGTAGATAATTCCACGTTGTTGCTGCAGTTTAAAATGAGAATGCAAAGTACAGTAAATTCATGGTCAGAGGTGGGGAATATTACAGCGGAGCTTGTAGCATTGTTTGAAGAAGCCCAGAGAGAAGTGAATGTCAAAGTGAGAAGTGTAAAAGATCCGGGAAAAGAACTGCAGTTACAGCGGAAAAAATTAAACAATGCAGTGATTAAGTTTGATATGGAATATCTGCCGGAACTAAAAAACAGCATGGAACAATTAAGAAGGTCAATTCAGAAATTTGACAATGATATTGAGAACAGCTATCTAAGATGTATTCCTGAGATGAAAAATTTAATCACAAGGCTGACGGAGGCAGAGAAAATATATGAAAGCTCGAACTGCACTCCGGAAATCATGGAAAAAGTAATGGAAATGGTACAAGAAGAGAAATCCACTATGCAGGATACTTTACTTGAAGCGGCAAAGACCATTCATAAAGGAACGCTTGGGCTGCGGGATGACAGTTTGAAGGAGCAAATGGATGATGCCGTACTGATGTTGGAGGACATGATTAAAAAACAGGCAGAATATGCATATGGAATTCTGGAGCCTGAGTTGACAGCGCTTGCGAAAGCACTGGAAAGTGTTGATGCGACGCTTCTGGAAAAATTAGATGAAAATCCATTTCAAATCGTGATGGATCTTCTTCCAAAAGTGGAAACGATCGAAGGGCTTGATCTGACACAGCCGGAGATTGCGGCAATGAAAGCAGCATATGAAACAGCATTGTCTGTGTTGAACAGAATGGCGGGATCAGCAGATATCCTTAAATATATGTCAATTCATGACGAGCTGAAAAAGAAGTATGAAGATTTGGAACGGGTTTTTCAGGAAGCAAAAGCACTTTGTGATAAACTCGAGCTCCATAGCCGAAGCTTGAAAAACCTGTATCAGGTACATGAGGTAAAGGAATATTTTATAGAATGTGGAAAAACACATGAAATGAATTTGCAGGATCTTTTGAGACAGCTGAAGGAAGAGAATATGGAGCAGGCAGATGAGATGGCTGCTTGCAGAGAAGAGGTGGAAAAGGGACTTCGTGATCTGGAAAGTGCCCGAAGCGCATGGAGATAGAGTGATTAGAATTAAGACTGAGGGGGCGGCATACCCTTCAGTCTTTTGCGTTGTTCTGTAAGAACTTATCAGCATAGGAACTCACCAGGCGCGGATATTGACAAAAATGTGTGGGGGGGGGTAAAATAAAATGACATAAATCTTCAAAATCTGCACAAAATAGGGAGCAATCAACAATTTTGTTGAAAAATGTCCGGATCTGTAGTAGGATAAATAGGAGAAATATTTAGGGAAGAGGATGAAAAAAGATGAAGGGGAAGAAGAGAGTACATGCTTTTAAAAACAGGATGGAACACTGGCAAGTTGTATCAATAGGGTTGACAGTTTATGACGCTATTGCTATGATACTTGCTTTTTTTATGGCATTATGGTTCCGGTTTGATTGCCGTTATACGATGATACCGAAAGAGTATTTGAATTTCTATTTTAAGTTTATTTTAATTTACGCTGTGATTTCAATCTTTGTGTTCAGGAAGATGCGTCTCTATAATAGCATCTGGAGATTTGCAAGCTACAGCGAGTTGCTTAGGACGGTTGTGGCAACCGGAATTACATTTGTGATCCACTGTGTGGGAATGAATGTATTTTTCGGGAAGATGCCACTTTCTTATTATGTATTCGGAATTATGATTCAGTTTGTGCTGACGCTGGGAGTGCGTTTTTCTTACCGGTTTGTACTGCTTGAGAGAAGCCGGCAGAGAAAGGCAGAGGAGATCGCGAAGGCGAAGAAGGTACTTCTGATCGGTGCGGGCAAGGCAGGTCAGATGATCCTGCGTGATATCAAGACAGCCAAAGAGCTGGAGGATATCGTATGTTGTATTATTGATGATAACCCGAATAAATGGGGCAGATATATCGAAGGAGTTCCGGTGGTCGGGGGAAGAGATGATATTCTCTCCTGTGTCGAACAATTCAAGATCGAGAAGATCGTTGTGGCAATTCCGAGTGCGACAGCGCAGGAGAAGCGGGATATCCTGAACATCTGTAAAGAGACCGGGTGTGAGCTGAAGAACCTGCCGGGTATCTATCAGTTCCTGACCGGTGAGGTGCGTGTCAGTGCGCTGAAAGACGTAGCAGTGGAGGATCTTCTGGGACGTGATCCTATCAAAGTCAATATGCAGGAGATCAATGCCTTTATCCAAGGCAAAAAGGTCATGGTAACAGGTGGAGGCGGAAGTATCGGTTCGGGTCTTTGCCGTCTGATTGCAGAGTACCATCCGAAACAGTTGATCATCTTTGATATTTATGAGAACAATGCATATGATATACAGCAAGAGTTAAAGAAAAAGTATCCTGAACTGGATCTAGTTGTATTGATCGGGTCTATCCGTGACTCAAGAAGGATCAATGCGGTATTTGAGACCTATCGTCCGGACATCGTCTATCATGCGGCAGCACATAAGCATGTTCCGCTGATGGAGGACAGTCCATGTGAGTCTATCAAGAATAATGCGATCGGTACTTACAAGACAGCTTATGCGGCGATGATGAACGGCTGTCAGAGATTTGTTCTGATCAGTACGGATAAAGCGGTGAATCCGACGAATATCATGGGCGCCAGCAAGCGTCTCTGTGAGATGATCGTACAGTCCTTTGATCGTATGATCAAAGAGAAGACACCGGAAAGACTGCCGATTCTCTATGCACATGCAGATGATGAAGACGGAGCTATGGTGAAAAAACATGTCTTTTCGGAAGATATCAAGACAGAATTTGTGGCAGTTCGGTTTGGAAATGTACTTGGAAGTAATGGTTCTGTCATCCCACTGTTTAAAAAACAGATTGCAGCAGGCGGACCGGTGACGGTTACGCATCCGGATATCATCCGCTACTTTATGACGATTCCGGAAGCAGTCAGCCTGGTATTACAGGCCGGCACTTATGCAAAGGGGGGAGAGATTTTTGTTCTGGACATGGGAAGCCCGGTCAAGATCGATACACTGGCGAGAAACCTGATCAAGTTGTCAGGACTAAAACCGGATATTGACATTAAGATAGAATACACCGGTCTGAGGCCAGGTGAGAAGTTATACGAGGAAAAATT
>ENA-ORSX01001919-ORSX01001919.1-human-gut-metagenome-genome-assembly--contig:-NODE-1919-length-13098-cov-4.631680_pt1 | contig 13098 bp, 21 predicted proteins | sample MGYA00241904_ERZ509172 | MGnify/ENA primary metagenome ERZ509172 (study PRJEB26280, sample SAMEA2338795) | human gut metagenome | biome: human gut; feature: human-associated habitat; material: faeces...
AAGTGGTGCTTTCTTCTTTTATCTATTTGTTTTTCCTACAAAAATTTTACACTAGCATCGTCATATAAGCATTTAAAAAGCACTAATGATATTTTTATCACTAATGCTTTTATACTCTGTATATGATATTATTTCTTTAATAGTTCGACCACTTTCAGAAGTACATCAATCAAATCCTGATTTCCTTTATTTGCTGCCAAATCAATAGAAACTGTTTTTCCCATGTGAACCCCTTCTCTATTATTCCATGGTTGTTTAGAAACAGCTAAACGCATACCTTCACGATACAATCTTAATTCATTTCCCTGAATAGTCACAAGTTCCGGCTGTTCCTTCTCATAAAATTTTTCATAGTTTGTTTTCATTGCTTTTTCTTCTCCCTTATTCAAAATTTGTTCTGCTTCTTCTATTTCTTGTAATGCCTGCTCTACTATCTCTTTCATTTTATCCATGTAAATAAATCTCCTTCCAATCTTGGTAATTTTGTGATGCTTTCAACCGTATTAATTTATTATTTTCACCATCCCATTTTGTATAGTCATCATTCAATGCTGATCTGACACGCATTAATGCAAAACATCTACAATTTATATCTTCTGATGCAATCCCAAAAGAACACGGATGTAACGCCTTGTGTTCTGCAATTTCAAAATACTCTTCAATCTCTTTAGTCTTTCCGTCAAGCTGTCTGTGATGTGGTCTTGTCTTTTTATCAAGTGTACTGTCCCACTGCTTTACAATATCAAGACCTAATTCTTTTGCTTTTTTCATTGCTTCGAAAGCTGTTGCATTATTCACCCTTGCCCCTTCTGTCCGGGCAATCCTCAAAGCCTGATTATATGACGGTGAAAAAGGGCTTGTCAGTTTATTACTTAACTTTTTAGCCATTTCCTGATAACTTTTCCCTGTTGAAAATCCTCTTGATAATTCTGCAACAACATTCTTTTTTAACTGTTGCGTATTTTTATATAATCGTTCTGATAGCTTAATCCCATCCACAGGGGTATTGATTATATTTGCGATGATTCTTTCTTCCAACATAATCATCACCGGGACTTTTTGCTTATGTAAAGAATATATGGCACCTAAAAACGAATCTTCACTAATATCCTTTAAGTATTCTTCAATACTATTGTAATTTTTTCGATTCAGACGGTCTAAAATTTCTGTAAGAATGTTGTATAGACGCTCTTGGTATTGTCTTTGATATATTTTACTCTGCAAGCCTTCATCCACTACTGACAAGATTGCAATTTTTTCTTTTACCTCAGCTATAGCAGCAGCATAGTTATCTTTTAACAAATCTAATACTTCTTTTTCATGGTCAAGTATTATCTGTGCAACTTCTTTTTCATATTTTTTCATTTCAGATCACCTATTTTATCTTTTATAATTCTTTCACACGTACCTTTCTTTGATACAAAGGCATTATGCAAAGGTCTTTTAGGCTGCTTACCTTTTGTAAAATGTCCTTCCCCTTTTTCATCTTCATAGAACCAACCACCTTTTCTGCCATCACCATGTAACGCATATTCACCTGTTCCAAATTCTTCCCAAATAGCATTTTCATAATTTGAGCCAACACAAACGGCTACACCTTGACTATTTTCTTTGGTCTCCATCTGCCAAGATTCTTTTGTTCTACCTGTCACAACTTTGGTATTTTTCTGCACTTGTTCCAGTAATTCAATACCTGCTTCTGTAACCGCTGCAATGCATAACTGTTCTAGCATCTCTTTTACTGCATTACTGTTATCTTTAAATTCTAATGACATTATACAAGCCCCTTTTCTTTGAAACTTCTATACACCAAATCAATATATTTCTTTCTCTGATCATCACTCACACATACATTGCGAAGTACATTTTTTATCTGCAATATACTTTCATTTTGTGTCTTTGAATCATATTTTTTTATAGCCTTGACAATTTTTCTGATTTTCCATTTTAATATTATTTTTCTGTTCATCTAACTACCCTCTATATAAACACAAGTCTGAATCATTCACTGAACAATTCAGACTATCATTATTATTTACACTGTTTTCTTTATCTCTACTTTAAAACCATCACCAAAGATAAGCCATCTTAAAACACTATGTGAATATTTATACCAGTTACTTTCGTTTTGCAAGTCAATACCTTCATCCATCAATTTCTTTGCTTTCAGTTTGGTATATACATCATTCACCGACCCTTGAATCTGCTTATCCAACAAACACATATCGTTAGCCTGTTTTACTAAATCAAAAAGCTGTTGCTGTACTTCACTCCGTTTTTCTCCAATCTGTTTCAATGTTTTTTCAATTTCCAAAAATACTTCTTCTGTAATCTCAGTAGTTTCAATTTTCTCTTTCACTTCTGCAAGTGATTTCTTCAAATCCTCACGTGTGTACATCGTTTTCCCCCTTCCTTTAAGCTACTGGTGTCAGCACAACATCAACGGCAGCCTTGCCTTTTTTTAGTCTCAATAACATCATAGGAAACTAATTGATTTTCCTCTAAAAGTGCCCCATTTGTTACTGAAACATTACTGATGTGAAAGAAAACACTTTCGCCATCTTCACCATTTATAAATCCAAAACCTCTTGTATTGTTATAAAAACTAATTCTTCCTGTCATTTATTTTTTCCTTTCCACTAACTTATCTTTTACTGTTATGATCATCAATCTGTTTCTGTTCAATCTGATTGATACGCTGCTGCGTTTCTTCATCAATGAATGGTTTAGCCTTTAATAATTTTAGAACCGCATCTTCTTCATAATCATCCAGATGTGCCTGATGCATGGTAAAAGACTTATCCGGGTGATTCATTCCCATAGTTGCAAGGTGCTCAAAAGTCTCAAAACACGACTTTTCAGCTTTTCCATTTTTATCCGCTTTCATAAACGCAATGTTGTACTCATCCGGCAGTCTCATTCTTCTATGTTCCGGCGAATGAGAATTAACCTCAAGAATATATTTATGAATAAGCCGTAACATGGTAGGATTATCTGAATGTTTTTTTGTCATACTTATTATTTCATCTAACTTTAAGTTGACACCAAACTTAATTAGATTCATGTCATTCAAATCAATCTTGCTACCATCTGCCATATAGTAAGCATCCACTTCTTTTATGTATGCTTCTTTCTGTTTCTGTACTTCTGCCTTACAAGTTGAAATAGCTACCGCTGTTTCCTCATTGAAGGTAGCAACAATTTTTTGATATTCCTGCTGATAGGCTGTTTCTTTACGGTTCCATCCTCTTGACTTTAATCTTTCCAGAGACTCATCATACTTTATCAACGCACCCTGAATACCAAAATAACCCTTGTTTATGGCTTCTTTTGCATTTCTGATATACTTTTCAAGTTCCATTCTGTTTCATCCTTTCTTTGATGTATTTGATATATAACAAGTATATCAAATACATTTTCGACATACATCTACCACTTTCTTAGAAAATGACAGAAAAATAAGACGGTGCTTTATACCGCCTTACCCTTCAAAATCCTTCTGATCTGACTTTCAGAAAGTCCATACGATTTTATTAGTTCTGAAACTGAAACACCATTTTCTTTTGCTTTTATTATTTCTCTGTTCCGTTCCTGTTTTTCCTTTGGTGTACCTGCTGCCGGAAAATAAATTGTTTCCCCGGCAAACATAACCAACAAAGTCAAATAAACATCTTTATCAACTACAGATTTCAATTTGTTCAATGCACGTTCATTTTTATTCAGTGGAATCACTTCCTTTTTTGACCCACTCACAAAGAAAATCATAGTGTACCTGATCAAATAACTGTATTGCTTCTTCCTGCTTTTTGAATACCCAACCAATACGGTGATTTGTTTCAGTTGCCACTTGCTTATGGGGCTTAAATTGAACATACAATTTATGCAGCACCTTGATATAATTCAAATCACGCAATTCTTTGATTTTTGTTGTGCACTCATCTGTAACAGTCCACAATTCAATTTTTTTCTTTTCAATCTTCTGAGCAAGTTCTGCAAGTTCTACCGCCATAGTTGAAACCCGGTCTGTTGTATGGCTTGTCTGTACACGTTCCTTTGAAATATCAATGCTGCCTATATTGGCAGCACGTTCCTGTAATTCCTTTCGATAGTCCAACATATCTTCAATATGCTGTTTCTTATCCAGTATGGACTGAAAGTATTTTTCAGCTAAAGATTTCATAATTGCTCACCTTTCTTTTCTATATCCCTTAATTTAACATTTAGTACAATGGCTATTTTAGAAGCAGTTCTATCATCCAATTCTTTTTCCTGATCAAGAATCTTTTTCAATGATGGTTCATTCATGTTCAATCTCTTACACAAATCTTTGATAAAAAACCCTTTTTCAGCCATGTGATCAAACAACTTTTCTTTATCAATCTTCATAAAAACACCGCCTTTACTTAATAAATAGTTTTGGATGCGGCACAATTATTTCTTGTCCTGTATTCCAGTTGTAAATCCAGTTTTTCAAATCATAAAGTGATTTTTCTTGCAATAACAGATGTTGCCCTTTACAGACACTTGATAATACTTTAGATGCGTATGTGGTTTTATTCATAATTGCCTGAAACCGCATATTTTCAAGCCCCTGTAATATCTTCAACGATTTCAGAAAAGATTTCTTTCTTATCCTTTTATCTGTCGCAAATTGCAAATAATCAAAAGGGAATTCAAACTGAATACCATGTTTTGCTGCATATTTTAACATTCTATAGGTGATTTCATCAGAACCGCCCTTTGTCATGTTCTTAATTCCTTCATACGGATTTACCCTGGCACATTCCCGGCATCTGTAGCCATACCTCATAGAATATAGTTTTGTGACACGTTTCCCACAGCAAGAACATAAAAAGAAGCGTTTCCTTCCATAGCCTGTTTTCTGATATCCAAAATAAACCGTATTTTCTTTACCTTCCTTTGTCTGAAATGTGGCTGATTTTGCATCAGGTGGTACTTTCTCTTTGAATTGTTTAATCTCTATGTATTCCATCACATCACCCCTTTATAATCCTACGCGCACGCAAGAAACCCGAAATTCTAAATCATTTTTAAGCATTTGAGTTATTTTGAAAATTACGTTGCATTGAAAACCTAGTAAACTCAACGTTTCTTTAAAATCGTTCGCTATTCGTGTTTGTTTTGAAAATCGGTAAAACGTTCGGTATTCGTTGCATTTTTATACCAATTCCCTCTGTACCTTCCAAGCCAAATCATCTGTGAAGGACTTCACCAACATCAGGTAACCTGTTTCTGTGATAAGGGTTACAAGATTATTGGGATTTCCACCTTTATATGAGTTAGGTACGATATTCGTACTGAACTCTTTCATTGGAATTTTGAAGAAATCAACTCCACTAATAAAATGAGATCTGTTATTATCAAAATTTCTCTTTGCTGTCCCATCAGGTCTTTTGTGTACGGTATCAATATCCTTGAATGTTACTACCCTTTTACCTCTGTACTCTTTAATCTGTAATGCTGTTCCCTATACAATCATCAGAATTATTACCACCGTCCGGTTCAGGTGCTGCAACACCGTTCCCGGAAGGGTGGCATAATATTTTATTTCAGTCCTAAAAGTACTTTGATATATACATAAACCAGACGTAAACGTCTCTTATCCAACATATCAAGCATTTCAATAATAAGTTTTTTATAGTCCATGCTTCTCTCCTTTATTCAAATTTATTCAAATAAAAAATATGTTCCGAAACCCATATAATAGCTATATGTTTACCATGTGGCAAGCCCTTATGTAAGTTAATTATGTAAGGGCTATTTTTATTAAATTAAACACCTTCTCCATAAATAATCTTGCGTGTCCATCTATGGCATTAGGCTTTTCTTTCTCCATTTTTCAAACTCTTCCTCTGTAAAAGAAGCAGCTATTTTTGTCATTTCTACAATTTGTGGGAACTTCTCCATAATTATGTCTTTTTCAGTCATTGCGTGATCACCTCTATTCATTTTTCAAAAGTTTTTGAACCAATCCACGGACAAAGAGTACATCCTTAATGCTCAATCCATGTAACATATCATCAATCTCAGTGTAAATATTATCCCCATCAATACCTTCTTGAACATCTTCCCAAAAATCATACAGTAAATCATGAACTTCTGGAATTTTTCCTTCTGCCAATAAATCTAATAATAACCGTATTGATTCAGCAGAATTTGACACCGAACCCTCTTCACGTATTTCCTCATCTTCTTCTAAAATTTCCGCAACCCTCTGCATATCCCTCAAATCCTGTACATCTTCAAGTTTACTTACAATATTTTTGATAGCTGCCCTATGCTGTTTCTTAGTCAATTTTTTCATATCGTTTACCTAACCTTTCTTAACAAAATTCTGTATTTCTGATTGTAGCTTCTAATTTGTTGATTGCATTTGTAATATTTTCAACCTCATTAATTGCATTAATCAAACTACACGCTCCAATAACTGGCTGATTATCATCTGCTGTTTGTATATTTCTTGTTCTTTTCTTCTTAAAACACATACACTCTGTTTTCTTACACTCTTCTTTAATTATTGGACAAAACATAATTTTTCCCTTTCCTTTCTTAAAAGGTGACAGTGACTGTAAAAACTATCATTTCTATATAGGCTCATAGTTTATAAGTAAGTTATTACTAGCTTTATTTTTATGATACTTTTAATTTATTTACTGTCACTTTCGTCACCAACACCCAAAACATATTGATTTTATGCGGTTTTCAACGGTGACAGTAGGTAGTTTTTTCACCGTCACTTACTGTCACCACTGTCACTTATTCCTGTATCTATCAGTATTATTGATTGACGGGGGAATAAGGTATATAGTTCCTCTGTTGCTATGTTTGTGTTGAATTTCCGGCACATCTTTCATAATAACTCGGATTGCTGCACCTATTTCTTTTGCTGAATAATATGATACATCATAATCAGGTAAATTCTTTAATACTGACGGTTGTACCCAATTCCACTTTTCTATAGGTGCATCAAAATCAAAGCGTAACCGAAGTTCATCTTCTGCCGGGAGCATCTCCATGACTTCCTTGTTTCGTTCTTCCAACTGCTGCCTTTCTTCTTCCGTAAGCCGGAAACATTCTGGATTTTCACAGACTGCCGCATAACACTGTGCCCAAAACTGATGGAGGTTGTCTGGCAGTGTGAAATTACCCATATCTATTTTCTGATTAACTGGAATAACCCACCATCTCCGAAAACCTGTATCATCATTCAAGAATTCATCTTTGTTAGTTGTTCCGCAAAAGGAAGTTGACCTTGCCTTTGTGATCGGCTCTCTAGCATACGGTTTTCTAATAGAATCCTTTGTCAACGTCATGAAGTTCTTAACATCCGATTTATTTGCCTTGAAAGTCCTGTCAATTTCTCCAATTTCTCCAACCCACGCACTTAACATTTGAATAAGAATATCTTTATTTTTGGTGGTCAATTCTTTGTCAAGGCTCTGAAACCACAGCGGAACAGGTGACATCAAGAGAAAGAATCTTGTTTTCCCTATCCCCTCAGCACCTTTCAATATCAAAACCCCCTCTGGCTGAATTGGATTTTCAATAGTATTAAATGGAAGTGCTGCTGTCTGGTAAAACCATTTTCTGACTAAACTTTGTTCAAGGCTACTCTGAACCCCCAGTATTTCAAAAATCTTAGGAAATCGGTCTATCCCATCCCATGTGATTTCTTGCAGATAATCTTTAACTGGATTATAGGAATTTTCATCAGCTTCCAAAATAATTAAGTCAATCACCTGCTGCTTACCGATATTTTTCAATCCAGTATATTGCCTAAACCCGTATTGCAACTTTATCGGCATGACGTTTTGAATATCCGTAACTGCGTTATACTCTTCTGGTATGTCCTCAAATTCAACAAGATTTAACAATTCATTGTATCTGATTGACATTCCTAACCCTGATAAAAACTTTCTAAACGAATCTGGGCTTATGTCCTTCTTTTTGGTGTCCTTCTCCATTCCAATCAACTTATTAAACGTGCTTTCATTCAATATTTGACTGCTCAAAATATCGTCAGGAATAGGACTATCAAAAATATACTGGTTCATCAGTCGGACAACCTCAAAAGCCTGTTCTGCTGAATATCTCTTTTTACCTACAAGGTAGAAAAGATAACCCCCCAAGTGCTGCGTTCTATCACCTTCTGGAAACTCAACTTTGAAAGAAGCGTTATCCATCTGCAACGGATAAAGAAAATATGGTAATTCATCCACATCCTCATTATCAATAGAACCTTTTAAAAATTTACGTTCTACTCCGTTTATCCGCAACGGGATATGATCATCAGATGTTGGAAACTTCCATTCCATTTTTATCCCCAATGGACAGAGCCACTGGGAACTCTTATTTTTACTTTCCTTTAACTGTTCAGGTATCCGAAAAAATAGATGTTTCCCTTTTTCTGTGAGAATGCAGTTATATTTTATTTTCAGTGCATCCAATATTGCAATTACTACATCACTTCTTGGCTTTCCTCTGATTGGAAATTCTAATTCCCCTGTTTTGTGATTATAGTCGTCTATATCCACCTTCAAATACTCCGGGCTATATGCTGCACCATAGTCACCAACCTCCGGCGGTTTATCTAATGGATTCCGATTGTCCTTTGATTCTGCCGGATGCTTCCCATTAAATTTTAAGTAGTATGTTTTCATTTTTTTTTTACTTCACTTCCTGTACTTCCGATAGATATTCTGCATATTCAATCCGGTATCTCATTTAATCACCCTCTTCCATGTCAATCAGCTTTTCAACAGGAACATTCAGAGCCTTTGCAATTTTTCCTGCTGTTGCATCAGAGCAAGATTTACCATTTTTAATAAAATTGATAGTTGTTCTTGAAACCCCTGATATTGCAGCAAGCTGTTTTTGGGTAATATCTCTCTTGGTCAACTCTGTAACCAGTTTGATTCTGTTAATTCTCATTGTGCTTCTCCTTTCTTTTCAATATTGAAAATTTTATTGACATTATTATAATAATTCTCTATAATAAAAATGCCAAGACATTTGTTTTAAAATATTTTCACTTCTGAAAAAATATGGTATCATACAAGAGGAGGTGAAAAGTTTGGGAGTTAATGAACTTGTACAAATAGGTACCAGAATTAAAGAATTACGTTTAAAAAGAGGATTGAAGCAAAAAGAATTGGCTGATAAAGTTCAAATTCCATATAGTACATTTGCTAATTATGAGAATAACAAAAGAGAACCCAATCAAGAACAAATCGAAAAAATTGCAGAAGCCCTTGGGGTTACTTCTTACAATCTTTTAGGAATTTCCACAGAGCAATTACTACAGCCATTAAAAAATGAAGTCAAATTTTTAAATTATCTTTCATCTTTGGGATATGAGTATGTTGATACATTCTTGGATAATGACTATGGATATGATAGATGTATTCACATAATCTCTGAAAATAAAGATATTCCTCTCACTAAAGAAGAATATGAAAACCTAGAAAGAAATATAAAAAATGACATTGATTTAGAAATTGAACGTTTAAGACAATACAAACGCATATAATCAAAAACCGCCCCTGTTGCAGCAGGAACGGTTTTGAATAGATGTAACCCATAAACCTATAAAGGAATATGCGATACTTCCAAGACAAAAATAGTATAGCACATTCCTTTATTAAATGCACCCATTTTTAGAAAGGAATGATACTATGAAATTACCTAACGGATATGGCAGCGTTTACAAACTGCCGGGAAATAGGAGAAAACCTTGGGCGGTGCGAATCACCGTATCACGTAAGGAAGGAAAAGACGGTACTACACATTGGAAGTACAAATACTTAGGATATTATGAATCTCAGCAACTTGCATTGAACGCACTTGCACACTTCAATGAAAATCCGTATGATATGGATGCCAACAAGACCACCTTTGCAGATGTATTTGAAAAGTGGTCAGCAGAACACTTTCCAAAAGTATCGCAATCTAATATTCATGGCTACAATGCTTCATATAAGCTATGTGAACCGCTATATAACATGAAATTTGTTGACCTTAGAAAAGCTCACTTGCAGAATATTGTTGACACCTGCGGAAAGAATTACCCTACTCTGCGGAAACTCAGGGTACTATTCAATGTCATGTATAAGTTTGCTATGGAAAATGATTTATGCAGTAAGGACTATTCCCAATACATTGACATCCGGCAATACAAAGACCGTAACCCAAATAAATATGATCGCAAACCGTTCACCAAACAAGAAATTGAAGTTCTTTGGAATACTGTTGAATCAGATGAATATTTGCAGTTTCCTTTAATTCTTGCTTATACCGGATTGCGTATTGGTGAGTTTTGGAATTTAAAACCGGAAGATGTACACCTTGAAGAAAGATGGTTTTATGTCAGAGAATCAAAAACAGATGCTGGAATCAGAGAAGTACCTATTGCTGAAAAAATTGTACCATTCTTTGAACACTGGTTAAACAAAGGAAATGAATATGTATTTACCAACAGACAAGGCAGAAAATTCCTTGACCGCAATTTCAGGGATTCTTATTGGAAACCTATGATGGAATTATTGAACATGGAACACAAACCACACGATACCCGACACACCTGCGTTTCACTTCTTACAGAAGCGGGAGTTGATGAAAGGATCATAAAAAAGATTGTTGGACATAAAGGAAAAGGTGTTACAGAAACCGTATATACTCATTTAGATTTAGAAATCAAACTTGAAGCAATTAATAAAATATAGGCATAAAGAAACCCCGGAAACTTTCATTTCCGGGGTATTTATATAGTTCTCTTTGTAAGCAACCTGTAAGCAACGTGTAAGAAACTGTGTATATCTTGTGCAAGATGTACAAGGCTGAACACGCTGAACTTCTGCGTTTTTTGTTCTCTCTGATAACCTTGAAATTATCTCTTTGAGAACTGTGGAGCACGACGAGCTGCTTTGAGACCGTATTTCTTTCTTTCTTTCATACGTGGATCACGTGTTAAGAATCCAGCTGCTTTTAATGCAGGTCTGTATTCGCTGTCAGCTTCTAATAATGCTCTGGAGATACCATGACGAATAGCACCAGCCTGTCCTGTAAATCCGCCACCATGAACGTTTACTAAAACGTCAAATTTATCAAGTGTTTCTGTCAGTGTTAATGGCTGACGAACAACAACTTTTAATGTTTCTAATCCAAAATATTCATCAATATCTCTTTTGTTGATTGTGATTTTACCTGTACCTGGTACTAAGTATACACGAGCTACAGATGATTTTCTTCTTCCTGTTCCATAGAATTTTGTACTAGCCACTGTTCATTACCTCCTATTAAAATGTTAATACTTCTGGTTTCTGAGCTGCATGATTGTGCTCTGGTCCAGCGTATACATGTAATTTTTTAATCATGGATCTTCCTAAAGGTCCTTTTGGAAGCATACCTTTAACAGCAAGCTCAATAACTCTTTCAGGTTTTTTGTCCATCATTTCTTTTAATGTTGTTTCTTTCATTCCGCCAACATAATCAGAGTGGTTATAATAGATTTTCTGATCCATTTTTTTACCTGTAACTTTGATTTTTTCAGCGTTTACTACGATTACATAATCACCTGTATCAATATGTGGTGTGAAAACAGGTTTATTTTTTCCTCTTAAAACCTTAGCAATTTCAGATGAAAGACGTCCTAATGTCTGTCCTTCAGCGTCTACAACATACCATTTTCTTTCGATCTTATCTGGATTAGCCATATAAGTATTCATGGTTTTACCTCCTATTATCAACAATATAGAATATTTTATCAAAAATTTCAAATAGCGTACTTGAACCTGCTATACCGGGGCTTTTGGTTAAGCATATTCAAACTACGTCATACTGTTATATTATATTATAAGTAAAACTCTGTGTCAACAGATTTCTCCATATTAATGGAAATTTTTTGCCTTTCCTGCCACTGTTTTGTTCTTTCACGAATAAGCATCGGAGTACGGTCTTCGAGGTCCTTTCGTCCTAAGCAGACTTCATTGCATACAAAAATCAAATTATCCACCGTCAGAGCAATTCCTTCCGACAAATCACTGGCAAAAAAACGAATAGTTTCTTCTCTTTCACTGCGATAGATTTTCTTTACCAGCTCTGTATCCTTTTCCAGAAACTCTTTCAGCGGTACGGATATGGTAGGATTTTCAAACCGCAACCGGAATTTATGGCGAACCATAGCCTCGATTTCCATGTTTTTATAATTTCTGTACGCCAGCCTTTCCAGAAGATTTACCATACTCCTGTCACAAACCTCCAAGGTTGCGTAAATTCCATTAAGCTCTCTCGAAAAATCATAGTGCTGCTCCCACGCTTCTTTATGCTTATAGCGTACTTCATGATCTACTTCATGCCACCCTTCTGAAAAAGTTGTTCTTATCTGCACCTCAAAAGTTTTATCAATTCGATAATCTTCCCACAGCTTTGTCGGAAATCGCTCAATAAATTCTTCCGGAATACGACAAACATAATTCATTCGAAGAGGATTAAATTCATTTACCTTTGGTTTGTCTTCATGGGAGTCCTTTTCAATAATAGAATACGTGTTTTTCAGCATTTCTTTGCAGATTGCAATATCATCCATATAATATAGTACAATTCGAATTCCCACAATGTCCTGCATCTTTTTATTCTTTTGGAGATATTCTTCCTTTTTCCATTCCAGCTTATGCCAGATTGAACCTGCCTCTTTCACTCTGGCAAAGATATGAAAGTAGATGCCGCTTCGCTCTAATTTATCCTGTATTCTCTTTCCAAGGTCTTTACCTAAACTGTTGATTTCATCACTTTTTAAAAGCTCTGACAGTTCTTCAATTCCTCTCATATACTCTCCTTCTTTTGCCAAACTAAAACCTTAATATTTACGCTTTATTATAACAATTTAAAGAGTATTCGTAAACGCTTTTACCTTACTTTTTAAGATTTTTTCCATTTTTCGTATAAATATGTGACCTTGTCACAGACTATCATCAGCACTGTGGTTATAATACAGATATCAACTAAAAAATAACAAAGCAAAGGAGAAAAAAGTTTGAAACAAAGAGATAGTGGTTAGAGGAAAATAAAATTGTATGGCAA